>P_1C_Liq_1_UnCtyDRAFT_1000090_pt1 | contig 19227 bp, 14 predicted proteins | sample Pon1CUnioCityCA_2_FD_10230 | JGI IMG/M metagenome (IMG submission 10230) | reverse complement strand
CCATTCATCGATACAGTGGTTGTTTGTACTTTAACAGCCCTCGTACTAATATTCACCGGAATGCATGAGGTAGAAGGTGTAGCTGGTGTGACCCTAACCACCAAAGCCTTCGGAAGCGTGATATCCTGGTTCCCTATCGTGTTGGCCATCGCAGTTTTCCTTTTCGCTTTCTCCACCATGATATCATGGTCTTACTACGGAATGCGAGCCTGGTCTTATCTATTTGGTAGAAGTAAGAAAACGGAAGTTGTGTATAAAGTGATATTTCTGTTATTTGTTATCATAGGAGCATCTATAAGTTTAGGTGCTGTGCTTGACTTTTCGGATATGATGATCCTTGCCATGTCATTTCCTAATATCATAGGACTTTACATTCTATCAGGTGAAGTAAGAAAAGACCTGAAGAAGTATTTTGATGATGTGAAAGCGGATAGACTTTTCAAAAGGAACAAAAAATGATATAGATGCAGTTCAATTGGCAGCGTTTCTCATTCAATCGTTCAAACAGGATCGGAATGCTCTATTTTGCTGCCATTATACTTGTACTCATCTCACTACGATTCATTTATAATAATACCTCGGAAAATAAAGCTCAACAATGGTTCAATACAGAGGAAACCAAAGCACTTCAGGCAGAACTGGATTCTTTAAGAAATATCCGGGAAAAGAAGAAAGACACCATATATCCTTTTAACCCAAATTTCCTTACCGATTATAGGGGTTTCAAGCTAGGTATGAGCGTAAAAGAAATCGACCGTCTACTAGCTTACAGAGAAAAAGATAAATGGGTGAACTCTGCAAAGGAATTCCAGCAGATCACTCAAATATCAGATAGCCTGTTAATAGCGATCGAACCCTATTTTGAATTCCCTGAATGGGTCGTCCAAAAGGAAAAGAAAAAGAAGGAATCAAAAAATGATAACATCTGGCAAACCAAGAAGGACATCAATACTATCAGCATAACAGACCTACAGCAGATAAGAGGAATAGGGCCGGCGCTTGCTAAGAGGATCATGGACCATAAGAAAAGAATAGGCGATTATCGCGACCTTATACAACTGAAAGATATCTGGGGTTTGAATTATGAGGTTAGAGACAGAATAGAAGCAAACCTGCATGTTGATAAGGATTTTGAAAAGATCGATATTAATCATGCTTCTATCATTCAACTTTCAGAAATTCCCTATTTTGATTATGAACTTAGTAGAAAAGTGTTTCAGTTCATTCAGGTTAGACAAGGTATCCATAGTTTCAAAGAATTAGGAAAATTACAAGAATTTCCGTTTGATAAAATTGAAAGAATTAAATTATATTTGAAAATAAATAATTAATTATCAAACTCCAGGCGGATTTTTGATCAATTGTTAAATAAAGATAAATATGTATTTCACTGAAGAGCACGAACTATTTCGTCAAAGTTTAAGGGATTTTTTACAAAAAGAAGTAGTTCCCCACGTGGACGAATGGGAGGAAAAAGGAAAGATCGACCCATCTATTTGGACAAAGATGGGAGAAATGGGGTTTCTAGGAATTTCCTATCCAGAAGAATACGGCGGGATGGACCTGGACTTTTTTTACACAGTGATCTTACTTGAGGAGCTTCAACGCATTAATTCCGGTGGTTTCGCCGCCGCCATCTGGGCACATGTTTACCTTGCTATGACTCATCTAAACGCGGAAGCCAGTCATGAACTAAAACAAGAATATCTCACCAAAAGCATTACTGGTGAGAAGGTAGGTTGTTTGTGCATAACTGAACCATTCGGTGGTTCAGATGTGGCCGGGATGAAAACCACAGCAGTAGATAAAGGTGATCACTATGTTATCAACGGTTCCAAAACATTCATTACTAATGGTGTTTATGCAGATTACCTGATCGTGGCCGCAAAAACGAATCCCGATGCTAAAGGTAAAGGAATCAGCATATTTCTAGTTGACCGACATCTTTATGATGGTATATCGGCCAATAAACTTAACAAATTAGGATGGCGCGCCTCAGATACGGCTGAACTTGCTTTTGATAACCTTAAAGTTCCTAAGGAAAACCTACTTGGAGAAGAGAATAAGGGATTTTCCTACATCATGCAGCATTTTGCCCTAGAAAGACTGATCATGGGTATTAATGCACACGCCAGAGCTGAATTTGCTATAGAATATGCCATCCAGTATATGCACGATAGAGAAGCCTTTGGGAAGAAACTTACTCAATTTCAGGCCTTAAGGCATAAATTAGCTGATATGGCAAGTGAAGTGGAAATGTGTAAACAGTTCAATTATAATGTAGGTTTTAGACTTGACAAAGGAGAATATGTGGTTAAAGAAGCAACAATGTCAAAACTGAACTCCACTAAGATCGCTGATCAGGTTATTTATGATTGTTTGCAGTTCTTAGGAGGTTATGGATATATAGAAGATTATCCGCTCGCGCGTATGCTCAGGGATAGTCGATTAGGACCCATAGGAGGTGGAACTTCTGAAATCCTCAGAGAAATCATTTCAAAGACCATTATCGACAAGAAAGAATATAAACCTGTCACCTAATTCCAAATAGCTAATTTCTATGCGGTTGATCGATCAGTATTTGAACTATCTTATATCGGAGAGGAAATATGCCGAATTGACCGTAAAAGCCTACCGTAATGATCTTGATCAGTTCTTTAAATTTTGTTTCAAAGATTATCAAATAGATGAACCTTCAGAAGTTAGTAAAAACATCCTTCGTTCATGGGTCGTTTACCTAAACAAGAAGGATATCAAGATAAGGAGCATTAATAGAAAGGTCTCAGCCGTTAAAGGCTTTTATAGATTCCTGCTCGAGGTCGATGAGGTTGAAAGCAGCCAAATTGAAGACTTTCCACTGATAAAGATGGAAAAAAAACAAGCTATACCCTTTTCGCAGGAAGAAATAGAGGCTACTATCAATAATATTAAAAGCGATGACTTTTTAGGTGCGAGAGATAAACTGATGATCGAACTTTTATATGCCACCGGCATGCGTAGAAGTGAGATCATAGGTCTTAAACTAAGTGATATTTCATTGGAAAAAATGACATTGCATGTCACCGGTAAAAGGAATAAACAAAGAATCGTCCCGTTAATAGCATCATTAATAGATATTTTAAATACATATTTGGAGCTAAGAAAAGAGAAGACATGCGATCATGAGCATTTATTTATAACCGATTCAGGAGAAAAGATCTATGATAGCCTGGTATATAGAGTAGTTAAAAAACACTTCCAGAACTTTACGACAAAGCAGAGAAAAAGTCCCCACATTCTAAGACATTCTTTCGCTACTCACCTATTAGAGGAAAATGCTGATTTGAATTCCATTAAGGAGTTATTAGGACACGAGAGCCTTGCTGCTACAGAAAATTACGTAAAGAACGATCTGTCCATGTTAAAAAGAGCTTACAAAAAAAATCACCCAAGAGAAAAAACCACTGGTGGTCAATAGTGTGTTTTTAACATACAATTGAACTACCTGGGATCATATCATCCTAAAAATAAATTAAATTTTTCTTTCTTCAGATTAAATAATCTAACTATATTTGCACTCCTAAAATTAGGCTTTATCAAATGCCGATGTAGCTCAGCTGGCTAGAGCAGCTGATTTGTAATCAGCAGGTCGTGGGTTCGAGTCCCTCCATCGGCTCATAATTTTAGGGGTAAAGTTCTTTTTATTGTATGGGGAGATACTCAAGCGGCCAACGAGGACAGACTGTAAATCTGTTGGCATCTGCCTTCGCAGGTTCGAATCCTGCTCTCCCCACAAGCATCGCGGAAGTAGCTCAGTTGGTAGAGCATCAGCCTTCCAAGCTGAATGTCGCCGGTTCGAATCCGGTCTTCCGCTCTAGGTCTTAGCCGACGTAGCTCAGAGGTAGAGCGTTTCCTTGGTAAGGAAAAGGTCACGAGTTCAATTCTCGTCGTTGGCTCAAGCTGACAATAAATTTACACTAATATAAACTAAGATTAAATAATTAATTATGGCAAAGGAAAATTTCGACCGATCCAAAAAGCACCTTAACATAGGTACGCTAGGTCACGTTGATCATGGTAAAACTACTTTAACTGCGGCTATCACTAAAGTGTTAGCTGATAAAGGTTATTCTGAAGCAAGTGCATTCGATCAAATCGATAATGCGCCAGAAGAAAAGGAAAGAGGTATAACTATTAATTCATCCCACGTTGAATATCAAACCAAGGAGAGGCACTACGCTCACGTTGATTGCCCTGGTCACGCTGACTATGTTAAAAACATGGTAACTGGTGCCGCGCAAATGGATGGTGCTATACTAGTAGTTGCTGCTACTGATGGCCCGATGCCTCAGACCCGTGAGCATATTCTTTTAGGTCGTCAGGTTGGAATTCCTAAGATCGTTGTTTTCTTGAACAAAGTAGATCTTGTTGATGATGAAGAACTTCTAGAGCTAGTTGATATGGAAGTGAGAGACCTACTAAGTTTCTACGAATATGATGGTGATAACACACCTGTGATCTCTGGTTCTGCTCTAGGAGCACTTGATGGAGATGAGGCGCAGGCTCAAAAGGTTATGGAGCTAATGGATGCGGTTGATAGCTGGATCGAAATGCCAAAAAGGGATGTTGATAAGGACTTTTTAATGCCAGTAGAGGATGTTTTCTCAATTACTGGTCGTGGTACTGTTGCTACAGGAAGGATTGAAACTGGTGTAGCCAATACAGGTGATGCTGTTGAGCTAATAGGTATGGGAGCTGAAAAAATGAAGTCCACTATTACAGGTGTTGAAATGTTCAGAAAGATACTAGATAGAGGAGAAGCTGGTGATAACGTAGGTATCCTTTTAAGAGGTATTGAAAAAGACCAGATATCAAGAGGTATGGTTATTACAAAACCAGGTTCTGTTACGCCACACTCTAAGTTCAAGGCTGAGGTCTACATATTGAAAAAAGAAGAAGGCGGACGTCACACTCCATTCCATAAGAACTACAGACCACAGTTCTATGTGAGAACCACTGACGTAACTGGTACCATAAATCTACCTGATGGAGTTGAGATGGTAATGCCCGGTGATAACCTCACTATAACTGTAGAATTAATACAGCCGATCGCGCTGAACAATGGTCTTCGTTTCGCGATTCGTGAAGGTGGACGTACTGTAGGTGCGGGACAGGTTACTGAGATATTAGATTAATCAAATAAGTTTATATTTAGTAGTCGGGGCGTTTTATTACGCCTCGACTCTTATAGCTTTAATTTTTGATCTAAGAAAAGATATTTGAATTTACGGGTTTAGCTCAGTTGGTAGAGCACTGGTCTCCAAAACCAGGTGTCGGGAGTTCGAGCCTCTCAACCCGTGCAAAAAATATTAAAATAACGTGGCGAGAAGTTTATCCTGAGCGAAGTGACAACGTAGTTGAAGGAAGCCTCTCAACCCGTACAACAATTATAAAAATGGCAGGTTTAAAAGGATACGTACGATCATCTTATCATGAGTTAAAGAATAACGTTACTTTGCCTTCTTATGCTGAAAGTCAAAGACTCATGCTTGTTGTTGCTGTTTTCGTTGTTCTTTTAGCATTGCTCGTATTTGCAGTGGACACCCTGTTCAGCAAGGCCATTGAACAATATTTTAACTGGGTTAAGTAATCGTAAATTATGGCAGAGACTGACACGAAGAAATGGTATGTAGTAAGAGCCATTAGCGGTTCTGAAAATAAGGTGAAAGACTACATAGAAAAAGAATTAGCCCATCAAGGTGTAGAATCTTATGTAGATGATATCTTAGTACCCAAGGAAAAGGTAATGCAGGTCAGGAATGGAAAAAAAATTAGTAAGGAAAAGGTTTTTTTTCCAGGTTACATCATGATAAATGCAAATCTGGAAGGTGAATTGCCTCATATAATTAAAGATGTGAACGGCGTAATTGGTTTTTTAGGAGAGACAAAAGGTGGAGAACCTGTTCCACTACGTAAATCAGAAGTTAACAGGTTACTAGGTAAAGTTGATGAACTCGCTACCCAACCTGAATCCGTTGCCATATCTTTTGACATTGGTGAAAGTGTAAAAGTAGTGGATGGACCGTTTAACAGTTTTACAGGTACTATTGAAGAAATTAATGAAGACAAGAGAAAGTTAAAGGTAATGGTCAAGATATTTGGTAGAAAGACTCCTGTAGAACTTAATTATATGCAAGTAGAAAAATTATAAAACTAATAAATTTAGCTTTACGCTTCCCTCTAAGGCTATTTAATGAACAATAAATAAATATGGCAAAAGAAGTAAGTAAAATAGTAAAATTACAAGTACGTGGAGGCGCTGCAAACCCTTCTCCACCGGTAGGTCCAGCATTAGGTGCTGCTGGCGTTAATATCATGGAGTTTTGTAAGCAGTTCAATGCTAGAACTCAGGACAAAGCTGGGAAAATATTACCGGCAGAGATAACGGTATACAAGGATAAATCCTTTGATTTCGTCGTTAAAACACCACCTGCGGCTGTCCAGATAATGGAAGCTGCTAAAATAAAAGGAGCTTCTGGAGAACCTAACAAAAAGAAGGTGGGTAGCATATCCTGGGACAATGTCAAAGCCATTGCCGAAGACAAAATGCAAGACCTAAACGCTTTTACCGTTGAATCTGCCATGAAAATGGTAGCAGGTACAGCACGTTCAATGGGCGTTAATGTAAAAGGAAAATCTCCATTTTAATCACAATAGTTATGGCAAAAGAATCTAAAAAGAGAAAGGAAGCACTGAATAAGTTCAATCAGCAAGAAACTTATAATCTTAAAGATGCTTCAAGTTTAGTTAAGGAGATAGCTACGGCTTCATTTGATGAATCCGTTGAACTAGCTGTTAGATTAAATGTAGATCCTAGAAAAGCCAACCAGATGGTTAGAGGTGTGGTTTCCTTACCGCACGGAACTGGAAAGGAAACAAAGGTATTAGCCCTTGTAACTCCAGATAAAGAGGAAGATGCTAAGAATGCTGGTGCAGATTACGTTGGCCTTGACGACTATATTGAAAAGATCAAAGGAGGTTGGACAGATGTTGATGTTATCGTTACTATGCCAAGCGTTATGGGTAAATTAGGACCTTTGGGAAGAATATTAGGGCCACGAGGTTTAATGCCTAATCCTAAGACCGGAACTGTTACAATGGATATAGCTAAAGCAGTAAACGACGTTAAGGCTGGTAAAATTGATTTCCGTGTTGATAAATATGGCATCGTTCACGCTGCTATTGGTAAGGTTTCATTTCAACCTGAACAAATACAGGGTAATGCTAATGAATTCTTATCCACGCTAATGAAACTTAAACCTCAAGTCGTGAAAGGTTCTTACATCAAAAGCATCAATTTATCTTCAACTATGAGCCCTTCGGTAAGGATTGACACAAAAAAATTCGCTCAGCAATAATCTAAAACTATGACAAGACAAGATAAATTAACCTTAATAAACACTTTAAAAGAAAAGTTATCTGAGACGGATGCGATCTATTTAGCGGATATTTCCGGATTAAACGCACAGAAAACGGTCTCACTGAGAAGAGCTTGTTTTAAAGCTGACGTGAAACTTATGGTCGTCAAGAATACTTTGCTCGCAAAAGCAATGGATGAGACTGATAAGGAATTCGGGGACCTGAAATCCACTTTAGTGGGTAACACTTCAATATTCCTTTCAAAGACGGGTAACTCACCGGCTAAGATAATGAAAGATTTTAGGAAAAAGAATGAAAAACCTATTCTTAAAGGAGCTTATATTGATGAAGCAGTCTATTTAGGAGATGACCAACTAGAACCACTTTCGAATCTTAAGTCAAAAGAGGAAGTAATCGGTGATATCATTTCAACGCTACAATCGCCTGCTAAGAACGTAATATCAGCCCTTAAGTCCAGTGGTACTAAGCTATCTGGGATATTGGAAACCTTATCAGAAAAAGAAGAATAAAAGAACACTATATACTAATTAAAATAAAAACGATAGAAAATGGCAGAATTAAAAGATTTCGCAGAACAACTAGTCAATTTAACAGTAAAGGAAGTTAACGAACTTGCAGATATCCTTAAAGAAGAATACGGGATAGAACCAGCTGCAGCACCAGTTGCCGTAGCAGGTGGTGCTGCTGGTGGTGGAGAAGAGCAGGAAGAAGAGCAAACAGAGTTCGATGTTATCCTTAAAGCTCCAGGAAGCTCAAAGCTTGCAGTAGTAAAACTAGTTAAAGAACTCACCGGCGCTGGACTGAAAGATGCTAAGGCACTTGTAGATGGAGCTCCTGAAACATTAAAAGAAGGAGTAGCTAAAGATGAAGCAGAATCACTTAAAAACCAGTTAGAAGAAGCCGGAGCAGAAGTTGAACTTAAGTAAGAAACACCTTACATACTGATATAGCTTTAGACCATTCCCCTTTAGGAACTGGTCTAAAGCTATTTATTCTTATGTCTCACAGACATTAATTAACCGCCCAAAGCAAAAAACATTTTTGTAGATGTCATCAACAACCACAGAACGCATAGATTTCTCTTCATTGGTCAATCAGTCAGATTATCCTGATTTCCTGGATATTCAAATCAAATCTTTTAAAGATTTTTTTCAACTAGAAACCAAATCTGATGATAGGTATAATGAAGGTCTTTTTAATACTTTTAAAGAAAATTTCCCGATTACCGATACGAGGAATCAATTCGTATTGGAATTCTTGGATTATTTTATCGATCCACCCAGATATTCCATTCAGGAATGTATAGAGCGTGGTCTAACTCATAGTGTACCCTTAAAGGCCAGATTAAAGTTATATTGTACAGACCCTGAACACGAGGATTTTGAGACCATAGTGCAGGATGTCTATCTGGGAACCATTCCTTATATGACGCCTAGCGGTACATTCGTCATCAACGGAGCTGAACGCGTTGTAGTTTCCCAACTTCACCGTTCACCAGGTGTGTTCTTTGGACAGTCCTTCCACGCTAACGGAACAAAATTATACTCAGCCAGGGTCATACCTTTTAAAGGTTCCTGGATCGAATTTGCTACCGATATAAATAGCGTGATGTATGCCTATATCGATAGGAAAAAGAAATTGCCTGTCACTACTCTTTTTAGGGCGATCGGTTTCGAAAGAGATAAGGATATCCTGGAGATATTCGACCTGGCTGAAGAGGTCAAAGTATCTAAAACAGGACTGAAAAAGGTTCTGGGTAGAAAACTCGCCGCAAGAGTCTTGAATACATGGTATGAGGACTTTGTTGATGAAGATACCGGTGAAGTGGTCTCCATTGAGAGAAACGAAATCGTCCTTGACCGTGATACGGTACTTGAAAAAGACCATATAGAAGAAATAGTTGATACAGGCACCAAAACCATCCTTCTTCACAAGGAAGATAGTCAGACCAGCGATTACGCGATCATTTACAATACATTACAAAAAGACCCTACTAATTCTGAAAAAGAAGCCGTAGAGCATATCTACAGACAATTACGTAATGCGGAGCCGCCTGACGAAGAGACCGCTAGAGGTATCATTGAAAAATTGTTCTTCAGTGATCAGCGGTATAACTTAGGAGAGGTCGGTCGATACAGAATGAATAAGAAATTAGAATTAGATGATGGACGTGATGATAAAGTGCTTACCAAAGATGACATCATCACCATTATCAAATATCTTATCGAACTGGTAAACTCAAAAGCTGAAGTTGATGACATTGACCACTTATCGAACAGACGTGTCCGTACTGTTGGTGAACAATTGTCTCAGCAATTCGGTGTTGGTTTAGCAAGGATGGCCAGAACGATAAGGGAACGTATGAACGTAAGGGATAATGAGGTCTTTACGCCTATTGACCTTATCAATGCCAAGACCTTATCATCGGTCATCAATACTTTCTTTGGAACGAACCAGCTTTCGCAGTTCATGGACCAGACCAATCCTATTGCTGAATTGACCAACAAAAGAAGGTTATCAGCCTTAGGACCAGGCGGACTATCCAGAGAACGCGCAGGTTTCGAGGTTCGTGATGTGCATTTCACCCACTATGGAAGGTTGTGCCCGATCGAAACACCGGAAGGACCTAATATCGGGTTGATATCTTCCCTATCCGTCTTTGGAAAGGTGAATAGTATGGGATTCATAGAAACACCTTATAGAAAGGTGGAAAATGCTAAGATAGATTACGAAAGTGAACCTGAATATCTTTCTGCCGAGGAAGAAGAAGGTAGCCTGATCGCGCAAGCCAATATCGACGTTGATCATGATTCCGGAAAGATAAAGGCAGATAAGGTCATCGCTCGTATGGAAGGCGATTTCCCGGTAGTTGAACCTGAAAAGGTCAATTATACCGATGTAGCTCCTAACCAGATATCTTCCATATCTGCTTCATTGATTCCTTTCTTAGAACACGATGATGCGAACAGAGCCTTGATGGGTTCTAATATGATGCGTCAGGCCGTACCCTTATTAAGGACTGATTCACCTATTGTGGGTACAGGACTTGAAAAAAGGGTCGCTCAGGATTCAAGAGTACTTATCAACGCTGAAGGCGAAGGCGTTGTAAAATATGTCGATGCAGAAAGGATCAAGATCGATTACGATCGGAGTGAGGAGCAAGAAAAGATCAGCTTTGATTCAAGTATGAAAGAGTATGAACTGGTCAAGTTTAGAAAGACCAATCAAGGTACGAGCATTAACTTAAAACCTATCGTCAACGAAGGAGATAGAGTCAAGAAAGGTCAGGTGCTTTGTGAAGGTTATGCTACTCAGAACGGCGAACTCGCGCTGGGTAGGAATATGAAGGTCGCCTTTATGCCATGGAAAGGTTATAACTTTGAAGATGCCATCGTACTTTCTGAGAACGTGGTCAGAAATGACACACTTACTTCCATTCATATTGATGAATTCTCACTTGAGGTAAGAGATACCAAATTAGGCAATGAAGAGCTTACACCAGATATTCCTAATGTATCTGAAGAAGCAACCAAAGACCTGGATGAAAACGGTATGATCCGTATAGGTGCTGAGATACATCCAGGAGATATCATGATAGGTAAGATCACTCCTAAAGGAGAAAGCGACCCTACGCCAGAAGAAAAGCTATTAAGAGCGATTTTCGGTGACAAGGCAGGTGATGTCAAAGATGCGTCTCTAAAGGCTTCTCCTTCATTGAACGGTGTTGTTATAGATAAGAAACTCTTTTCAAGAGCTATCAAGGATAAGCGTAAAAGAGCCGAAGATAAGGTCAAGATAGAGAAGCTTGAAGATAAGTATCAGGTCAAGTTCGATGAACTACGCGATGTGCTCATAGAAAAGTTATTTGACCTTGTAGGTGGAAAAACTGCTCAGGGCGTTCAAAACGATCTTGAGGAAGAGATATTGCCTAAAGGAAAGAAGTTCACCTTGAAAATGCTGAACTCTGTTGATGATTATGCTCATCTGACAAAAGGGAAATGGACTACTGATGAAGAGCTCAATGCGCTTGTAAAGGACCTTTTGCACAATTACAGCATAAAGCTCAATGACCTTCAGGGAAATCTAAGAAGAGAAAAGTTCACTATAACTGTAGGAGATGAACTACCATCTGGTATCCTAAAGTTAGCTAAGATCTATGTAGCTAAGAAGCGCAAGCTCAAGGTAGGTGATAAAATGGCCGGGAGACACGGTAATAAAGGTATTGTCGCCAAGATCGTACGCCAGGAAGATATGCCTTTCCTTTCCGACGGAACACCGGTGGATATCGTGCTCAACCCGCTAGGTGTACCTTCGCGAATGAACATCGGTCAAATCTATGAGACTGTACTCGGCTGGGCTGGACAGCGTCTGGGTAAGAAATTTGCCACACCGATATTCGATGGCGCATCCATAGATGAAATAAATGAGCTAACCGATAAAGCTGATATCCCAAGATATGGCCATACTCATCTATACGATGGTGGAACTGGAGAGAAGTTTGACCAGCCCGCAACCGTTGGTGTGATTTACATGTTGAAATTAGGTCATATGATCGAGGATAAGATGCATGCTCGCTCCATTGGTCCTTATTCACTGATCACTCAGCAACCATTGGGAGGTAAAGCTCAATTTGGTGGTCAGCGTTTTGGTGAGATGGAAGTTTGGGCTCTTGAAGCCTATGGAGCATCAAGCACACTAAGAGAAGTGCTGACCGTTAAATCAGACGACGTAATAGGAAGAGCCAAGACCTATGAAGCCATTGTGAAGGGTGAACCAATGCCAGAACCGGGAATACCAGAATCCTTCAACGTACTGATGCACGAACTGAAAGGTTTAGGCTTAGATATAAAACTTGAGGAATAATATCCCTAAGATGTTGGCAATTTAAATTATTAACAAGCAGTAGCAACTGAAATTATGACAAGAAATAACGAGAACAACAATCCTTCAAAGTTCAATAAGATATCCATTGGTTTAGCTTCGCCGGAAAGTATGCTTGCTAAATCCCAGGGCGAAGTCCTAAAACCGGAAACCATAAATTACAGGACCCATAAGCCGGAACGTGATGGTCTGTTCTGTGAACGTATTTTTGGTCCGGTAAAAGACTATGAATGCGCTTGTGGAAAATATAAGCGTATTCGTTATAAAGGTATCGTTTGTGATAGATGTGGTGTGGAAGTTACTGAAAAGAAAGTAAGAAGAGAACGTGTTGGCCATATCAATTTGGTCGTTCCCGTAGCACACATCTGGTATTTCCGCTCACTTCCTAATAAGATAGGTTATATCCTGGGAATTCCTTCTAAGAAATTGGATATGATCATCTATTATGAAAGATATGTGGTCATTCAGCCTGGAATCGCTAAGAATGAGGATGGTGAACCACTGGAAAAAATGACCTTCCTGACCGAAGAGGAATATCTCAACATATTAGATTCCCTTCCTCAAGAAAACCAATACCTGGACGATGAAGACCCTAACAAGTTCATCGCTAAGATGGGAGCCGAGTGTCTTATCGAGATATTAAGAAGAATAGACCTTGATGACCTATCATATCAACTGAGGGATAAGGCCAATAACGAAACTTCAAAACAAAGAAAGACTGAAGCTTTAAAACGTCTTCAGGTTGTAGAATCCTTAAGGGATTCTAAGAACAACAGGGAAAATAAACCTGAATGGATGATATTAAAGGTCATTCCTGTCATTCCACCTGAATTAAGACCATTGGTGCCATTAGACGGTGGAAGATTTGCAACNTCAGACCTTAATGANCTTTATAGAAGGGTNATCATCAGGAACAATCGATTAAAGCGATTAATGGAGATAAAAGCCCCAGAGGTTATCCTTAGGAACGAGAAGAGAATGCTCCAGGAATCCGTTGATTCATTACTGGACAATACCAGAAAAGCTTCAGCGGTCAAGACCGATTCGAACAGACCGTTAAAATCGCTATCTGACTCTCTTAAAGGGAAGCAAGGTAGGTTCCGTCAAAACCTTTTAGGTAAACGTGTGGACTATTCCGCAAGATCCGTTATCGTTGTAGGCCCTGAAATGAAGATGTATGAATGCGGCCTTCCTAAGGATATGGCAGCTGAACTCTATAAGCCATTCATCATCAGGAAACTTATAGAAAGAGGTATCGTTAAAACGGTCAAATCCGCTAAACGTATCATCGATAATAAAGAACCTGTCGTTTGGGATATCCTGGAGAATGTCCTTAAAGGTCATCCCGTATTACTCAACAGAGCACCAACATTACACCGATTGGGAATCCAGGCTTTCCAACCTAAACTTATAGAAGGTAAGGCTATCCAACTGCATCCACTTGTTTGTACCGCATTCAATGCTGACTTCGATGGTGATCAAATGGCCGTTCACCTTCCATTAGGGCCAGAAGCCATACTGGAAGCACAAATGTTGATGTTAGCCTCTCATAGTATCTTAAACCCGGCAAACGGCTCGCCTATTACTGTTCCTTCACAGGATATGGTATTAGGATTATATTACATGACAAAAAAACGAGTAACGGATGACGAATTCACGGTCAAAGGTGAAGGCCTGACCTTTTCTTCACCAGAAGAAGTCGTTATTGCGTTTAATGAAAAACAATTGGACCTTAATGCTTCCATTAAGGTTAGGGTTTCCATCTATAATGAAGAAAAGGACGATTTTGAAAGAAAGATCATTGAGACGACTACCGGAAGAATTTTATTTAATCAGGTCGTTCCGGATAAAGTAGGATATGTTGATAAAGTATTGAATAAAAAAGCGCTGAGGGATGTAATAGGTGTCGTATTGAAAAAGACAAGTGTGCCGGAAACATCTGCTTTCTTAGACAATATAAAAGACCTGGGTTATAAATTCTCATTTGAAGGAGGATTATCATTTTCCTTAGGTGATATTATTATACCGGAAGAAAAGAACAGCCTCATAGAAGATGCTAATGAACAAGTAGAAAGCATCGTTGATAACTATAATATGGGATTGATAACGAACAATGAGCGTTACAATCAGGTGATCGATATCTGGACAGCTACGAACACGAACCTGACCGAGTTGGCCATGAAACGTATCCGTGAAGATAAACAAGGGTTCAACTCTGTTTATATGATGCTGGACTCCGGAGCGCGTGGTTCAAAGGAACAAATAAGACAGTTGACCGGAATGCGAGGATTAATGGCTAAGCCTAAGAAATCCACATCCGGTGGTGGTGAGATCATTGAAAATCCAATTTTATCCAACTTTAAAGAAGGTCTATCTATACTAGAATATTTCATATCCACACACGGTGCGAGAAAAGGTCTTGCGGATACCGCACTTAAAACAGCTGATGCAGGTTATTTGACCAGAAGGTTAGTAGACGTTTCTCAGGATGTGATCATTCGTGAAGAAGATTGTGGAACGCTTCGTGGAATAGAAGTAACCGCACTGAAGAAGAACGAAGAAGTGGTAGAAACCCTGGGCGAGCGAATACTGGGTAGGACCGTATTAAATGATATCAATGATCCAGTAACACAGGAATTGATCGTTGAAGCAGGAGATGAGATAGGAGAAGAAGCCGTTGAAAAAATTGAAGCATCAGCTCTCAATTCCATTGAAGTACGTTCTGCCTTGACCTGTGAAGCTGAAAAAGGAATTTGCGTGAAATGCTATGGTAAGAATCTGGCGAGCGGCAAGACCGTCCAAAAAGGTGAAGCCGTAGGTGTAGTAGCCGCTCAGTCAATTGGTGAACCAGGTACACAGTTAACCTTAAGGACCTTCCACGTTGGGGGTATCGCTGGTAACATCTCAGAAGAAAATAAAATGGAAGCCAAGTTTGATGGCAAGATCGAAATCGAGGATCTGAAGACCGTAAAAGGCGAAGATTCAGAGGGTGAAGATGCAGATATCGTTATTTCCAGAACATCTGAGATAAAGATCATCGACAAAGCTTCAGGAATTGTATTAAGTAAGAACGTTATCCCTTATGGTTCACAACTTTTTGTCACCTCAGGAAAGACCATTAAAAAAGGCGACGTCATCTGTAAATGGGATCCATATAATGGTGTTATCATCTCAGAATTCTCAGGAAAGATCGAGTTTGAGAATATTAACTATGGTGAAACTTATAAGGTAGAGAGTGATGAACAAACCGGTTTTGAAGAAAAAGTGATCACGGAATCGAAGAACAAACGTAGAATTCCTACCTTACATATCACAGATAAAGATGGTAATAAACTACGATCCTACAATTTACCGGTTGGTGCCCACCTCATGGTAGATGATGAAGAGGAGATCAACCGTGGAAAGATCCTTGTCAAGATACCACGGAAATCATCAAAAGCAGGAGATATTACGGGAGGTCTACCAAGGTTAACAGAATTGTTTGAAGCTAGAAATCCATCTAATCCTGCAGTTGTAAGTGAGATCGACGGTGTAGTCTCCTTTGGTAAGATCAAAAGAGGTAACCGAGAAATAATCGTAGAGTCAAAACTGGGAGAGCAAAAGAAATATCTCGTAAAATTATCCAACCAGATATTGGTCCAGGAAAACGATTATGTCAGAGCAGGTATGCCGCTATCAGATGGTTCTGTTACACCAGAAGATATTTTGAACATCAAAGGTCCAAGTGCCGTTCAACAATATTTGGTAAACGAAGTGCAGGAAGTCTACAGGTTACAAGGTGTACAGATCAACGATAAGCATTTTGAGGTAGTTGTAAGACAAATGATGCAAAAAGTTAAGATCATCGATCCGGGCAACACGACCTTCCTTGAGAACCAGCTTGTTCATAAGCTTGAGTTCAGGGATCAGAACGATGAACTCTTTGGTAAGAAAATCGTTGAAAATGCAGGTGATAGTGAAAACTTAAAAGCAGGACAGATCGTTACCCTTAGAGAACTACGTGATGAGAACTCTGTGTTGAAAAGAGAAGATAAACAACTCGTAGAAGCTAAAGACGCTGTTCCGGCAACGGCTAAACCAGTGCTTCAGGGAATAACCAGAGCATCTTTACAGACGAAATCCTTTATCTCAGCTGCTTCCTTCCAGGAAACCACTAAAGTACTGAACGAAGCGGCCGTGAGCGGTAAGATCGATAAGCTGGAAGGCTTAAAGGAAAATGTCATAGTAGGTCATAAGATTCCTGCTGGTACCGGCTTAAGAGAGTTTGACAATATCATCGTTGGCTCTAAGGAGAAACTGGAAGAAATGATGAACAAGAAACAAGAGGCTAAAGTAAACTTAAATTAGGATTATGAGCGAACAACAGAAAAAAGAGAAACAAAAAAAGCTTAATATACAAGTAGATGAAGATGTAGCTCATGGTATTTATAGTAATTTAGCCGTGATCAATCATTCACCTACGGAATTCATCGTTGATTTTGTTAGTGTAATGCCAGGAATGGACAAGAGTAAGGTCAAATCCAGGATAGTCCTTTCACCTCATCATGCTAAAAGATTACTTAAAGCTTTGAATGAGAACATCCAAAGGTATGAAAAAGCTAATGGGAATATTGAAGAGCCCGAAAAAACGAACGTACCGCTTAATTTCGGCCCTACGGGACAAGCTTAAGCCATCCGTTTTGTGCATTAAAAAACTAACCTGTACATCTTATAGGTTAGTTTTTTTATTATTAACCGCTGACAATTTGACACGGGTTAAAAAATGGCTTTGAAATTGATACTTACATTTAAAAATATTTAAAATGACCAAGACAAAAGAAGAAGATAAAGTTAAGAAGGATATAAATAAGGAAAGCTCAGCTGATCAACCTACAAAGCAAGGTCAAGATAAGAAAGAAAAAAAATCAGAAAAGAACAAAAAGACTGGTAAAGAACAAGCTGAAGGCATCAAGCAGGAACAAGCTGAAAGCATCAATCAAACTGAGGGAAGAAAAAGAAAAGAAGAAAAGGAAACGCATTCTGAAGAACCCAAGCAAACTCAAGAAGAAAAATTAAAAGATGAACTTCAGGCACAGAAAGATAAATATATGCGTCTAGTGGCTGAATTTGAGAACTACAAGAAAAGAACGAGCAAAGAACGTCTAGATCTTTTTAAGAGTGCCAATCGTGAAGTAATGCAGGCTTTACTACCCGTAGTAGATGACTTTGATAGAGCGATCAAAGAAATAGAAAAAGAAGATGACGACCAGTTCAAAGGAATCAAACTTATCCATAATAAACTTAATGACACACTGAAGTCCCAAGGTTTGACAAAGATAAACGTTAAGCAGGGTGATAAGTTCGATGCGGATATCCACGAGGCCGTTACACAGGTTGATGCACCTAAACCAGAATTAAAAGGTAATATAGTAGACGTTGTTGAAAAAGGATACAGTTTGGGAGATAAAATATTACGTTTTCCTAAAGTAGTTACAGGGAAATAAACCAAGATGTAGAGAAAAATGCTTATCTATTGATGTTTAGCATTTAAACTTCAAAAAAAACATTGATGAAATGAAAGAAGATTATTATGATATTCTAGGCTTAGATAAAAATGCATCGGCACAGGAGATCAAAAAAGCTTACAGGAAAATGGCCGTTAAGTATCATCCCGACAAAAATCCTGGCGATGATGAAGCCGAGAGAAAGTTCAAAAAAGCTGCAGAGGCTTATGAAGTGTTAAGCGACCCGAACAAAAAAGCAAAATATGACCAATATGGTCATGCAGCATTTGATGGTTCTGGTGGCTTTGGCGGCGGTGGTATGGATATGGATGATATATTCAGTCAGTTTGGCGATATCTTCGGCAGTGCTTTTGGCGGAGAGTCTGGTGGTTTTTCCGGTTTTAGTGGTTTTGGTGGTGGTCAACGCAGACAGAACAAAGGAGGTAATCTTAGGATAAAAGTCACCTTAGACCTCAAGGAAGTTGCGAATGGCGTTGATAAAAAAGTCAAGGTGTCTCGTAAAAAACAAGCTGAAGGTACAACCTACAAAACATGTCCACAATGTAAAGGAACTGGTCAGGTGACCAAAGTAACTAACACCATTCTGGGCAGAATGCAAACGGCTGCTCCATGTGGTACTTGTGGCGGATCTGGAAAAAGTCTGGATAAAAGAGGAAGTGGTACTGATGCTCACGGTCTTAAGACAGAAGAAGAGCTTGTATCTATAAATATACCAGCGGGAGTTGAAGACGGCATGCAACTTAAAGTACCTGGAAAAGGTAACGAAGCTCCAGGTGGAATTGCTGGTGATCTTATTGTATTACTTCAGGTAGATGAAAGCTCTAACGAGTTCCAGCGAGATGGAGAGAACCTCCATCAAGAAGTTTATCTGAGTTTTTCTGAGGCGGCATTAGGCACTTCTAAGGAAATAGAAACTGTAACATCAAAGGTTAGGATAAAAATTGAGCCTGGCGTACAGAGCGGCAAGATACTTAGGTTGAGAAACAAAGGACTACCTAAATTAAATGGATATGGAGCGGGAGATATGCTTGTCCATTTGAATGTATGGACTCCTAAAGAACTGAACAAAGAGCAAACCGAGTTCTTTGAAAGAATGAAAGACCATGAGAATTTTAGACCTAAACCCAAACAATCCGATAAGTCTTTTTTCGACAAGGTCAAGGATATGTTCTCCTAGGTATCGAAATATCGTTATATAGCTCAAAAAGCATCGTTACAAACGATGTTTTTTTGTTTGAAAGTACATTATCGGAGAAAGCTAAAATACTAATCGTTGATGAAAGCCGTTAGTATTGATGATGAAAAGTTTAGGCTTCTTATTCTTCATTACAGCTATTTTTTTCTCATTAGGTAGCGTAACTTCTCAGAATACTGACCTTGCCAGACTCGAGTTCACTTATTTTCCTCAGGAAAGCTCAGACAA
>P_1C_Liq_1_UnCtyDRAFT_1000089_pt1 | contig 19347 bp, 14 predicted proteins | sample Pon1CUnioCityCA_2_FD_10230 | JGI IMG/M metagenome (IMG submission 10230) | reverse complement strand
CCGCCATAGGTGTCTACAATAATTTTACGCCCCGTTAAACCAGCATCACCATGAGGACCACCAATCACAAATTTACCAGTGGGGTTTATATGGTATTTGATCTGATCATTGAACAAGGCTTCTACCGTAGGATTATTCAACTTTTTTATCAAACGAGGAATCAAGATGTTTTTGATATCATCCTTGATTTTCTTCAGCATCCGTACCTCATCTTCATCGAAGTCATCGTGCTGTGTAGAGACAACGATGGCATCAATGCGTTGGGGTTTATTATCATCACTGTATTCAATCGTCACCTGAGCTTTGGCATCAGGACGCAAATAATCGATTTCGTCATTTTCTCTTCGAAGTTCCGCAAGTTCCATCAATAGTCGATGTGATAGATCCAAAGCTAGCGGCATGTAATCTTCGGTTTCATTGGTAGCATAACCAAACATCATCCCCTGATCTCCTGCTCCTTGTTCCTCGGGTGTATCGCGATCAACTCCCCTGCGTATATCTTGAGATTGTTCATGGATCGCTGAAATAATTCCACAAGAATTAGCATCAAACTGGTATTCACTTTTAGTATAACCAATACGTGAGATCACATCTCTGGCTATTTGTTGAACATCTAAATATATATTGGATTTCACCTCACCTGCCAACGTAACTAAACCTGTAGTCACTAATGTTTCGCAAGCCACCTTAGAGTCTTTGTCAAATGCAAGGAAATGATCGATCAGTGCATCTGAAATCTGATCGGCAACTTTATCGGGGTGTCCTTCAGAAACAGATTCGGACGTGAATAAGTATGACATGTCTTTATTTTTAATAATTCGTTCACCAAAAGTAGTAATTGTTCTGAAATAATGTTGAGAAATTACCTATTTTCGCTTTATGATTCGCTTACTACATATTGAAACGTCAACCAAGGTATGTTCCGTAGCTCTCTCTGAAAATGGGGTACTTAAAGATTTCATCGAGACGCATTCAGATCGTTATATACATGCAGAAAAGCTCACCCTTTTTATTGAAGAATTACTTCAAAGGAATGCGTGGAAAATGGATGCGTTATCCGCAATCGTAGTAAGTGGTGGTCCAGGATCTTACACGGGCTTGCGTATTGGTGTTTCCACGGCGAAAGGACTCTGTTTTGCACTTGATATTCCATTGATCAGCGTTTCTTCGCTCGATGCACTGATCGAATTGGGACGCGAGAAATATCCTGAAAGCACGATTTGTGGATTGATTGATGCGCGAAGAATGGAAGCGTTTTCAAAAATAGAAGATCCGCTGGGCAATACACTAAAAACGATCAGTGCAGATGAACTTGAAGCAACAACTTATGAAACATATGACCCGTTCATCGTTATTGGTGACGGTGCTGAAAAAATGCTTAAAATATGGGATGAACGGCCTTTAACTATTGATAATAACATTCATTCATCTGCAAAAGGACAGGTGAAATTGGCTACAAATTCCTTTAAACAAGAACAATTCGAAGATATAGCCTATTTCGAACCTTTTTACTTGAAAGACTTTATTGCTACTAAGAGTAAAAAGCAGCATTTCTAAGAATTACTCACCTTTATAATTTATACCTCAGAGTATGCTAAAACCAAAAGATCAAACTGCGAACACATGGCTTTTTTACTTTCTTTTTTGTCTTCCTTTTGCAGGGTTTTCACAAGAAAAGAAAATGGAGCAGCATTTTCGTCAGCAACAAGATCATATTTTTTCAACGCTTTCTGCTGATCGTCAGAAAGCAAAACAATCTTTAGATTCCCTCTTCACTCTCGAAGGTAAAATGAGTGATACAACGGCTGGACTCAATTATAATTTGCTCGGTATTTATTACAATTACACTGGTCAATACGACAGCGCATTGATTTCCTTTAAGAAAGGATTGCGCTTGAACGGAAATCACCAGTATAGAACTCCACGATACCTGAGAAACATCGGAAACATCTATCGCAAAAAAAATCTATATGACAGCTCTAATTTCTTCTTAAAAAAAGTACAGTCGTTTTACCTGGAGCAACAAGACTCATTAGGTTACGCTTTAATATTAAGTGATTTGTCGGCGAATTACAACCTCATGTTACACCATGAAAAAGCGGTAAAAGCTCAGGTTGAAGCTATTCGTCTCATGGAAAAACACAATGCATCTAAAGCAAATTTGGGGGCTGCCGTACAACGACTCGCCAATACTTATCTCAAGCAAAAGAAATTTGACTACGCACTTGAACAATATGATCTGGCGCTGGAATATTTCCAACAGTCGCGTCAAATGTCCAATTACTACCTGACTTTCATCAACATCGCGCAATGTCACATTTACCTGAACGATTACAAAAGGGCAATCGATATCATTAACGAAGGACTCAGTGGACTGAAAAAACACGGTAATCCTCCGTTGCTAGCAATTGCACTTTCCGTTAAAGCTGAAATTCTCAAAATTCAAGAAGAGTACACTGCAGCACGTAAGACCTATGAAAAATCCATGAACTATGCATTTGACTCCAATGTCAGTCGTCTTGTGCAAATTGCCCGAGAGTACCTGGAATTATTGATGATTCAGAAGGACTATACAAAAGCTGATAAATTGATTGAAAAAACAGAACCTTATCTATCTGCAACGAATATTGAATACCACTATTCCTACCTGGAAGTTTTGGCCGATTATTATGCGCAACGCGCTTCTCATGACCGCGCCTATGCATATTCAAAAAAAGCACATCGCTTGAAGGATTCTTCTTATTATTCGAACAACGAACAACTGGTTAATGATATTCAAACAGCTTATCGTCTACAGGAAAAAGAAGCAGAGAACAAAACGTTGAACTCCACCATCGCCAAAAAAGAGGCTAGTATCTCCAACTTAACTCTTATTGTACTCTTTCTAGGAGTGTTATTAATTCTCATTATTGTTATTTGGAGAACACGAAATCACTACCACCATAAATTAATCAAGCTGGAAAAAAATCGATCGAAAGAACTCGCTCAAAAACTGGCCATTGAAGAGGAAAACACGCGCCTAAAAGAGCGTTTGATTGAGCAACAAAAAACAGAATTACTCGGTTATTCACTCGAAGTAGCTCAAGTCAATGAACGCATCAATACACTAGTCGGTAATATTTCTGAAAATGACAACAGTGAAAACGTAAAAAGCGACCTTAAAAATTTAATCACGGTGAATAAAAATTGGGAATCGTTTTTATCGCGTTTTAAGGAGTTAAATCCCCATTTCATTCCGCGATTATCAAAGCATTACCCCAAACTCACACAAAAAGACCTTGAATTTTGTTCCCTCGTACGCATCAATATTTCGTACAAAGACATCGCAAACTTTCTCCAGATTTCCCACGAAAGTGTGCATAAAAAACGCTATCGAATTGCCCAGAAGATGGATCTTGAAAAGGGTGTCGACTTTCAACAATTCATCATTCAGTTTTGATGAATGACAGGTTTTAGGTAGCGAAATCCTGCGTAAGAAAAACCGATGATCAAGCAATAATCAGCGATATAATAGAGCCAATAATTCCCTTCAAGTGCCATCATACTCTTGCTCGATATAAGAACGTCCACCACAGTCCATAGGTGGATCAGAAAACCGATAATATAAGCAAACATTGCCAACAGTATCACGTTCGCAAATGCACCGCCCTTATCCTTATCCGATGCACCTTCATTGTTTTCAACAGCGACCAGTAGTCCGACAGTAACAGCTAGTAATACCAGATAAATGAGTTTGAGCTGTGCAGGTTTGGCGTAAGTAAAATCATGTTGCACAAACCAAGAGACCACCAATTCTGCCAAAGTATCAGAAAAGTAAAGGAAAACACCAAATAAAATAAGTACAATTAATCCTAAGCGATAGCTTGGTTTGGTAAAAAAATAGAACATGACTTAGGTCTTACGTTTCTTCTTTTTCGCAGCAGGGAAAAGTACATTATTCAGAATAAGGCGATACCCTGCAGAATTCGGATGTAAATTTAAATCCGTATGCGGATCGCCGACGCGATGTTGATAGTCTTCAGGATCATGTCCTCCGTAAAAGGTCCAGGTTCCATTACCCATCTCACCGTGAATATATTTTACCGTACCCAACTTTTTAGATTCCCCCATAATGGTCACTGAAGGTTTGACGTACTCTTTTACAAAATCAGTCGTTTGTCCATAGAAATTTTTAACCACTCGTTTGTGTGATTGCGTCAACATGGTAGGAACTACGTCCCATTTTGCAGAAAAATCAAACAATGAAAAAACGTCATTTTTTTCCGTTACGGCACGGTGACGTTTCGTACCGTCAATGGTGGAATACTCATATTCATAAGGGCTTTCTACGAGCTCATAATCTTCAAACGCGAAAGCGTGTTCAAAATCCATTTTGGACCGATAGTTCGGATCCGTTCCATCACCATCAAACATCCGTTCTGCAATATCCGTTTCGTGTGCAGCCAGGGCAATATCAAAACTATCCGTTCCACTGCACATGGTAAATAAAAACCCTCCACCAACGACGTAGTTTTTGATAGATTGAGCAACAGCCAGCTTCATATCAGCAACCTTGTTAAAACCGAGTCGGCGCGCACTAGCTTCGAGATCCGCCACTTGTTGACGATACCAGGGAGCATTTTTATAAGCGGCATAAAATTTACCATACTGACCGGTAAAATCTTCGTGGTGCAAATGTAACCAATCATATTCCTTCAGACCACCAGCAATGACCGTACTATCATACACTTTATCATACGGTATTTCTGCATATTCCATTACTAACGTTACTGCATCGTCCCAGGGTTGTTTCCCATCTGGCGTATACACCGCAATTTTTGGAGCAACTTCGAGCTGTACGACCTCCTGATTCAATTCAGGCGAGGCAATTTTGCGCTTAATGTTATTTACCTGACCATCGGGAACGATTTCATAACTCACTCCTCGTACTACGAGTTCATCTTCGATTGCCGAAACATGCGGAATCAAAAATGATCCACCACGGAAATTCAGTAACCACTCCATTGTCAAGCCATTCTCAAGTGCAAAATAGGAAATACCGTACGCCTTGAGATGATTGCTCTGCGTTTCGTCCATAGGGATTAAGATACTGCTCGCATGCACAGTTCCCGTCATGAGCAATAGCACCAGCACCAACGCTTTCAACTTTTCCATTTTCTTCCGTTTTGGGATAAGATACAAAATTAATATGAGGCTAAAAAGGATCGTCTTCAACCGAGCCGCTGGATAAATCGAAATCATCATCTTCGCCAATTTCATCCATTTTGCTCGAACGAATGACTACGTTGTCGCTGTCACCATTATCGGACTCGAACTCTTTATTCGGATTTAGCGCAGCTGGTTCCTGAGGCTCATCCAGACCTTCATCAAATGATTCTACATTTTCAAACCGTGCATACTGACCAACGAAACGAAGCCTTACTGTATCTGTTGAGCCATTTCTATGCTTGGCTACAATAATATCACCCATCCCCTGAGTGGGACCCTGTTCGTCTTCCATCAGTCCATAATATTCTGCACGATATATAAAAGAAACGATATCTGCATCCTGCTCAATCGCTCCAGATTCACGCAAATCAGAAAGTACAGGTCGTTTATCGCCACCCCGTTGCTCTACAGAACGACTCAACTGAGAAAGTGCAACAACAGGAACGTTGAGTTCTTTCGCAATTTCTTTAATCGAGCGCGATATTTGCGATATTTCTTGCTCCCGATTTCCCGCATTTTTGTTCGATCCGCCCGTCATGAGCTGTAAATAATCAATGATCACGACTTGAATATCGTGCTTCTGCTTCATGCGTCGGCATTTCGCACGCAATTCAAAAATGGAAATTCCAGGGGTATCATCAATATATATTGGCGCTTTCGATAATCTCGAGATACGCGAGTGGATTTGCTGAAATTCGTGATCGGCAATATTTCCTTTTCTCAGCTTCTCAGCGTCAATACGCGCCTCTGCAGATATCAGCCTTTTCACCAATTGAACGCTGGACATCTCTAGCGAAAAGATGGCTACTCCCATATCATAATCCACAGCAGTATTTCTAGCCATCGAGAGGACGAAAGCTGTTTTACCCATGGCGGGTCGTGCGGCAATAACAATCATATCAGAACGCTGCCATCCCGAAGTCATTTTGTCTAGCGCCTTGAAGCCCGTCGGCACCCCTGAAATTCCGTCCGTATTTTTTCTGGCTTTCTCAATTTCTTCTATTGCACCCTGCATGGCGGTAGACATCGTGTCGTAACTCTTTTTCATGTTACTTTGAGCAATTGCAAAAAGGTCTTCCTCCGCTTTGGAAAGCACACTAAATACATCTTTTGTCTCGTCGTAAGCCTCCTTGAGGATTTCGCTGGACATGGAAATGATTTCCCGCTGAATATATTTCTCAATAATAATCCGGCTATGATATTCGATGTGCGCCGCAGACGCCACCTTATTAGTTAGCGTAGACAGGTAATACGGTCCGCCAGCCACTTCCAATTTACCTAATTTTCGGAGCTCTTCGGTCACAGTTAGTAAATCGATTGGAGTGGAAGAGGCATAAAGATCTCGAATAGCCTCAAAGATCAATTTATGTTTCGGATCGTAAAATGCTTCAGGAGTGCGCAAGATATCAATGGCATCGTTTACTGCACCACCATCAATCATCATCGCCCCTAGAACAGCTTCTTCAAGGTCTGTCGCCTGCGGCGGAACCCGTCCTACATCCATCGGTGTTTTATTGGTTCGCTGATTGCGATTGACACCAATTTTATTGTTCTTTTTTTCATCCTTCTCCATAGTGCAAATATATTTAATTCCAATTCCAATAACGACTTTTCCGTTTTGATCTCATCGGTTTGTGAACAAATCATTTTACGTGGATAACTTTATTTGACTCAAATCCGCTATTATCATTAATATTGTGTGCACTTTTACGGTTCTCAGATCGGTATTTTCTTCACAATAAAGTTGCTTTTATGAAAAGAAAAATAATTAAAACCGGAGATGGTTCGAACACGCTTTTTCTTCCCGAATGGAATGAAAACTACCACTCCAAACATGGTGCTTTGCAAGAAGCATTACACGTGTTCATTAAAAATGGGCTATTGCAATTCAAGAAGCCAACGCTAGCTGTTTTAGAGATAGGATTTGGAACGGGGCTCAATGCGTTACTGACTGCTCAAACAGCAGTTGATAAACATCTGAATATCCACTATACAGGTCTTGAAGCTCATCCGCTTGGGTGGACAGAAATTGAAACACTTGGATACGATGAATTGATTCCTGTTAAAGAAGCACTGCGTTGGTTTGAGAAGATGCACACATGTCCGTGGGAAATACTTGAGACCATTAACCCTCATTTTAAATTGTGTAAACGCGAAGTAAAACTGCAGAAATACCAAGCTGATCCTGCCTCGTTTGATCTTATCTATTTTGATGCTTTCGGTCCTCGGGTTCAACCAGAGATGTGGAAGTTGACTCATTTTGAACAACTCTTTGAGACATTGAAACAAGGCGGTATATTCGTGACTTATTGTGCAAAAGGTCAGGTCAGAAGAGATCTCGAAACGGCTGGCTTCGCGGTGGAACGACTCCCTGGCCCTCCAGGTAAGCGGGAAATGCTGCGCGCGAAGAAGAAATAGCTCTAAAACCGATATCATTATTAGATCTTTGAGAAATTTTGCGCGTTCAACATGATACAACAAGCCCCATCTAACTAAAAATTATAAGAGGGGTTAAACTTCGTTAAAACAACGCTTTGCATTATGTTTAATGGTTAGAGTAGCTTAAAGAGCAGTCAATTTTAATTAACTTTGTACCCAGCATAAAATTATAACCTCATGAAAGTTTTACCCATTTTTGCATTACTCCTGTTTTTGTTCGCTGTCAACAGCTGCTCAGAGCGAGAAAAAAATGAAACAGAAGAGCAATTCTTTGCAGCTTCAGAAGAAGATCTCACACTAGAGGACAGCATTCAAATTTTAAACGAAAAACTCAAAGATAGCCCACAAGACATGGAACTTCTATTGGCGATGGGAAACTTGTGCAAAGAGGCACTCAATTTCAGATGTGCACTCGATGCGGGAGCCAAGGCTTATAAACTAGATTCTACGAATTTGGAGGCTCGTAAGCTATATGCATGGACACTCATTAACAAGCCCAAAGCTCCATTATCAGATATTGAACGCGCCAAAAGGCATTACAGATATGTGTTATCGCTAAAACCGAACAGCCCTTCTGCTATGGTTGAACTGGCTAACACCCATTCACTGACAGGTGATTTTAAAACAGCGATAAAACTAATCAACGACGCCCTAAAAATTGATGATCAATACCGGGATGCTTATGTTTTAAAAGGTTCTATTTATAAAACAATTGAAAATTACGACCTGGCATTGTCGAGTTATCAAACCGCCGTACAACTGGATCCCGACTATTTTATCGGTCATTTAAATATAGGCTGGCTGCTTTCTGATATGGGCAAACATGATTTAGCACTGGAGTATTATGAAAATGCCCACGAACTCAAATCAGAGAATTTAAATGCAATATATGGCGCTGCCAAAAGTTATCAGGATTTAGAAAAATACGACAAGGCACTTCAAGGATACAGAGACCTTCTGAAAGTTGATTCCACTTTTTATATTTCTTATTTCAACCAGGCGTACATCAAACAACATCACCAGCATCAGTTGGATAGTGCTGTTCATTTTTACAATGAATTGCTAAGCATCAACCCTGATTACGTACAGGGTTGGTATCAACTCGGCAAAACATACTATGAGCAAGGCCGTCAATCGGATGCCGCCAGGGCGTATTCCAAAGCATTAAAAATTGATGAGAACTATACTCCGGCAAAGGAGGCCGCTCAAGAACTGAAAGAAAATTTGTAATTGTAAACTACAATGACACTGCAAAAGCTACGTTGGTTTCAGGCCATTGGAGAGCTCGCTATACCGCTTCTCGGTTACTTCTACTTTGACTGGAGCTTGTACTTTATTTTATTGTTTTACTTCATCGACCTCATCGTGACAGAGGTCTTTACCGTAGTCAAAGTGAACAGAATCATTCGCTTTCAGCAAATCAATTATCCTTTGCACCAACGACTCAAAAAAATTGCGGTGAATAGCTTCCTGGTCTTATCCTTGTTAACACTGAGTCATGTATTCATCTACTACTTCAACAACAATATCGTTTTTTGGGATGAAATATGGGCATTCCTGACCTACGAAGAGCCCGGTTTCCCGGTACCACAAGGAATTATTTTATTTCCATTGGTTTTCTTCGGGAACTACCAGCAATATACCACCTTTTTCGTAAAAATGGGATTGTTTCGTCGCTTTTCCTGGAGCGCACTGCTTCGATCACGTCGACGCGCACTCGTTATAGCTATTCTCGGAACTTTACTGGCGATACTGCTACACACCATTTTTCCTGCAATTCCCGCGATTCTATACCTGGTGGTCACGTTGTTGGTCAAGTTTTATGTAGATGTCTGGTTGAGTCCCTGAAGGTTTTGAAATTCCAGCTTATATTAAATTCAATGCTTATCCACTTTTGCCCCATTACATCAAACAATTGTACATTGACTTGCTCATCGCTCAAAAAGTCATACGCCAGCATCACGTCCTCGCCGCTATTGGGGTTGGGAAACAACTTAGCATAGACTTCTTTTTCTGGTGAAAGGGTATCAGCATTAAAACTATAACTTTTGCCTTGGGCGTAATCTTCTACACATACGTTCATGAATAGTTCGTCAAAGTCCCAGTGGCCTGAGATACTGTTGTTGTAAAAAAAGCCTTGACCTGGAGGACTGGTTATAAATGTACTTGAGGATGGATAGCCGTTCATAATACACCAGGTTCTCGTTGTTTTTATGGTGATACAAGACCGAACCGTTTTTTGCCTGTTACCTATTAATTTAAGGTTAAAGCAAAATAGTTGAACAACCAAATAGTTTTTGTCAAATCTTCAATCGTATAGAAATACCAGCCTAAAAAAACACCCGCAAAGACAATTGTGTCCCCACGGGTGTTCGAATGTTCTACCTACTTCATCGCAGTAATGAAAGCAGACTATCTCCATGTTGCTTCCTCCGTATACAATCGGGGAGGATCCACTTCTTTTTCGTTGAATCGGATATCATATTCTTCCAGCTCTTTCAATATAGGGTCATAGACTTCTTTAGCTGTAGGAATATGAACGCCTTTAATAGCAATGTTTCCTTTCAAGACCTCTTTGACACAAATACCGAGAGGTAGGCCCACAGTATTACTCATCGCCGTGTACGTTTGATCTTCTCCGATGCTTACCATTTCTGAGGTGATTTCTTTAAATTCACCGTTCAATTTATACACGAACTTGTGATACATGGCAATCATATCTTTGTCATCTGGCTTTAATTCCCATTTTTCTTCGAGGATTTTTTGCAACATTTGAGCAGGTGTTGCATCCTTTAGTCCAACTTTTTTGGTGTCGTCAAAAATTCCTAACCATACAAGTTTATCCCAGAGTGTATCGTCCAAATCAATCTTCATGTAGTGACGCAACTTCAGCTCTACAGAGTCATTTTCATTGTAAGGTAAAAAAGAGTTGATGAACTGCCGGTTGGACATATTTTCACTGCCCTCAAGGGTGTATGTGTCATCGGTTGCTCCGAGTTGAACAAATACATCCCAAGCCCGGGAAAAGCCTTTTCTCCGTAATGTTCCACGATATATTGTTGGTATATCTTCGAGCCCATAAAGTTCGCGATACATCAGTGAGTTTCGGTTTGCATACCCTTCGAAAGTTCCATATTCCTCCATCTCAATAATCTCCGACCTTCGGAAAAGTTTATTGTATGGTATGTATTTGTAACGCCCTTCCTGAATGAACTGAGCGGCTCCACCTTGACCGGCAAGCACGACGTTTCTTGGGTTCCACGTAAATTTGTAGTTCCAGGGATTGTCGTCACTTTCAGGAGCAACTAATCCACCTGTAAACGACTCAAAAATGTGCATCTCTCCTCCGGCATCGCGAATGTCATCAATGACGCGCATCGCACTCATGTGGTCAATACCAGGGTCAACGCCAATTTCATTCATAATCGTTATTCCCGCATCCACAGCTTTTTGGTGAAGCTCTTTCATGCGTGGACTCACATACGAAGGAGTAATTAAATTCTTTTTGTATTTGATGCAATCTTCTGCTACATCGGGGTGGTATCGAGCAGGAAGCATACTTATGACCAAATCAGCCTTCTCGATATATGGTCGTCTTTCTTCTGGATCAAGCGCATTGAACACTTTCGCTTCCGCATGTGGAGATCCATTGATTTTACTTTCGATATCGGCTTTATCCTGGTCTACAATCAATATTTTCCAATCATTAGCTTCTGCGTTCTGCGTTAAGTATCGAACGAGTGAAGAGGAAGAGAGTCCTGCTCCCAGTATTAGAATGTCTTTCATAGTCTGTTTTTTTTAAAGTCGCGCTCCACACAATAGTATATTTTGCAGGTTAACGCTCCCTATGTTTGTGTTTTTTCACAAAATAATTGTTTTTCGTGAACTTAAGCAAGGAGTTCTATTTATTTGTTTTGACGGAAGCGTACTATTTTCAACTTGTCACCCCAATGATTCACACAGCGGGTAAACTTTAACAAAAACCATTAATTTTACTCAACCGTAACTCTTCAGTTGTCGTATATGAGACCAACATGTTTTAACGAGCTTTATTGGGAGCATCAAAAACGCCCACTCAATATTTGAGCAGGCGTCCCTTTTGTTTAATTATGCGCAATTAAACTTAAAAGTCGATACTAAAGTTAACGCGAAACGTTGTTCCGATCCCTAAAGAGCTAAAGAATTGGTCTTCGGCTTGATATGATTTAAATACTGATTCACGTTTATCATTCAATAAGTTAGAAACTTTAAAACCAACATTCATTTGATCATTGGCTCCAAATCGTTTATTCATATTCAAGTTCAAACTATGAAAAGGAACCGAATAAATGTCGGGGCGGTCCACAATACCGGCAAACTGAAGTGTCTCGCCTTGCACGTTGTAGTAGATCCCCGCTTCAATTGTTTTCAGAAAACCATTCTCCCCACCATTGTAGGCAATTCCACCATTAAATATAGTAGGCGCCTGACCAGCCATATCACGATAACGACTAATTTCCTGACCTTCTCTGGCATTATCCACTCTACTTTCGTATTCCGTTTTGCTCAACTCAATACGAGATTGCGTTATTGTAAAATTGAAATTCGCACTGAAAGCTTTCAAGGCAGGAGCTATAAATGCAAAACTTTGCCGAACTTCCAATTCTCCTCCGAGCACCTCTCCATCACCTACATTTCGTGGTTGGAAAGCACCAGCTTGCGAGGCAAACTGTATGATTTCAATGGGATTGATGAATTTTTTATAGAATCCACTCACTGATATGGTTTGTCCTAAGCCGTGAAACAGTTCCCATCGCAGATCAAAGTTATGGATATCTGTACTTTGGAGATTCCCGTCCCAGTAAACGATTCCGGCACCATCATCAGCATCACGGAATAAACCACCTATGAATGTACGTCCTGTAATAGGATCTGCGATCTCTGCATAAGACATTTCTTTAAATGAAGGACGCGCAATCGTTTTGTTGTAAGAGGCTCTCAAGTTTTGATCTTCAGTAATATTAAAAACTACGTTAGCAGAAGGGAAAAGACCGAGGTCCTGTAAAACGACATCATTATTAAGGACATTCATTCCTAATTGATCCTGTCCTGTATATCGCTGTGTATAATATTCACTGCGCAGTCCCAAGATAAATTTTAGGTTTTTGACGGGTGTCATTTCCGTCAATAAATAACCTCCAGAACTGTGGGCGGTTGAGCTAAACTTATTAGGGTTTGCTGGTAAGAAAGAGGCATCAAACGTAGTACCCTGCGCCATCGACCCATCGTGTGGCCAGAGGTTTTCGTCTGCAAACAATTCGTTGGGATCTCCGTTTAGCGGAATATTTCGAACGTTGATTGCAAAGCTCCGAATATTAAAATCTCTTTGTTTATAGGCGTGAAGACCTCCAAACTTAATTTTTCCTTTTCGTCCAAAAATTGAAAGTTCTTTAGAAGCATCTGCTTTTCCTGTTGCATTCACCTCGTTTAACTGTCTCCAGATTCGTTGAGGAAATCCAGATTCAGAACTGATAGAATAATCTCCCTCACTGCGGATTTCGTAACGTGTAAAGCGGATGTCTGGATCCTCGATGGAAGAAAAAGAGGTAGAAGCCTTCCACTCTACATCCCATTTGCTATCTGCAAAGTTGTGTGAGCCCGTGACAATTGCATTCGTCAAACCGCGTTCACTGTATTCAAGGTTATGCTGGAATCCCGAAAAAACGGCTCCTTGATCAGAATTATCATAATCAAAAATCCCCGCTTTAGACTGACCGTTTTGCAGGTGCATGACGCTCAAGGTATATTTCGAGTTGACCGTTTTAATGGCAATACCTGCCAATCCACTGGAAAGGATGTTGTTTACGCCATAATCACCTTTTTGATATTCTCGCGCCTCCATTTCATTTTTAGATTCTCGCGCCTCCATTTCATTTTTAGACTTATCTCCAGAAAGGCCATAACGTGCATAAATTGCATCTTCATAAAACTGTGTCGTATTGCGGTAAGACAACATCACATTGTAACCTACAGTATAACTCCCTTTATCAAATTGATTACCTACCGTTGCGTTCAGTCCAAAATCCATGTTTGAACGCTTCTGGTAAGCGGCCAGATTCGGGTTAAATTTCGAAAGAATTTGTTTGTAGCGATCGGCATCACGACCTTCGGGATTAGAAACAGCTTCGGTGAAAAAAGGTATATTATTTTCTGCTGGAATTGCTCGTGTTCCGTCATCAAATCCAAGGAAATCAGTAGAACCACCGTCCGAGGTAAGATAATTACTTTTGAAGTGATAATTTGGGTTGTACGCCGTTTTAACACTGACGCGTCTCACTTGCTCATCTGGAAAATTCTTCAGGGATAAATTCACGAGTCCACCAGAGAAGTCTGCTGGCAAATCGGCAGAAAAGGTTTTATTGACAATAATGTTATTGATAATATTAGTTGGGAAAATATCCATTTGGACGGTGTTTCGATCGGGATCCAAACCTGGAATAGGCAAACCATTCAACAAGGTTTTACCATATCGATCTCCAAGTCCACGAACGAAGATATACTTTCCTCCATTCAAGGATACCCCAGGGACGCGTTTCATTGCTGATGCCGCGTCAGAATCACCAATTTCACGGAATTTAGCAGCGGAAATACCATCTATCATGTTCGGTGATTTGTGCTTGAGCGATAACACAGCGTTCTCCGTATTAGTTTTTCTGGAGGCGGTAATAATCACTTCATCAAAGTCACTAACATCCTCGCCCATTTGAATGTCGTCAAGGATAGTAGCATCTCCTTTCTTGACCTGAACATCTTGTACCCGAACTGTATCAAATCCCATAAAAGAAACTTCCAGGCTGTAGGTTCCAGGCTCTGCTGAGATACTGAATTTCCCATCAATATCGGTATAAGCACCTTTCTTATGACCTACAAGTTTGATTTTAACCCCTGGCATATATTCTGCGTTCGATTGATCGACTACAGCACCTCGGATAAAACTGTTTTGAGCAATGAGCTCAACGCTCGTGAAGAGCATGATTAAAAAAATGGTAAAAAATTTAATTGCGCGCATAATTAAAAACTATTTCTGATAAAAATAAAGCAACCCACAAGTCAAAACTTGCAGGTCACTCTGAGTAATTCTATTCTATTAAAAGTCGGTTAATCCTCCTTGAGCGTCAACCCAAGTCCAACCTGTAAAAGTACTTTTGTCAGCACCAACAGTGTTTGCTCCAGCAGCTACACTTGTTGCATAAGCAACCGTACCATCTTTAAACACATCTGATAGACTTACTCCAGATGCCAATGTAATTTCGAGATTAGCAAAGCTCAGATCACCATTCGCAAAATTGTCAACTGAAGACGGTCCAGAAGAAGATGGATCTGATTCCAATGCTAAATCACCTCTTCCATCTACTGGATCCGGGAAGTTGAAATAATAAATATTCTCAAAAGTACCTCGTGCTCCATCGCGGAAGTGCCCCAATTCTGTTGCGCTAGCTCCTTTGATTGAACCATTGATCAAGGTATGTCCATCCAGGTCACTTCCTTCAGGGCCATCCACTTCAGTTCCATGATCTGTCTCACTACCAGCAACAACGATAAAATTATCGAGCGTACCAGCCCATGCTTGATCTGTATCAAGTGCATCATCTCCTGCATTCCAGATGATTGCGTTTTTGGCATTTACCGTTCCACCGAACCATTCGATTCCGTCATCCTGGTTCGCAACAACTTCAATATTTTCGACAACAGTTCCATTACCAACACCACCGAGTGTCAAACCGTTGATTTCATTCCCTTCACCGATATTTGAACCACCGTGACGAATCGAAATGTATTTCAAAACACCTGAGTTATCAGAAGCGTCAGAACCTCCGTAAAGTCCATTTTGATCAGATGGAGGAATTCCTTCGATCTGCACTGCTGCATCATCCGCCGATATTGGAGCGTTACCTAAAACGATGACACCACCCCAGAGTCCTGATAAGTTTGAATCCATATTTGGACTTGCGATTTCACCAGAAACGATTTCATCACCTACAGTTGTGAAAATAATTGGTTCGTTTGCCGTTCCTTCTGCCATGATCTTCCCATCACGAGCTATGATGAGCGCCGTAGCATTTGGTCCTGAACCAACCTCTCCTTTGATTACCGTACCAGGTTCAATTGTAAGTGTATTTCCAGCCTCAACTGCAACACGTCTCGTTAAGATGTATTCTTTATCACTTGTCCATGTAGTATTCTCCGTTACGTTAGAAGTAACTTTTACCACAGATTCGTCTTCTGTTTCTTCTTCATAATCACATGAACCATCATCTTTGTCAGCATCTGCATCGTAATTGATCGCCGTTTCATCTGTACAGCCTTCTTTTTTACAAGAAACTGCCGTCATTGTAAATGCTACAGCCATCAGCAACACTCCCAATTTTACTTTTCCGTTTTTCATCTCTTTCTTTTTTTTACGTTTTATTCTGATGCAAAGATGAAGACGAAATTGAAAAAAGATATTTTATCAAATTTATGCTTAGATGAAATTTATATTAAGAGACAAGTGCCAATTACTACAAACAAACTGTAAGTCAACAATTTAAATGAAATAATCGTTCCTTAACAATAACATAATATACCCGTGTAAGTGGTCTTAAAGGTGTATTCAGTAGGTGTTAAGCACATTTTTGGCGATCCATCCCTGATGATTAGAAAACCGCACTTTTACCCAAGTGGAATCATCGTTGTAGTGAAGAACATTTACTTTTCCTGCTGGAATCTGCAAAGAAGTCTTTATGCCGTCAGGTTGTAAATAGAGTTCCTGTTCAGTGTTTACAAAACCATAGTGGTGGCGATTATGGAAGTTACTCAGGGTTATTAAAACAACCATAACAATTAGAAGTAATCCAATGCCCGGAATGACCAAACGACGTGACCAACTATACCAACTGGTTTCTTTGCGATAGGCGAATAATCCATATACAGCAAGGGCTGTTGTCAGCGAAAAAAGGATGGCCAATGAAAACCAACCATAAAAAGGTAATATATGTAGGAAGCGAATCAGGGCAGGTACAGGATGCGACCATGTCTCATTTAGATTTAATTCTTGAAAAGCATACCGAGCATTTATCTTTAAATCAGTGTCATATGGAGCTTTCATTAACCCACGTTCAAATGCAAACAACGCTCGGTTATAGTCGTTGCGACGCAAGTAAATTATACCTAAATTGAACGTAGTTGCTACAGATGGCTGTTCTTCATAGTCTTTCGCGAACATTTCAATCGCTTTTGAATAATTACTATCAGCGACAGCTTTTAGTCCACGCTCAAAATTACTGGATTGCGACGCACTATGCGTAGCAAGAAAAACACCTAGTACAATTAAAACACAGCGATTCATTCTCATCATTGCTCTCCAAGTGCTTTTACAATTTCACGGGCTTCACCCAAAACATTTGATTTATTCTCTTGTAATATACCACCACTGTATCGCCATTCCTCCATGCGATCTATATAATCAATAATTTGATCAGCGAGCTGTTCGCTAATAACTCCCTTTCCAGGTCTTTTAGCAATAAATTCTCGGTTGATATTTACCTTATCCGTGTTCCACAGTACAGCCATATAATCGCGCAGTAATTCTACTGCCTTTCCACTCGCGACACCTTCGTCTGTTTCTTCTCGAAGCCTTTCAATTTGGTCCAGCGTCGTTTGAAGCTGTTTCATCTTGGCCTGTTTTGTAGCTGTTTTGTGCTGATTTCGTTCCCGATTTCTTACCACACCACCAAGGACCAGGGCTAGTAATAGCGGAGAACACAATATCAGGGATGTGCCCCAATGCTTCATCCAGATCGGATAATGGGGAGGTTCTGCTTTATCTGTTCGCAAAGCATGGATGTAATTTTTTGTCGCTTCTTCAGCAACTGTTTTTTCTTCATCTGGCAGCGCGACAGCATTTTTTGATGGCTGTACCTCAATTTCAGGGAACACATGTGTCAATTCAATATATTCCTCTTTTTCGAGGTCAAAATAGGCTATTTCAACAGGAGGAATACTCACATCCCCCGCCTTATTCATTTGAATAAAATAGGTAAATGTTCTTTTTCCTTCCGCTCCAGTCGAATTAAATTGGATGGAGTCCGACTCCTCTGGATCACCATAGAGTATTGAGCCTTTCGGTAACTGAATGGCAGGTGCTTCAATATTCTGCAAGTTTCCATTTCCAATAATATTCACCTGAAGTTCCACGACTTCGCCCTGACGTAATCGATTTGTACTCAATGTAGCCTGAAGTGAAAAATCTCCAACACCTCCGATAAAAGCATCTGGAACACCATCGGGAAGTGGTTTTACGTCAATTCTCGTCCCATTAGAACGTATTTTGGCTCGTTCAGGAAACAAGCTTCGTGGACTATCATAAGCTAAAACTGCTGAAAACGGATTCACCTCAAACGAGCCAATATTTTCCGGAAAGACTAATTTTTTTCCAATTTTAAAAGTCATGACCTTTTTTCCACTGATTTCCTCATAGGACCTTCTTACTTGTTTTGAGTTTTGCAAATCGTGAGTTTCAGCAGCACCATCCAGATCAAAGGGCTGATAACGCTCTACCTGTAAAACATCTACTTGTGCAAATACTTTACCCTCGAGTACAATCGACTGCCCTTCATATATTTCTTTCTTCGATTGTTGAATAATTCCAAAAATAGCCTGATCCATATTATCTTCTGGGCGCTCACTAATCATGTTTTGGCGTTTGCGTACCTCAACCTTAACCGTGTTTGATTTAACTGTACCCGCATTGGTGCGGACTTTTACTGGTCCGAGCAAAAACGTTCCTTTTTGTTCAAAATGTCCAATGATTTTTTGATAACTAAAACGCACAACGGTAGCTTGTCCGTTTGAATAATTCACAGAGGAAGACATACCTGACTGCGTAGCTCCTGAACGCTTGAACTCATCCGGGAGATCGAACTCATAATTCCCTTCTGCATTGGTTTTAATGGTCAATGTAACCTGTTGCCCAACTTCAGGTGCAGCGGGGTTGGCGTCTAACTCCACAAATTCCTTTTGTGCCCGTATCACAACGGCACAACAAAAAATGCTATAGAGTAAGATCCACTTCATACTACCATTTTTTACCCGATTCAACTTCGTTATTCGACTGTCCTTTTGTTCGTCGCACTTTACGTTTCGTCTCCATCTCTTTTTTGAGTAATTCGTTGAGCATGCGATCCGTTTTTTTATCCGAGAGTTTTTCTAATTTCCGTTGTTGCTGACTTTTCTGATTCTTTCCTTTTTTCTGCTGACCTTTATCACCGGTATTTTTAGCGTTATTTCTTTCTTCCCCTTCGTTATTTTGCTTTTGGTTTTTATTATCTTGTTGCTGCCCTTCGTTCTTCTGCTGATCCTGCTTTTCTTGTTCATTTTTTTCTTGGTTCTGCTTTTCTTGTTCTTTTTGCTGTTTTAGCCTGCGTTTCGCTTCTGCCAAGTTATAGCGGGCATCATCATTATTGGGGTTTTTCCGCAGCGCCTCTTTATAGCTTTCGATCGCCTCTTGGTAGTTATTATTGCTCATGTGGCTATTCCCCACATTGTGCCAGTAGTTTGATTGTTCTTCTGGGAGTTCTTTTTGTTGAGCTGCAGATCGAAATGCCCTTTCAGCTAATTCATAATCACCATTTCGATAGGCCGCATTTCCAATGTCCTGTGACAAATCTACATCAGCAGGTG
>P_1C_Liq_1_UnCtyDRAFT_1000088_pt1 | contig 19353 bp, 13 predicted proteins | sample Pon1CUnioCityCA_2_FD_10230 | JGI IMG/M metagenome (IMG submission 10230) | reverse complement strand
AGGCTCTGGGTCAGGCCCGGGACGGACGGTTGCACATCCTCGGGGAAATGAACGGCGTGATCGCCGAGCACCGCGAAGAGATGTCCGCCTATGCGCCACGGCTGATCACCCTGCGGATTGATCCGGACAAGATCCGCGATGTCATCGGCAAGGGCGGTGCCACCATCCGTCAGCTGACCGAGGAGACCGGTACCACCATCGACATTACCGATGAGGGCGTGGTCACCATCGGGTCGGTGGACAAGGCGGCTGGCGAAGAAGCCCGACGTCGCATCGAGCTGCTGACCGCTGATGTCGAGGTCGGGCAGGTCTACGAGGGCAAGGTCATCAAGTTGATGGACTTTGGGGCGTTCGTGAACATCCTCCCCGGCCGCGACGGGCTGGTGCACATCTCGCAGATCTCGGATCGGCGGGTGGAAAGCGTCTCCGATGAACTCGCCGAAGGCCAGCATCTGCGCGTTAAAGTGCTGGAAGTGGATCGTCAGGGACGTATCCGTCTGAGCATCAAGGCGCTGGGCGAGGAAGAAGCCGAGAGCTGATTCTCGGTGCCGTCCTGATGGGGGCGGCCCGGCAAAAACCCCGCGGTCCACCGGGCCCCGGGGTTTTTTAATGGTTAGAAGGCGCGTTGCTGACGACGGAACTCGACCATTTTTTCCTGGGCGTCGATTGCCTCTTCGAGTCGGGTAATGCCCGCTTCGGGGAGCAGTTCAAAGAGCTGGATCATGATCTCGGCGGTGGTCAGCGAATCACCCAGCGCGGTATGCCGGCCCCCCACGCCCACGCCCAGCCGCCGGGCGACCCCCTCGAGGGTGTGCTCGCCGGTATGGTCATGCAGCAGAATGGACAGCAGGAGCGCATCCAGCGTGGGGTGATCAAAGCGCACGCCACATCGGCGCTGCTTGAGGCGCAGAAAGCGCATGTCGAAGGCGATGTTAAAGCCCACCAGCACGGCGTTGCCGGCAAAGGCATGAAAGCGCCGCACCGCCTCGTCCACCGGCGGCGCATCGGCAACATCCTCGTCATGGATGCCGTGGATGCTTGAAGCCAGCGCCGGTATCGGCCGCTCGGGGTTGGCGAGCAGCTCGAAGGTCTCGCCATGCATGACGCGGCCCTGGTGGATGCGCACCGCACCAATGGCAACGATCTCGTCGCCGTGGCCCGGCTCCAGGCCAGTGGTTTCGCAATCAAAGACCACATAGTCGAGATCGCCGAGCCGGCGTTCCGCCTCATCCCCCAACGCCCGCACCGGCTCAGCCTCGTCGGCGGCAAAGTCGTAGTACTCGGGCCGCGCGGCAACGGTGGTGGGCGCCTCGGTTTTTGCGGGGGCACCGGGCAGGGGGAGTCTGAGCAGCGCGCGGTGGGGGCGTGAGAGGTCGGGCTGACTCCACACCGTCGTGTCGTGACGCTGCAGGACCTCGCGTAACGTCACCGTGCCCCCGACGTCATCCAGACCGGCATCCAGCCACGCGTCGAGTTGATCGGGGCTCACCACATCACCCGACCAGTTCATGTCCAGATAGACCAGGCTGCCCTGCTCGCGCCCGGACAGGGCGACCGCGCTGACGCCCAGGGTATCGGCCAGCCGCATCAGCAAAGCCTCGATCACCTGACTGAGCAGATAGGGTTCGGCGGACACCCACACGTCGGCGCTGCACTGCACCCGCGGCAGCTGGTTTGCAGCGGCATTTTTCTTGATGCCCGCCACCAGACTGCCCAGGTGTAGATCCTCGAGCCGCCAGTTATCGGTGACCATTGACGCCGTCTCATCCGACAGGTGAGCAAAGGCATCGGTCAGCCGTCGGGTTTCTTCATGCAGCATGCGCCCGAAGCGCTCGGCGTCGTCTCCCATCTGTGCCTGCTGGGCGAGCCGCAGGCTCTCGCTGACCGTACACAGGCTGGTCAGTGGATCACGCAGCGATTCCACCGCTTCGCGCAGGCTCTGCTCGCGCCGCAGCACCGCCCGGGTCTGGCGCGAGACATCGGTGAGGGTGATCACAAAACCGTCGGTGCCAGGGTCATCGGTGATCAGTCGCGCCACCCGACAGCGTAAAAGCCGCTCACCACTTGCCGTCGCGCAGACCAGTTCGGTATCGGCACCGTTGGCGGCATCGGCGGATGGATCAAGCAGGCCCAGTGCGTGCCGCAGGGGCCCGTCGTTAAGGACTTCGTGCAGGTACCGGCCCAGCCCCAGTGCCGGTTCGGCGTCCAGCAGCAGGCGGGCGGTGCGGTTGTAGAGCGTGATGCGGCCATCGTCGCGACACACCACGACGCCTTCGCGGATCTCGCGCAGGATGGTCTCCAGCCGGGCCTTGCGGGCTTCGATGCGCGTGGTCCACGCCGAGGCGGCTTCTTCCATCTCGCGACGACTGCGCGCCACGGTACCGCCGAGCTGCTCGACGGTCTCGGGCAGACGACCCAGCCAGTGACGCGCTGGCAGTTCCAGCCGATGGCCGGGGTTGGAGCTGGCGATAATGCCGGCCCCGCGCTCGGTGGCACTCAGTGGGCGGGTAACACGCCGATCCAGCAGCAGCCCTGCAGCCACCGGCGCGAGCCCCGCCGCCGCACCGGCCAGCAGCGGGTGGACCCCACTCAGCGCGGTGGCGGCCAGGGCACCGCTTGCGGCGATGACCGCCGTCGATCCCCAGAGCCGCTTGCGCAGCCGCGGGAGCCGAAAGGCTCGCACCCTCAGGCGGCTCCGCTTGCCAGCGAGCGGATCCGGCCGAGGATGGCGGTCGGATCGAAGGGCTTGACGATAAAGTCCGTGGCGCCCAGCGAGAAGGCCTTTTCGCGCTCCACCTCGAGACTGTGTGAGGTCAGCATCAGGATCGGTAGCCCCATGGCGCCGGCGCCCCGGAGCAGGCGCTGGCAGAGGTCATAACCGCTGCGATCGGGCAATGTGGTGTTGACCAGCGCGACATCCGGGGCGGCCTCGGCCATTGCTGCCTCGGCCTGAGTGCCATTGTTGGCGAGTGCCACCCGAAAGCCCGACTGCTCGAGTAGAAAACGCAGGGCACTGGTCAGGTTGGATTCATGGTCGACAATCAGAATTGTTTTAACCATTAGCCGCTCAGCATCCGTGGATGCTGCCTCCTCCTCTTTTCGGCCAGTATAGGCTACTCCCATGCCCGTTTGTCGAGGTACGCTGCCAGTAGACGTCAATGAATCACCCGGGAGACAGCGATGACCGACGACACGGCCGACACCGACGCTTCGGTGGTACGCGGATTTCTGGATGCGCATGCCCCTTTCGACCGTTTGCCACGGGCGCTGCAGCGGCATTTTCGCGAGCATTGCGAGGTCTGCCGCTATACCGCCGGCACGGTCATCCTCGAGCCGTCGGTGGAGCCGGCCGGCTATTTCTACTTGATTGTCGACGGTCAGGTGCGCGCCGAGCGCCCCGGTGGCGAGCGTTTTGAGCTGGGTCCCGGGGACAATTTCCCGATGGCGGCGATGATCGGTCAGCGAGCCACCCGCACGGTCTATCGCGCCGGCACGCCGACGCAGTGTCTGCGCATCCCCCGGACCACCTTCGAGCATCTCGTCAGCGAAAGTCCCATGTTCCGTGACTACTGCCTGCGCGGAGTGAGCGGATTACTCGATCAGGTCCAGCAGGACATCCAGCACCGCGCCGCCGGCAACCTGGGCAGCGATACCACCATGGACACGCCGCTGGGCGAGCTCATGAATCGCCATCCGCTGACCTGCGAGGCCCACACCTCGGTCCGCGAGGCCGTGGCCACCATGCAGACACGCAAGGTGGGCAGTGTGCTGGTCACTGATGCCGACGAGCGCCCCCAGGGCATCTTTACACTGCACGACCTGCGCAGCGTGGTCGCGCAGGGCAGCCATCTGGATGAATCGCTGGCGGCGGTGATGACCCGCGAGCCGATCACGCTGGATACCCAGACCTACGCCTTCGAGGCGGTGGTCGAGATGGCGCGGCATCATATCCGTCACATGATCGTCACCGACGCCCGCGGGCGACTGGCCGGTGTCATTTCCGAGCGCGACATCTTTGCCCTGCAGCGCATCAATCTGGTCCACCTGACACGCTCGATCACCGGCGCCGAGGATGTGGACTCGCTGGTGCTGGCGCGCGGCCAGGTCGGGGCATTGATCGACAGCATGATGGCCCATGGCGCCGGCGTCGAGCAGATCACCCGTATCATCACGCTGCTCAATGACCGCACGGTCACCCGCGCCATCGAGCTGGTCCTGGCCGAGCGTGGCGATCCTGGCGTCGCGTTTACCTGGATTGCCTTTGGCAGCGAGGGGCGACGCGAGCAGACCCGGGTCACCGATCAGGACAACGGCATCCTGTTTGATCCCGGCGACGAGACACCGGAAGCCGTGCGCGAGCGCCTGCTGCCGCTGGCCCGGCGTATCAACGAGGTGCTGGATGCCTGCGGTTTTGCGTTGTGCACGGGGAATGTGATGGCAAGCAACCCGGGACTGTGCCTGAGCTTTGAGGAGTGGGAGGCGACCTTTGCCCGGCTGGTGGCCAGTGCCACGCCGGAGAATGTGCTCAGTTCAACGATCTACTTCGACTTTCGACCCGTATGGGGCGATCTGGTCACCGGTGAGGCCCTGCAGCGTCGGGTGGTGGAGCTGGCCGCGGGCAATTCGGTATTCCTCCATACACTGGCGGCCAATGCACTGGCCATCAAACCGCCGCTGGGGGTGTTCCGGGACTTTGTGACCGATCGCGATGTCGACGGCGTCCATCGACTGGACCTCAAGGTGCGGGGTCTGACCCCGTTTGTCGATGCCTCCCGGGTGCTGGCCCTGCAGGCGGGCATTGCCGATGGGCACACCCAGACCCGGTTTCGCGAACTCGCCCGCGCAGGCGTACTCACCGCCGAGGATGCCGGAGCGTTCGAGCGTTCGTTTGCCTTTGTCCAGTTGCTCAGAATGCGCGAGCACCAGCAGCAGTCGGTCACCGGCGACACCATGGGCAACCGTCTGGATCCCGAGAACGTCAATCCGATGGATCGGCGGATCCTCAAGGAGGCCTTCCGCGAGGCGCGGCGGCTTCACAAGAAGCTTGAAGTGCGGTTTCAGCTATAAAAAAACCCCGGTGGCAGGGCCACCGGGGTTGGCTTGACGGGTCAGGGCGCTCAGGCCGAGCGCGGCACCCGAATACTCTCCACCAGTTCCTGGATTTCCTTCGGCGGCGGGGCCGTGGCCCGTGACACGAGCGCAGCCACAATAACGTTGATCAACGCGCCAATGGCACCGATGGACTGAGGTCCGATCCCGAACAGCCAGTTCTCCGGCGTGTCCGGCAGCATGTTGGTGCCGGGGATGAAGAACCAGCCCTTGAAGATGAACACATAGATCAAGGTGAAGGTTAGCCCCGAGAGCATGCCTGCAATGGCGCCGGCACTGTTCATACGCCGGTTGAAGATGCCGAGCATGAGAACCGGGAACAGCGAGGAGGCCGCCAGTCCGAAGGCCAGTGCGACGACCTGAGCCGCAAATCCGGGTGGATTCAGGCCTAAGTAGCCGGCCACAAGGACCGCTACGCCCATCGCTATTCGCGCCGCCAGCAACTCGCTCTTCTCGCCTATCTTCGGGTTGATGACCCCCTTGATCAGGTCATGGGAGATCGACGAGGAGATCGCCATGAGCAGTCCGGCCGCTGTGGACAGGGCTGCCGCGAGGCCACCGGCGACTGTCAGCGCGATCACCCAGTTGGGCAACTGTGCGATCTCCGGGTTGGCCATGACCATGATGTCACGATCAACGGTCAGCTCATTGCCCTGCCAGCCATAGGACTCGGCGGTGGGCTCGAAGGCCGGGTTGTCGGCGTTGTAGTACTGGATACGGCCGTCGTCGTTCTTGTCGTCCCAGGCGAGGAGGCCGGTCTCTTCCCAGCGCGAGAACCAGCCCGGCACATTCTCGTAGGCCAGGTTGCCGTCCTCGGCCCCGATCTCACCCGGCTGGACGGTGTTGATCAGGTTGTAGAACGACATCGCGCCCACGGCCGGTGCCGTGGTGTAGAGAATGGCGATGAAAATCAACGTCCATCCGGCCGACAGTCGGGCATCCCGGACCCTTGGCACCGTGAAAAAGCGCACGATGACGTGGGGCAGACCGGCGGTGCCGATCATCAGCGACATGGTCAGGAAGAACATGTTGAGTGTGGTGCCCTTCATCGCCGTGTACTGCGAAAACCCGAGATCGACAAGGATGTTGTCGAGGGTGTTGAGCAGATACTGGCCGTCGGCGACCGTGCCGCCCAGACCCAGCTGTGGCGCCGGATTGCCCGTAATGGCCAGCGAGATGAAGATCGCCGGGATCGTGTAGGCAAAGATCATCACGCAGTACTGGGCGATCTGGGTATAGGTGATGCCCTTCATGCCACCGATCACGGCATAGAAAAAGACGATCGCCATACCGATGAAAAGCCCAACCTCGTAGCTCGTCTCGAGGAAACGCGAAAAGGCGACGCCAATGCCCTTCATCTGCCCGATGACGTAGGTGATCGAGGCAACGATCAGGGCAATGACCGCAATGACGCGGGCCGTCTTGGAGTAGAACCGGTCGCCGATGAATTCGGGGACCGTGAACTTACCGAATTTGCGCAGATAAGGCGCAAGCAGCAGTGCCAGGAGCACATAGCCGCCAGTCCATCCCATCAGGTAGACAGAGGCGTCGTAACCCAGAAAGGCGATGAGACCGGCCATCGAAATAAAGGAGGCCGCGGACATCCAGTCCGCTGCGGTGGCCATGCCGTTGGCAATTGGGTGAACCCCCTTGCCGGCGACATAGAATTCGCCGGTGCTTCCTGCCTTGGCCCAGATCGCGATACCGATATACAGGACGAAGGTAGCGCCGACAATCAGATAAGTAGTAAGTGCGAGATCCATGTCGAATTCCCCTCGTTACTTTTCGTACACGTCGTATTTTCGATCCAGCGCATTCATTCTGAACACGTAGACGAAAATCAGGACGATAAACGTGTAAATCGCGCCCTGCTGGGCGAACCAGAAGCCGAGGGGATAGCCCGCGATCATGATGTTATTGAGCAATGGGGCCAGAATGATGCCCAGTCCATAAGAGACGACAAACCAGATGATCAGCAGCGTGATCAGCAGTCTGACGTTCTCCTTCCAGTAGGCCATGGCGGCCTGTTCCTGATTAGAAGCCATGCTTCCGCTCCTCCTGCGGTGATGTCGTATGACAGTGTCGTCCGGCGACCTGTCGCTTTTTGTGATTATGGATCGGTGGCAATCTCGTCGTGTTGGTGAGGTCCTCCCTGGCTCGGTCTATCGCGGTAAAACCGCCCGGCGAATCCCCTGGGAAATCGCCGGGCAGGCGTTTCTACTGGTTGGCCCGCTGGCTGATCAGATCATCCACCACGCCCGGGTCGGCCAGGGTGCTGGTGTCTCCCAGACTATCCAGCTCGTTGGTGGCCACCTTGCGCAGGATCCGCCGCATGATCTTGCCCGAGCGTGTCTTGGGCAGGCCCGGGGCCCACTGGATGACATCGGGCTTGGCGATGGGACCAATTTCACTGCGCACCAGACCGGCGAGCTCTTTCTGCAGGTCGTCGCTGGGCTCTTTGCCCTGCACCAGCGTGACATAGCAGTAGATGCCCTGACCCTTCAGGTCATGGGGGTATCCCACCACGGCGGCCTCGGCCACGGCATCATGCAGCACCAGCGCACTTTCGATTTCGGCGGTGCCCATGCGATGGCCCGAGACGTTGAGCACGTCGTCCACTCGGCCGGTGATCCAGTAGTAACCTTCCTCGTCGCGGCGTGCGCCGTCGCCGGTAAAGTACTTGCCAGGGTAGGTCGTGAGGTAGGTGTTCATGAAGCGCTCATGGTCGCCGTGGATCGTGCGCATCATGCTCGGCCAGGCCTGAGTGATGCACAGATTGCCCTCGGTGGCACCCTCGAGGACGTTGCCCTCGTTGTCCACGAGCTGCGGCTCGACACCAAAGAACGGCAGCGTCGCCGAGCCGGGCTTGAGATCGACGGCACCCGGCAGTGCCGAGATCATGATCGCGCCGGTCTCCGTCTGCCACCAGGTGTCGACGATGCGGCAGCGCTCGTCACCGACCACGCGGTAATACCACTCCCAGGCCTCGGGGTTGATGGGCTCACCCACCGTGCCCAGCACACGCAGGGACTGCCGGGAGTGCTTTTTGACCATCGCTTCGCCCTGACCCATCAGTGACCGGATGGCGGTGGGCGCGGTGTAGAAGATGTTGACCTGATGGTCGTCGATGACCTGCCAGAACCGTCCCGCATCGGGGTAGGTCGGAACGCCCTCGAACACCAGGCTGGTGGCGCCGTTGGCGAGCGGCCCGTAAACGATATAACTATGCCCCGTGATCCAGCCGACGTCGGCAGTGCACCAGTAGACTTCGCCATCGTGATAGTCGAAGACGTACTTGAAGGTCATCGCCGCCTGCAGCAGGTAGCCGCCGGTGGTGTGCAGCACGCCCTTCGGCTTGCCGGTGGACCCCGAGGTATAGAGGATGAACAGCGGATCCTCGGCATCCATCGCCTCGGGCGCGCAGTCATCGGAGGCAGCGGCAAGCGCCTTGCCGTAGTCGATGTCGCGCTCGTCATTCCAGGGCACCGAGTTGCCGGTGTGGCGCACCGTGATCACCGAGTGCACACGGTCGAGATCGGCGATGGCCTTGTCGACATTCTCCTTGAGCGGGACCGGCTTGCCGCTACGCAGGCCCTGGTCGGCGGTGATGACGGTGCGGCAGTCGGCATCCTCGATGCGATCACGCAGGGCGTGCGGCGAGAAGCCGCCGAAAACGATGGAGTGGACCGCCCCGATCCGGGTGCAGGCCAGCATGGCGACGACGGCCTCGGGGATCATCGGCATGTAGATCGAGACCCGGTCACCCCGCGAGACGCCGCGCGACTTGAGCACATTGGCGAGTCGGCAGACATCGGCATGCAGTTCGCGGTAGGTGATATGCCGGGTGACCCCCGGCTCGTCGCCTTCCCAGATGATGGCGTTGCGGTCGCCATGCGTGTCGAGATGGCGGTCGAGGCAGTTGTAGCTGACGTTAAGCTTGCCGCCCTCGAACCAGCGGATCTGCCCCTGCGTGAGGTCGTTGTTGCGGACGCGGTCCCACGGCTCGAACCAGGTAAGGAAGGTCTCCGCCTGCTCGCCCCAGAACGCGTCCGGGTCCTCGAGCGAGCGCCGATACATGCGCTCATACGCTTCACGCCCCAGCAGGGCATTGTCGGCGGTTTCCGGCGGCACCGGATAGCGTTTTTCTGCGGCCATGCCGTTTTTCTCCTCGTCAATGACAGAATGCAACGTCTGTTCTAGATCTTATAGCCCGTATACTGCGGGTGTTGAAGGCCTGATGCCAAGCCGTTGTCGGGAATTGCCCGGGATTGCCAGTGGGTGACTCCCCATTCAAGGATCATCGCCGGCGGGGCATCGGCGAGATCGGCCGGGGGTGGATGCCCCAGAAACCCGAGCGCATCGGCCACGGCGGCCCCCGCCCGGCGGGTATCCACGGCGGGCGCGGCATTGGTTTTGCTGAGTTTTCGCCCGCGCGGGTCGGTGGCCACCGGCACATGCAGATGGCGCGGCTCGGGCAGCCCCAGTGCCTCTCGCAGCATCAACTGCGCCGGCGTGGCGGCCAGCAGGTCGGCTCCCCGGACCACATCGGTGACGCCCAACGCGGCGTCATCCACCACCATGGCCAGGTGATAGGCGTGCAGGCCGTCGCCGCGCCGGATCACAAAATCGCCAATCGCCGCCGCCGGGACAAAGGATTGCGGGCCCAGACGCCGATCGACGAAGCTCAAAGTGCCCTCGGGCACCCGAAACCGCCAGCTGCGGGCGTCACGACCGGCGGGCAGGCCGGCGCGGCAGGTCCCCGGGTAGATGATACCCGCCGGACCGACCTCGCCGAGCGCGGCCACTTCGCGCCGAGTGCAGGCGCACGGATAGGCGTGGCCGCTGCGCTGGAGTTGCTCGAGGGCCGCCTGATAGTGCTCGCGGCGGCTATTCTGGTACTGCACTGCACCGTCCCACTCGAGCCCGAGTGCCTCCAGGGCCGTGCGGATGTCGCGCGCCGCTGATGCCCGCGAACGGCCCCGATCGACATCATCGATGCGCAATCGCCATTCGCCGCCGGCCGCCCGCGCATCCAGCCAGCTCGCCAGTGCCGCGATCAGTGAACCGCGGTGGAGCGGGCCCGTCGGGCTGGGGGCAAAGCGGCCGATGGTGTGCGTGTCAGTCATAGCGCCGTCCTAGCGTCGTCGTCTCACTCTGCCACGGGGATTGCTACACTGCGAGTCCAGTCATTCGCCGAGGTCTCCGTGCCACGCCCTGATCTTTCCGCGCGCAGTCACCGCGTTCAGCCCTTTCATGTCATGGCCCTGCTGGCCCGGGCGCGCGAGCTTGAGGCGGGCGGTGCGGACATCATCCACATGGAGATCGGCGAGCCCGACTTTGCCACCGCAGCGCCGGTTCGCGAGGCGGGTCGGCAGGCGCTGGCCGATGGATTGACGGGGTATCAGCCGGCGGCTGGGCTGCCAGCCCTGCGCGAGGCCATCGCCGGGCACTATCAGCGTGCCTACAAAGTCAGCGTCGACCCGGGCCGCATACTCATCACGCCGGGGGCGAGCGGCGCATTGCTGGTGGCCCTGGCGATGCTGGCCGATCCGGGCCGCAATGTGCTGCTGCCGGATCCGGGCTATCCGTGCAATCGCAACTTTGTCGAAGCGGTGGACGCCGTCCCCCGAGCAGTGCGCGTGGATGCCGGCACCGATTATCAGTTGACGCCGGGGCTGGCAGCGGCGGCCTGTGACGAGCGCACGGCCGCGATGCTGGTGGGCTCGCCGGGCAATCCCACCGGTACGCTCGCGAGTGCGGCGGACCTGGCTGGCCTCGCGGCACTGGGCGAGCGCCGCGGCATTGGCCTGATTGTCGACGAGATCTATCACGGCCTGCATTACGACGGCGTGCCCGCCCAGGCATTGGCGCATGCGCCGGAGGCGATTGTGGTCAACAGTTTCTCCAAATACTTCGGCATGACCGGCTGGCGCCTTGGCTGGATGGTGGTCCCGACGGACTGGGTGCCGGTGGCGGAAAAATCATCCAAAACCTTTTCATCAGTGCCTCGACACCGGCGCAGTACGCGGCCCTGGCCTGCTTTACCCCGGCCTCGCAGGCGATCTTCGAGGAGCGCCGCGCCGCGTTCCGCCGGCGTCGGGACGATCTGCTGCCCGCGCTGCGCGATCTCGGCTTTCATATCCCCGGCAATCCCGCCGGGGCGTTCTATCTGTATGCCGATATCACCGCACTGGGCGATGACAGCACCGAGCTGGCCCATGGTCTGCTCGAGCAGGCCGGCGTGGCTGTCACGCCCGGCCTCGACTTTGAGCGCACCGCGCCCGAGCGGCATGTGCGCTTTGCCTACACCACCAATACCGATCGTCTGGGCGAGGCGGTGCGGCGGATCGAGCGTTTTCTGGCCGCCGGGGGCTAATCCCGTCCGGGGGGCGTGCATACTTCGGAGCGGGTCAGGAAGCGTTTGCCCTCCGGCGCTTCCAGTGAAAACCCCGAGCCGCGCCCGTCGATGACATCGATGATCAAGCGGGTGTGCGACCACAGTGCGTATTGATCGCCCCCGATGTAGAAGGGCTGTCCGCCGATGTCACCGAGGTGGACATCGCGCGCGCCGATGCGGAATTCGTCGCGGGGGTAGCACATGGGCGCACTGCCGTCACAGCACCCGCCGGACTGGTGGAAAAGAAGGGGCCCGTGGCGCCGCTGCAGATCGGCGATCAGCGCCTCGGCAGCGGGTGTTGCGACCACGCCGGGTTCATTCGTGTCCATCGCGTCCTCCTGTCTGGCAAGACCCGGGCCGGCACGCAAGGTGTCCGGCCCACAGGGGGTGACCTCAAGCGCCAGGCGCTCAGGGCATTAGAAAAGCCCCATCGGGGACTCGCTGTAGCTCACCAGCAGGTTTTTGGTCTGCTGGTAATGCGCGAGCATCATGAGGTGGTTTTCCCGGCCGAACCCGGACTGCTTGTAGCCACCGAATGCCGCATGGGCGGGGTAGAGGTGGTAGCAGTTGGTCCACACACGACCGGCCTGGATGCCGCGTCCCATGCGATAGGCGGTGTTGACGTTGCGTGTCCACAACCCGGCGCCCAGGCCGTAGAGCGTGTCGTTGGCAATCCCCAGGGCATCCTCCCGGTCATCGAAGCCGGTGACCGAGACCACCGGACCAAAGATCTCCTCCTGGAACACGCGCATGCGGTTGTTGCCCTCGAACACGGTGGGCTGGACGTAGTAGCCACCGCTCAACTCGCCGCCCGGATCGAGCGGCTCACCGCCAGCAAGGACCCGCGCGCCTTCCTGCCTGCCGATGTCGAGGTAGGCCATGATCTTCTCGAGCTGATCGCGCGACGCCTGAGCGCCCACCATGGTCTCGGTGTCGAGGGGATTGCCGGTCTTGATCCGCGCCACCCGATCCAGAGCGGCGTCCATGAAATCGCCGTAGAACGAGCGCTGCACCAACGCGCGGGACGGGCAGGTGCAGACCTCGCCCTGGTTGAGGGCGAACATCGCGAAGCCCTCGAGGCTTTTTTCGCGAAACCCGTCGTTCTCGGCAAAGCAGTCAGCAAAGAACACGTTGGGTGACTTGCCCCCCAGCTCGAGGGTGACCGGGATGAGGTTCTCCGAGGCGTACTGCATGATCAGCCGCCCGGTGGTGGTCTCACCGGTAAAGGCCACTTTGGCGATCCGCGGGTTGGAGGCCAGCGCCTTGCCTGCCTCGGCGCCAAAGCCATTGACGATATTGAGCACGCCGGCCGGCAGCAGATCGGCGATCAGTTCGGTGAGCATCAGGATGCTCGCCGGGGTCTGTTCCGCCGGCTTGAGGACCACGCAGTTGCCGGCGGCCAGTGCCGGCGCCAGCTTCCAGGTCGCCATCAGGATCGGAAAGTTCCACGGGATGATCTGACCGACCACGCCCAGCGGCTCGTGGATCTGATACGACACGGTGTCGTCGTCGAGCTCGCCGAGTGAGCCCTCCTGGGCGCGAATGACCCCGGCAAAGTAGCGGAAGTGATCGATCGCGAGGGGCAGGTCGGCGGCCAGTGTCTCGCGCACGGGCTTGCCGTTCTCCCAGGTCTCGGCGACGGCGAGGGCCTCGAGGTTGGCCTCCATGCGATCGGCGATGGTGTTCAGGATGACCGCCCGCTCGGCCACCGGCGTTTTGCCCCAGGCCGTTTTCGCGCCATGGGCGGCGTCCAGCGCCCGTTCGATGTCAGCGGCCTTGGAGCGCGGAATCCGGCAGAAAGTCTGTCCGGTGACCGGTGTCGGGTTGTCGAAATACTCCCCGTCAAGCGGGGGTTGCCAGTCGCCACCGATGAAGTTCTGGTACTCGCTCTTGAAATGGACAATGGCGTTGGCACTGCCGGGATTGGCGTAGATCATGCTCTCTCCTCCGTTTTTTTATGGGTCGGTACGCCATGCGCGCCGACACCCCCATCCCAGCAAGATCCGCGCCAATCCGCCGCCGGCCGCCGCGTGCTTGCGTCATGCCCGCGACTGGGCGATTGTGATGCTCAACTCGCCCGATAGAGGCGGGAGGCCGCTGTGCCGTTTTCGAACAATCTGTCGCACATTGCGACAGGGGAGGAGGGCGATGGACGAGCAGCCGTTCAACGACCGCGCCAGGCTCGTCGGGGTGCGGCGTCAGCTACTGGCTGGCGAACCGATGCCCGCGGGCGCGGCAATGGGCGTCCCCGCGTCCTGGCAGCGGGTGAGAACCGCCGGGTTATCGCCACAACAACGCGCGGGTGATGCCGTCGTCGATGCCGCTGCGCTGCGGGCGGCCCGCGCGGAAAACGAATCGTTGATCGCGCTGGCGCTGCCGGAAATCGAAAACCTCTACCACCAGATCAGTGGCAGCAACAGCGCGGTTCTGCTCACGGACGCCTCTGGCATGATTCTCGAGCGCCACGGCGATCCGTACTTCCACGAGCGTAGCCAGCGTGTGGCCCTGGCACCCGGCGCCTGCTGGGACGAAGGCGTGCGCGGCACCAACGCCATCGGCCTGGCACTCGCCCACGGGGCGCCGGCATCCGTGCATGGGCCCGAACACTATCTGCAGTGCAATACGTTTCTCACCTGTGCGGCCGCGCCCATCCACGATACGAACGGCAGGGTAATCGGCCTGCTGGATGTCTCGGGGGATCAGTCGGCCCGCCAGATCCACGCCCTGGGGCTGGTCCGCATGGGTGCGCGCATGATCGAGAATCGATGGCTGACCGCGCAGTTCAACGACGCCTTCCACCTGCACCTGCATGCCCGCCCGGAACTGCTCGGGACACTCGGCGAGGGCATCATCGCGCTCGATGGCGACGGTCAGGTACTGGCGCTGAACGAGGTGGCCCGTGATTACTTTGGCGACGGGTGTATCGGCACCCGGTTCGAGGCCCTGTTCGAGGAGACCTTCGAGGGGTTACTGCGCAGCGACGAGTCAACGCCCCTGCGGCGGACCGCCACCGGGATCATGACCTGCCTGCGGCTGGTTCCGCCACCGGCTCGCAACCCGGCATCGGCTGCAGTACCCGCGCCCCGGTCGACGCCCACGGCGACGGCATCCGCGGGCCCCACCCTTGATGGGCTGCACGCCGGTGACCGGGGGGTGGCCGAGACGCTCGGCCGTGCCCACCGGGTGTTCGCCCGCAACATCCCCCTGCTGATCGAAGGCGAAACCGGCACTGGCAAAGAGTGGGTGGTCCGTGCTCTGCATGCGCAGGGGCCGCGGGCCAATGGGTCGGTCGTGGCGGTCAATTGCGCGGCGATTCCCGAGGGCCTTGCCGAGGCGGAGCTGTTCGGCTACGTGCCCGGGGCGTTTACCGGGGCCAGCCCCCGCGGGGCGGAGGGCCGCATCGTCGAGGCCAATGGCGGGACGCTATTCCTCGACGAGATCGGCGATATGCCGGTCGCGCTGCAGACGCGATTGCTGCGGGTGTTGCAGGAGCGCACGGTGCTACCGGTGGGTGGGGGCAAGCCCCGGGCGGTGGACTTTTCGCTGGTCAGTGCCACGCATTGCGATCTTGGTGCTCGGGTGACCGCGGGGACGTTTCGGGCCGATCTCTACTACCGCCTGTGCGGATTGCGGGTTGAGCTCCCGCCCCTTCGCGAGCGCAGCGATCGCGAGGCGCTGATCGATCGGCTCGTGGCCGAGCAGGATCCCACGGCCACGCTCTCGGCAGAGGCCCGTGCACGGCTGCTTGCCTATCCCTGGCCCGGCAATCTGCGCCAGTTGCACAGCGTGATGCAGACGGCGCTCGCACTGCGCCGGCCCGGTGGGCCGGTGACGCTGGCCGATCTGCCCGATGGCGTCGCGGCGGCGACGGGTGCGCTGGCATCGGAGTCGCTGGCGAGCGCCACCGACCTGCGCACCGTCGAACAGCGCCACATCGAGGCGGCACTGACCGAGCATGGCGGCAATGTCAGCCGCGCGGCGCGGGCGCTTGGCATCAGTCGCAGCACGCTGTATCGGCGTATCGGTTCCTCGTCTGCAGGAAAGTGAGTATCTTGAATACTGCACTGCAAACGGGGCGTTAGCGCCGATGCGCCTGAGTAAAATCCGCCTGAGCGGTTTCAAATCCTTCGTCGATACCACGCCGGTTCCGCTGGGAACGGGCATTACCGCCATCGTCGGGCCCAATGGCTGCGGCAAATCCAACATCATCGACGCGGTACGCTGGGTGATGGGCGAGCGCTCGGCCAAGCATCTGCGCGGTGGCTCCATGGCCGATGTCATCTTCAGCGGATCCGGCAGCCGCAAGCCGGTGGGACAGGCGAGTATCGAGCTGGTGTTCGACAACGCCGACGGCTCGCTGGGCGGGCAGTACGCCGGCTTCAGCGAAATCGCCATCCGCCGTCAGGTCAACCGCGACGGGCAATCGGCCTATTTTCTCAATGGCAGTCGCTGTCGACGCCGCGACATCACCGATGTCTTTCTGGGCACCGGGCTTGGGCCGCGCAGTTATTCGATCATCGAGCAGGGCACCATTTCGCGGCTCATCGAGGCACGTCCCGAGGCATTGCGCGGCTATCTCGAGGAGGCCGCCGGCATCAGCCTGTACAAGGAGCGCCGCCGCGAGACCGAGCGCCGCATCCGCGATACCCGCGACAATCTCGAGCGGCTCGATGACATGCGTGGCGAAGTCGCCCGGCAGCTCGACAAGCTCAATGATCAGGCGCGTACCGCCGAGCGCTACCGTCAGCTCAAAGCCGACGAACGCCAATGTCATGCCGAACTGACCCTGCTGCGGATTCGCCAGCTTGAGGCCGAACATGCCGGTCTGGAGGCGGAGCGCGCCCAGGCCGAGACCGCCCTCGAGGCACGACTGGCCGAGCAGCGTCGCTGCGAGCGCGACATGGAATCGGTGCGGGCCGAGCAGACCCAGGCCAGTGATCAGCTGAACGCCGTTCAGGCGGAGTACTACGAGCTGGGCTCGACCCTGGCGGCGCTCGAGCAGCGCATTCGCCACGATCAGGAGACCCGCCGCCAAAGCCGCGAGGCGCTCGAGCAGACGCACAATGCCATCGCTGACAACGCCCGTGCCCTCAGCGATGATCGCAATGAGCGCGAGGCGCTGACGGCAACCATCGCCGCCGAGACGCCGGCTCTGGAGGCCGCGGACCAGACCCTCGCCGGGGCCGATCAGGCCGTCGCGACGGCCAGTGCCGGGCTCGAGGAAGCTCGCGAGCACCGCGACGCGGTGGCCCGTGAACACGCCGAGGCCGAGCGTCAAATGCAGCTCGAGCAGACCCGGATCGAGCAGCTCGAGGCCCGCACCGCCGAGCAGGATCGGCGCCTCGAGCGCATTGCCGAGGAGCTCGAGGCGCAGGCGCAGGCGGTGTCCGCCGTCGGTGCCACCGATAGCGCCGACATCGATGCCCTCGAGACCGATCGCGCGCCGCTGGACGCGCGGATCGCCGACGCCGATGCGGCGCTGGCTGCGGCGGGAGAGGCCCGCGAGTCGCTGGATGCGCAGATCCAACAGCAGCGCTCGGTGCTGACCGCCCGCGAGGCCCGCCGGGAATCACTGCAGACACTCCAGGACGAGGCGCTGGGCCGGGATGACGCAATGGCCCGGTGGCTGCACGAGCAGGGGCTTGACGGGCAGCGGCGGCTCGCGGATCAGCTTGCCGTGGCGCCGGGTTGGGAAATGGCGGTCGAGTGGGCCCTGGAGCGTGCCCTCGAAGCCGTGGAGGCGGGCGACGCCGAACCGGACACGCCTGAGGCCGGCGAGGTGATGCTGTACCGATCCGTCCCGACGCCCAGCATTCCGCCAGACTCGCTGGCTGCCCGGGTGGAAGGTCCGGCGGCGGTGACGGATCTGCTGGTCCGGATCCGGGCGGCGGCGACCCGCGCGGAAGCGCAGCGCTGGCTGAGTCGCCTGGCGCCCGGCGAGTCGGTGATGACCGCGGAGGGCCACTGGTATGGCCATGGCTGGCAGCGACTGCGCGCCAATGCCACCGACCCGGAGGCCGGTGTGGTGGCGCGGGGCCGGGCGATCGAGGCCCTGGTGGCGGAGATTGCGGCGGCCCGGCAAACGCTGGATGGCCTGACACGCCAGCGTGATGCCGCCGAAGCCCGCAGCGCCGAGGCACAGGCCGAGCGGCAGGCGGCGGTAGAGCAGCGTCAAACGCTGGATCAGACGCTGGCGGCGGCCCGTGCCCGGCATCAGGCCGCGCTTGATCAGCAAAAGGCGCGCGACGAGCAACGCCAGCGCCTGGAGCGCGAGCGATCGGAACTGAGCCGATCGCGGGATGAGGCGCACGCGGCCATCTCCCAGGCCGCGACCGAGCGTGATGCCGCCCAGGCCCGGGCGCAGTCCGCCGGTGAGCGACGAGCGCCGCTGGATGCCTCGCTCGATACGGCGCGGGCGGCCCTCGAACGCGCCCGGGCGGATGCCGCCGCCGCCCGCGACCAGCGCCAGGCGATCGCCCTGCGTCTGGAGCGGGCCGAAACCGCTCGGCAGTCGCGGGATCAGGCCATTGCGCGGCTGGAGGCTCAGGCCCGCGATTTGCAGCATCGAGCCGATGAGCTGCAGGCCACCATCGATGCGCTGAGTGATCCGGACGATACCCGGGCCAGCGAGCGCCAGGCACTGCTGAGTCGGCGTGCCGAGCGCGAGACCGCCCTTGAGGCCGCGCGTCGGCGTCTCGATGAGCACGAGACAGCCCTGCGTCAACTCGATACCGAGCGCTCGCTGGCGGAACAGGCGGTGCGCGAGCGACGCGAGGCCCGCGATGGCCTGCGTCACCGCGAAGTCGAGGTGGAGGCGCGGCTTGCCAACCGGCGCGAGCAGTTTGCCGCACTGCCGGTGGACGGCCCGACGATTGCCGGGGCATTGCCCGAGGACGCCAGTGAATCGGCGTATCTGGCCGAACTCGAGCGCCTCGCGGCAGCCATTGAGGCGCTGGGGGCGATCAATCTGGCGGCCATCGATGAGCAGGCCACGCTGGCCGAGCGCAAGGACTACCTCGATGAACAGCAGGCCGACCTGAGTGCCGCGCTGGAGACCCTTGAAACCGCCATCCAGCGCATCGATCGCGAGACCCGCAACCGTTTTCGGGCGACGTTCGATGCCGTTAACGCGGGCCTGCAGGGGTTGTTTCCGACGCTTTTCGGTGGCGGTGAGGCCTATCTGGAGATGACCGAAGCGGATCTGCTCGAAACCGGCGTTACCCTGATGGCGCGGCCGCCCGGCAAGCGCATCAGCAATATCCACCTGCTCTCCGGGGGCGAGAAGGCGCTGGCAGCCGTGGCGCTGGTGTTTGCGATCTTCGAGCTCAACCCGGCGCCATTCTGCATGCTCGACGAGGTCGATGCGCCGCTGGACGAGGCCAATGTCGGGCGCTTCTGCGATCTGTTGCGAACCCTCTCCGATCGTGTCCAGTTCATCGTGATCACGCACAATAAGGCCACCATGGAGGCAGCCAGCCATCTGGCCGGGGTCACCATGGCCGAACCGGGGGTGTCGCGCCTGGTGGCCGTGGATGTGGAGGCGGCGGTGGAGATGACCGCTGGCGAGACTTGAGTTGAAACAGGTGGCGTTGCAACCTGACAACCCTCTGGGGGAACGGAACGGGGAATGAACGAATTGCGCTGGATACTTTTGGGCCTTGGCGTCGTCATCATCGCCGGCGTCTACGGCTACACACGGCTTCAGGACTGGCGCCGTGACGGGCCGCCGTGGCGGCGTCGCGCGCGGCCGCAGCGCGAACCGTTTGCCGACTATCAGGAACCGGCCCTGGACGCCGGTGACCCCCTCGCCGACGATCCACGACCAGCGGCCGAACCGGCCGAGGCGG
>P_1C_Liq_1_UnCtyDRAFT_1000085_pt1 | contig 19563 bp, 14 predicted proteins | sample Pon1CUnioCityCA_2_FD_10230 | JGI IMG/M metagenome (IMG submission 10230) | reverse complement strand
CTAAATAAAAAAGGTGCATCAATTGAATGATGCACCTTTTTTTGTGTTTGTATTTATCTATTTTTTAATGAAGGGAAATGTTTTAAGCTGTCCCTGATCATCGATTAATTCTAGAAAATAAGAGCCTTCCGAGAGTGAGGAAATATTCACTTCACCTGCCTGGTTGATACTCTGCTGCATCACTAGCTTACCATCAATGTTTAGAATCCTTAGCTGCTTGTTGTATTGGTCAAAGTTGCCTTTCAGTTTAATTTGGTCAACTGCAGGATTTGGATAAAGCACTAACTGTTCTTTTGTTGCTGCTTCAGCTAAAGAAGTTGAATTGTTATACGTTATAATTAGCCTTGGATGATTGGCGCTATTTCCATTGTCTTTTGAGGCAAACCTTTTAGCGCTTGCATTGCTTGATTCGTCTCCAACAAGGATCCAACCAAAGTTAGGATTGGTGCCATCGATCCAATCTTGCACATCGGTAACCAGCTGATTTCCGCTGAAGTTGATCAAGGCGTTACTACTATTCACAGAGGCATTGGCTGAGCTAGTGGCTACGAAGTCACCACCTGCTGTGTTCCAAGTTCCGGTGCTGTTGAAAGTATGGATCCAAGTGGCATCATTACTACTAGCCGTGGCTCCTGAACCTTCTTGTCCACTTGCATTTGATGCCCCTTCGCCCCAATCAGCAGATAAGCGGTGAACGTTAACGGTATGTGGTCCTCTTTTTTGTCTATTAACCCTTAATTCCAAAATTACATTAGTAATGGTAGCAGTTGAAGGTATGTTGCTGAGGTCAAATTGTAGTAATGCTCTTCTAAGCGCGCCATTATTAGTTCTTCCTGCGAAGATGTGAGCGCCCGAGCCATTGCTGAGCGCACCTGTGGTAGATTCATACAGGGTATTGTCTTTACTGACAGAAGAAGTATCAGTGATTTGGGCATCTGCAGCAAAAGCTGTCGCTGTTCCAAGAAAAATAGTAAGTAATATTTTTTTCATAGTGTTAGGTTTTAGTTCATTTAATATACCTCTTGTAGGTTGAAATTGTTCTACCTCTTTAACAATAGCCCATTAGCTTGTAAGTCAGAATGCCAACCCATTCATGAATTAACCAATACCATTTTTGCATAGTATCAGCCTGTGGGACCAATAAAAAATAGGGGTCAATAGATAGGTTATAGGCAACTTGATCGGTGGGAAAGGGATCAACATCCAAGCCTTGTTTTTTAAAACAAAGCACTGATCTGCGCATGTGTGTTGTAGAGGTAGAGAGTAAGTATGGGCCTTCGATTTTTTTCTCCCTAATCAACCCTGCTGAGTATTTAGCATTTTCGTAAGTGTTCTGCGATTTTTCTTCAGTGATAAGATCTTCCGCAGCTACCCCTATGCTAAGTAAGTAGTCTTCGAGCACGCCGGCTTCTATTTGGTCTTTTATAATTCTACCTGAACCACCAGATAATAGAAGTTTTTTCACTTTCCCTTCAAAATACAAGGGTAACACATTTAAGAATCGATCTGAATTACTATGAAATTCAACACTTTTATGTTGATGATCAATTGAAACAATTCCACCTAAAATAATGGCAACTCCATATTCAGCTTTTAGTGATGCTTTAGTGCGTGGTTGCATTTCCCATGCATGGCTAAACTGGTAGAAGATAGCTTGATTTGAAAAGAAATAGAGGATTAGTATACTCCCTAAGAATAAACGCTTTTTTCGTTTTGGGTTTTTCGTGAAGAAAGCCCATAACAAACACCCTAAACTCCAAACTATGGGAGCAATGAGAAAATCGAGGACCTTTGAGATGATAAAAAACAAGCTGTTTACTTTAACTTTTCTGCAAGTTTAAAACTATTCTCGATACAATCGCTAACCGAAATGCCTTTCAAGAAGTTGCCTGCAATCAAAAAGTTCGGGTTTTTAGCTTCAAAGGTGGCTATTTGGTCTAAAATGTTCTGATGTCCTAACTCATATTGGGGGATAGCTTTTGGCCAGTGGTACGATTCAGCTAATTCATAGTTCCCCTCCACAACCTTAAGCTTTACCAGACTTTGATGAATTTCTTCTTGAATTTCTTTTTTATCGCGCTCAATGAAATCTGCTTGACGATAACCACCTGAGATTATTGTAATCAGCACTTTGTTTTGAGGTGCTTGGTGTGGAAAGAATTTAGAATTGAATAAAACTCCAAGAAAAGGAACCTGTTCTGCTTTTCTACTTAAAATACCAAAGGCTTCTTTTTTGAAATGCAGCTGTTCTTTATCATAGGCGAGGTGCGTAACGGTGGCCGGAACGTAACTTATTTTTTTTAAGCTTTGGTTTAGGCTAGTTTTTTGTTCATGAATTAAGTTTGCAAGCACTGATGCCGGGAGAGTTGAGATCACTTTTTGCGCTTGTATAGTCTTTTGCTCTTCATTTTGGCGATAGTGAACTTTATAGGAGCCATCCGTTTCTTCAATCTGGAAAACGCTAGCATTCAATTCTATTGAGTCTTTAATTTCTAAAGCAATAGCCTTAGCAAGTGTTTGTAGACCTGTTTTGAAAGTAAATATTTTCTGTTTGGGCAATTGGTACTTTTCGTTGGCGGCTTTTTTTTGCTTCAAAAGCTTGGGCATGCCTTTGAGTATACTGCCATGCTTTTCTTCAGCTTCCTTTAAAATACTTAGCGTGAAGTCAATACTCATCTTCTCAGGATCACCTGCATAAATTCCGGTAACAAAGGGAGTAATCAAATCTTCATAGATTTGCTTCCCAAACCTTCTTTTGCTGAATTCTGCTAAGCTTTCTTCCTTACCACCTTTCTTGGCTTTTTTAAAGGGCTCAGCTAAAATATTCCCCAAGGTTGCCCAACCAAATAGGTTTGATTTAATCGTGCTTTTGAGCGAATTAGGAATCGCTTCTATGTTGCCGTTCTTTAAAACAAATCTACTTTTAATGGCTTGCTCATCAGGCTCAATAATTTGATTTTTTAACCCTAGCTCATCAATTAATTCCTTGATTGCTCCATTGTTAATCAGTACCGTATTTGGACCCAACTCATAGGTATAGGAAGCCTTCTGTCGGCTTTTGATCTTACCGCCGACTTCTGAATCTGCTTCAAGCAAGATAAAATCCTTTCCTGCTTGCTTCAGTTTGTAGGCCAAACTTAAACCGCTTATCCCTGCTCCAAGAATACAGATCATATGGTCATTGAAAAAAGCTGGGTACTTGGCTTGTTGCGCAACATGCGCAGATCAAAAGCCATGCAAACGTTTCGGACAAATGGTTTTCCGGCTTCTGTAATCCGAATCACCTCTTCGTTTACTTCCACCAACTGATCATTAATCATTTCTTCTAATCGCCTTGAAACTTCTTTTCGAAGACTTTCTTCACCTGACTTCCAATCACTTTCAAAATGGCACATCAAATTCAAAATGTGCTTTCGCATTTGCAAATCCTCTTTGTTTAAAGCATGACCTCTAAAAATGGGAAACTCATCTTGATCTAGTGCTCTGTAATAAGCTTCAATTGTTTTTTCGTTTTGGGCAAAAGCATACCAACTGTCGCCGATGCTAGAGACACCTAAACCAATCATTAGTTGCGTTTTGGAGGCGGTGTAGCCCATAAAATTGCGATGCAGGGATTTATTTTGCATTGATTGGTACATGCTATCATGGCTTAAGGCAAAGTGATCCATCCCAATTTCATGGTAGCCGGCATCTAAAAGGAGTTGATAACCTAATTCATAAAGTGCTCTCTTTTCTTCGTTCTTCGGAAGGTCATCTTCATTAAAACCACGCTGGCCATTGCCTTTGATCCAGGGCACATGCGCATAGCTGTAAAAAGCAATCCTTTCAGGTTTAAGGGTTTTTACCTTTTCGATGCTGTGTTTTACGCTCTCTCTGGTTTGAAAAGGTAAACCATAAACCAAATCGAAGCTAATTGACTCATAACCGTTTTCTCGACTTTCTTTGGTGACCTTTTCAACCATTTTAAAAGGTTGAATCCTATTGATGGCTTGCTGCACCTTAAGGTCTAGATCTTGAACCCCGTAACTCGCTCTATTAAACCCATGCTTGGCCATAATTGCCAAATGTTCACTTTTGGTATTATTAGGGTGCCCCTCAAAGCTGTAGGAATAATGCGCTGCCTTATCAGCCAAACTGAAAATTCCTTTTAAAAGTTGATCAAGACTTTGGGGACTAAAAAAAGTAGGGGTTCCTCCACCAAAGTGCAATTCAGCAATTTTTGGTCGTGTTTCAAAAAGATCACAATAGAGCTTCCATTCTTTTAATACTGCTTTAATGTAGGGATCTTCTACTGTATGGTTTTTGGTAATGCGTTTATTGCAGCCACAAAAGGTACATAGGCTTTCGCAAAAGGGGAGGTGTATGTATAAACTAATGCCTTCATCTTTATTGCTTTCTTGAAAGGAACGCTTTACACTTTCAATCCATTCAACTTGCTCGATACCCTCTTCGTTCCAATAGGGAACAGTAGGGTAAGAGGTATAGCGCGGACCAGGTATATTGTATTTGGAAACTAAACTTCTCACGCTGCAAATTTACCAAGAAACAGCGCAGTTTATTGGCTGTTCATTTGCGTATGGGGCTTTTTGTAAAACTTGTAAGTAGTGAGAATTAATTTTTAGTAAAAAGTGGTAAAAGTTTTTGATTTTCAATTTGTTATAGTAATTTGGATGTGAGTTTGAATACCAAGGTTATTATGAAACACGAAACCACGATTGCTGTAATTAAAACGATTGAGAAAGATATTATTCGAGTTTGTATTAAGCCCGATGTGGAAATCGTAGCCGCTCACTTAGATGAAAACGCTTCCATTTACAAAGAAATTTTGGGTAATGAAAAAGGGCTGTTCTTAGTAGTGTTTGAGGAAGGAGGCACTTCTGACCAAGAGACAAGAGATAAGTACGGCGACAAAAGTCGGTCGAAATTTAAAAAAGCAGAAGCCTTAGTAGCTAAAAGCCTAGCGCATAAAATCGAATCAAAATTCTATAAAAGCTATTATAAACCTGAGCACCCTGTTGAACTTTTCTCAAATGAAGCAGATGCAAAAGAGTGGTTGCTAACTTTTAAATAATAAATTCTACTTAATTATTCACTTAGATTGGTTAGAAAGTAGCCTGAAACTTTCATTTTCTCATAAGACCTTTGCTTAGCTTTACGGCCTATGAGAATAGGTCTTATTTTTTCATCTCTTTTTGTTTTATTGTTTGCCTGTAATGCAGAAAGAGATTATGGTGACAAGCAAATATTCCGTTACAACCTTGCCGAGGGATTAACATCTTTAGACCCTGCTTTTGCGCGAAGCTTAGAAAACGTTTCCACTGTGGGTCATCTTTTTAACGGTCTGGTGCAAATGGATCAGCAGTTGCAATTAAGACCTTGCATCGCTAAATCCTGGCAAATTTTAGACAGTGGAAAGCTATATCGATTCACTTTACGATCTGATGTCTATTTTCACGCTCATCCTCATTGGCAGACTAAAGAAGCACAAAAGCTAAAGGCAAGTGATTTTGTCTTTTCCCTAAATCGCTTGATCGATCCTGAATTACTTTCACCCGGAAGTTGGGTGATGAACCCTGTTGCTCGATTAGGAGACGATCAACTTGCAATAAGTGCGCCCAACGATACCATACTTGAAATTAAATTAAAAGAGTCCTTTCCACCTTTTATAGGTCTGTTAAGCATGGCCTATTGCAGCGCTGTGCCTGAAGAGATCGTAAAACTTGATCCTAAAGGTTTTCGTTCACAGCCAATTGGTACAGGTCCATTTCAGTTTAAGTTTTGGAAAGAGAACATAAAATTAGTGCTATTAAAAAATCCACTTTACTTTGAGCAATCTTCTGAAGGTGAGAAATTACCTTTTTTAGACGCCGTTTCCATTTCCTTCACGAAAGATGAGGAGGTAAACTTCTTGAAATTCTTAAAAGGTGAATTGGATTACCTGTCAGGTTTAAAAGGCAGTTATAAAGACGAACTTTTAGATTCCAAAGGAAAGCTTCAAAAAGCCTATCAAGAGCAGTTTCAATTACTCAAAAGTCCTTATTTGAATACGGAGTATTTGGGCTTTTACCAAGAATTAAAGCAAGATCATCCTTTAATGAATAAGCATATCCGTAAGGCTATAAATTACGGTTTCGATCGCTCAAAAATGCTGCAATATTTGCGCAATGGCATTGGAACTCCTGCCGAGTCAGGTTTTATCCCGAAAGGCCTTCCTTCTTATGATACAAGCTATCAAGCCTATTCTTTTCAAGCAGATTCTGTGCAAGAGCTACTAGAAAAAGCGGGTTATCCGAGAGGAGAGGGTTTACCTACCCTAAGATTGAGTACAACCTCTCAATACCTTGATCTTTGCGAATACTTGCAACACCAATTGGGGAAATTTGGTATTCCTATTGAGATAGAGGTGAATCAGGCTGCTATCAACAATGAGATGATCGCCTTTGGTAAACTGAGTTTCTTTAGAAAATCTTGGGTGGCGGATTACCCAGATGCTGAGAATTACCTTTCTCTTTTTTATTCCAAAAACTTTGCTCCCGAAGGACCTAATTACACGCATTTTAAAGATGAACAATACGACAGTTTGTACCTAGAAGCAATGAAAATCGATGAACAAACTGAGCGGATAAAGCTCTACCGCGCTATGAATCGGATTATTACTGAAGAAGCACCGGTAGTTCCGCTTTTTTACGATGAAGTTGTTCGTTTTATTCCAAAAAACCTTTCTGGTATTGGGGTGAACCCATTGAATGTTTTGGTGTTGAAATACGCGAAGAAAAAACTGTAAAGCACATTTATTGGAATCAGAAAAACCAAACTCTTACGCTAAATACCGAAGGTGGAGTAAATTCACGCTTGTTTTCTTGTTACTCGTTTCGAGCTTCCTTGGGTATAGGGCTTCTAAACTGGAGTTTGATTACGATTTTGAAAAATTCTTTCCCCAAGAAGACGAGGACCTCAGTTTCTTTAAAGACTATCGAGAAGTTTTTGAAAATGACAACGACTTCATTTTGATTGGACTTCGTAATGAAGCAGGATTGTTCGATCAAGCCTTTTTGAATAAAGTAGCAGCTTTTACCGACTCTTTAAAGACCTTACCTCATTTAAGAGAAGTTATTTCTCCTCTGGAGATGAAGTATTACGAAGTAAGCCGAACGGGACTAGGCGTAATCGAAAAAGAATTTTTTCATACTGACAATCCTGCACGCTACAGCAGTGATTCAGCTTTGCTGGCAAATACAAATCAGCCCATAGCTGAAGTTGTCAATTTAGGAAATAACTCATTGGTTCTTTTAATTAAGAACGAGCAATTAATCTCAAAAGAAAAATCAGATGAATTAGCGGTTGCTCTGCAAGCTATGTTAGACCGTCAGCAGTTCAAAGAGGTACATGTCATGGGCAAGATCATGGGCCAACTTGAATACATAGAGGTCATGAAAGTAGAGTTCTTAACCTTTATGCTGATCTCGGTTTTTGTGCTCATCGTATTTCTCATCATAACATATCGCTCGCTTTGGGGAATTATCATTCCAATGGCAACGGTTCTGTTGGCGGTAGTAGGAAGTTTGGGTTTTATGCAAATCAGCGGTAAGCCTTTAAACATGATGACTACCCTGTTGCCGGTAATCATGTTGGTGGTAGGAATGTCTGATGTGGTGCACATGGTTTCCAAATACTTAGAGGAGATTCGGTACGGTAGAAAGAAAGCACAAGCCTTGGTAAACATGATCAAAAAAGTGGGGGTAGCTACCCTACTAACTTCCCTTACTACTGCTTTGGGTTTTGTTACTTTAATCGGTGTAAGCATGGAACCAATACGCGACTTTGGGATATTTACCGCATTAGGCGTTATCATTGCCTTTGTACTTTCTGTGCTTTTCATACCCTCCATTTTTATGTTGATCAAAAAGCCAAAAATCACCAATGCTAAACAAATTCAAAATGGCTGGGAAAGAGGCTTGGGGCTTGCTTTTATTTGGCTTTGCCGCAGAAGAAAAAAGGTATTGATAGCTTATGTAATTGTAACCATGGTTGCCTTATTTGGTGCAAGTAAAGTTCAATTCGACTATTTTTTGATGCAAGACTTGGATGAGGATCAACCCTTAATGAAAGAGTTGAGTTACTTTCAAGAACAATTTGGAGGAATTAGGCCTTTTGAGCTAGCTGTAATTCCTAAAGAGCCTTATAAGATCGATGACTATGAAGTTATGAAAGAAGTTGAGCGTCTAGAGTTTTATTTAGACTCAACTTACGGTGTTAACCAAATGCTTAGTCCTACAGTACCTTACAAATTTTTCAACCAAGCGCTTAGGAATGGGAAAGAAGCTTATTATAAAATACCAGAAAACCCCAAACGGTATAACTACCTAAAGAAACAGCTAAGCAATTTTGAAAGCAGGAAAGAGTGGCAAGAACTAGTAGCGGCCGACAAGAGTATGGGACGAATTTTTGGTCGCATGATCGATCCGGGAAGTAGAGAAATGTTAATCAGAAACGACTCTCTTAGAAGTTTCTATGAGGGTAATTTAAATACTGCGGTTTTTGATTATAAACTTACCGGAACACCTGTAATTATTGATAGAAGCGGAAGGTACGTTACCCAAAATGTGATCCTTGGTTTGCTCATAGCTTTTGGGCTTATCGGTTTATCAATGGGATTGCTTTTCAAATCCGTAAAAATGGCTTTTTTGAGTTTAGTACCGAATATTTTTCCCATTTTGCTCACGGCGGGTTTCATCGGCTTTGCAGGAATTGATCTGAACATGTCAACCGCTATCGTTTTCACCATTGCATTTGGAATAGCAGTGGATGATACCATACATTTTTTAAGTCGCTACCGTCAAGAAATGGTGCAAGGCAGAAGTAGACTATATGGCATAAGACGAACTTTTATTTCAACCGGAAAGGCAATCATTATAACATCCATTATTCTGTTAGGTGGTTTTGGTAGCCTGATCTTTTCTAACTTTTTGAGCACCTATTACATTGGCTTGTTTGTGAGTATGACACTCGTTTTTGCAGTGGTAACAGATTTAACTTTACTTCCAATGCTTTTGCTTGGCAATCGGTTCAATAGATCAAAGTCATCGGTTTAGGAAGTACATGCTTCCAAGCCAAATCACAAGCGCTCCAATACCAACATAGCCCACTATTTCCTTACCAAAAAGCCAGTAGGATAATCCAATTATTGCAAATAGAATGAGCGCAATTACACTTTTGATCTTGTCCTTATGATACATACTGCGAAAATACCAATGCACTTAGTCTTTTCGGCTATCTTTGTCACAAAGCATACGCCATGAATTTTATTCTTTTTGATGAAGAAAGGACAAACCTTTTACCTTTAAGCTACACAAGACCAATAGCCGACTTTCGTTGCGGGATCCTAACCTTAAAAGAGAAATGGGAGAAAAGAATTCCAGAAGGTCAGTTTTCTTACCTCACTGCTGATTATTTAAGTGAAAAGTATGCTGCTCAATTTGATGAGCATAAGAATGTTTACTTAAGTGGTAATTTGCTTTCTTCCAATCAATTAGTAGGCATGATCCATCAATTGCTAGATGGTGAGGCAATGGTAGATTCAGCAGGGAATTTACTTGCTTTAAGGACTTCTAAGCAGCTTAATCTGGATGAAATTGTGGCTGAAGGTTATTCAATCAAGGAATTCAAAGGTGAGGCAGGAAAGATTCAAAACCTTTGGGATGTATTCGTCATGAATGCACAGGAATTACAAAAGGATTTTGAACTTTTAACTGAAGGGAGAACGAGCGCAACAATTTCAGCTACAAATACCTTAATTGGCGACCAAGTTTTTTTAGAAGAGGGAGCAAAAGTTGAAGCTGCTACATTAAATAGCACTGCAGGACCAATTTATTTAGCTAAGCAAGCTGAAATTATGGAAGGAACTGTTGTGCGAGGTGGGTTGGCTATGGGCGAAGGAGCTGTTTTGAAGTTAGGCGCTAAGATTTACGGGGCAACTACCATTGGACCTTATTCAAAAGTAGGAGGGGAGGTAAATAATTCAGTGATTTTTGGTTATTCTAATAAGGGCCATGATGGCTTTCTTGGTAACTCTGTACTTGGCGAGTGGTGTAACTTAGGAGCTGATACCAATGTTTCTAATTTGAAAAATAACTATGCCGATATTAAGTTATGGAATTACCATAAAAAGGGATTCGTTGACTCTAAGCGACAATTTTGTGGCATGATGATGGGTGATCATTCCAAAAGCGGCATCAATACCATGTTTAATACAGCAACAGTGGTTGGTGTGAGCGCTAACGTATACGGTGGAGGTTTTCCTAGAAACTTTATCCCTTCATTTGCTTGGGGAGGTTCAGAAAAATGGACCACCTATCGTTTTGAGCGAGCAATGGAAGTAGCTGAAAGAATGATGGAGCGCAGGGGGGTAGATCTTACGGAAACTGACAGAAAGTTACTTCAGGCTGTATTTGACCAAAGCGCACCTTTTCGAAATTTTTAACTGACAGATAAGCAGAACTAGCTTTTTGGCATATCCCTTGAGTTAGTAGGGTAAATAATTAGTGCTTGAGTTTACCATAAGCTTCACTGACAAATTGACTAGACACTATGAGTTCCTTTGACTTTAATAAATTTTCTTTATCAGGTGTAATCGACGACGAAACAGAGTTTATTCCCTTAATGACTTCGGAAGACGAAGAGGAAATGAACCAAGAGGCTACGCCTGAACAATTGCCAATATTGCCTCTGCGCAATACTGTTTTGTTTCCGGGTGTGGTTATTCCAATTACGGTAGGGCGAGATAAATCAATTAAATTGATTCAAGATGCGAATAAATTAGATAAAACCATCGGGGTAATATCTCAGAAGAATACAGATGTAGAAGACCCAAGCCAAGAGCAGTTATTTGAGGTTGGAACGATTGCTCGGATTCTCAAAATGTTTCGCATGCCTGATGGTAATACTACCGTGATCATACAAGGTAAGAAGCGGTTTAAGTTACTTGACATTGTAGAAACGGAGCCTTATTTAAAAGCCAAGGTAGAAGCTTATGAAGTAAATAAAGTGCCAAAAGATGCCAAATTTGGTGCGCTGGTAGATTCTATTAAAGATATGGCGCTGAAAATTATTGAGTCATCGCCTAATATTCCATCAGAAGCTTCTTTTGCGATCAAGAACATTGAAAGTAGTTCCTTCTTGATCAACTTTATTGCCTCTAATATGAACGCTCAAGTTGAGACGAAACAGCGCTTATTAGAAGAGACTAATATTCGAAAGCGTGCTCAGCTTTTATTACAACATATCAATGAAGAACTTAAGTTGCTTGAACTGAAAAATGATATTCAGTCAAAAGTCAAGACTGATATTGATAAGCAGCAGAAGGAATACTTTTTGAATCAGCAGATGAAAATGATTCAAGAAGAACTTGGTGGTAGTCCCCAAGATAAAGAAATTGAAGAGTTTAAGAAGCGAGCAAAAGGAAAGAAATGGCCAAATCAAGCAAAAGAACGTTTTGAAAAGGAAATAGCCAAGTTACAGCGTATGAACTCTGCTTCAGCAGAGTATTCTGTGCAGGTAAATTACATCGAAACCATGCTTGAGTTGCCTTGGGATCATACCTCAAAAGATAAATTTGATTTAAAGCGAGCAAAGCGCATTTTAGACCGAGATCATTTCGGTTTAGATGATGTGAAAGATAGAATCCTTGAACATTTAGCTGTGCTAAAGCTAAAGGGAAATATGCGTTCGCCGATACTTTGCCTGTATGGACCACCTGGGGTAGGAAAAACTTCCTTGGGCAAATCTGTGGCAGAAGCAATTGGAAGATCTTATGTAAGGATGAGTCTTGGAGGGCTTCGAGATGAAGCTGAGATCCGTGGTCATCGAAAAACCTACATTGGAGCTATGCCCGGTCGTATCTTACAAAATCTGAAAAAGGCGGAGACCTCCAATCCGGTTTTTGTATTGGATGAGATCGATAAAGTTGGAAATCATTTTCAAGGGGATCCTTCATCAGCCTTATTGGAGGTATTGGACCCTGAGCAAAACGAGAATTTCAATGATAATTTCATTGAATTGGATTACGATCTTTCAAAGGTTTTATTTATCGCTACTGCAAATTCTTTGAATACCATACAGCCTGCCTTGAGAGACCGTATGGAAATCATTGAAATAAACGGTTATACGCAAGAAGAAAAGGTACAGATTGCCAAGAAGCACCTCATACCCAAGTTGCTTGCTGAAAATGGTCTCAGGAAAGAGCACATCAAGCTTTCTAAGCAAGTAATCGAATTGATTTGCGAGCAATATACACGAGAGTCTGGAGTCAGAACGCTTGAGAAGCGTTTGGCTAAAGTAGTGCGTTTTGCTGCTAAATCAATTGCCTTTGAAGAGGATTATGATGTCAATCTTTCAGTTGAAAAGGTCATTGAAATATTAGGACCTGGCCATTCTAAAGACAAATACCAAGGAAATGAGGTTGCTGGTGTTGTAACAGGTTTAGCATGGACTCAAGTCGGAGGTGATATTTTATTTATTGAAGTAAGCCTGAGCAAAGGAAAAGGAAAACTCACCTTAACAGGTAATTTAGGTGATGTAATGAAAGAATCTGCAGTAATTGCCCAACAGTATTTGAAAGCTAATGCAGATCAATTTGATCTTCCAGTTGAAGTCTTTGAAAGCTGGGATGTTCACATACACGTTCCTGAAGGGGCAACCCCAAAAGATGGTCCCTCAGCTGGAATTACCATGCTTACGGCCCTTGCATCAGCTTTTACGCAACGCAAAGTAAAAGCAAAGCTCGCCATGACAGGTGAAATTACTCTAAGAGGAAGAGTGCTGCCAGTTGGTGGAATCAAAGAAAAAATATTGGCCGCTAAACGAGCTGATATTAAAGATATTATTCTATCTAAGGATAATCAAAAAGATGTACAGCAGATCAAAGCATCTTATCTGAAAGGGCTGAAGTTCCACTACGTTACTGAAATGAAAGAAGTGATTGAAGCGGGACTCTTAAAGGCAAAAGTAAAAGACGCTAGAAAGATAGCTTAGGGCCTTACTCTTAGGTATGATTTTCTACCTTTTTCTTGATTATTTGAAGGGTATGCGTTATCCTTTAGTTCAAGGGAATTTTTCCACGCACCATAAACGGGATTTGGTAGTACGATAAACTTTCTTCCAAAGTTTTGTTGAAACTCCGTACCAGATTCTTCCTTTCAGAAACTGTCTTGTTTCCTTCAAAAAAGTCCCCAAAGTCAGCCAAGTTATCACCAATGAACATAACGATTTCATACTGTTGTTCCACTTGTGCGCGTCGCGCTGATTTGTCGCTTTCTGCTACTTTTAATAAAAGTTGTTCAGAATTGACTTCAATACCAAATTGATTCAAGTTGTCAAGCGTATAGTTGATAAACTCTTGATCTCTATTACTGATAAAGATCACGTCAAGGTCATAGTTTTGCAGACTTCGGATAAACTCAACCGCTCCCGGAATTGGTTTTGCTTCAACCATAGTTGTCCATTTATTCCAAGTTTCGGTTTTGTATTGTTCACCCTTAAGTATAAGCTCTGCATTGTAGGCTGAATTGTCTAAAACCGTTTCATCCAGGTCCATTACAATCGCACGGGGTTTTTCACCAACTTGGTCCACTATGTTATTACTGAGATAAACCGTTGCTGCATTAAATGCCTGATGGCAAAGAGCCGTATATTCAGCAGATGTTTGTTGCCAAAGCAAGGCGCTTTCGTCAGGATGTGAACCTCCTGAACCATTATTTCTGCCTGAGCTGCTAACTTGATCAGTTGGTGCACAAGCAAATAGAAAATTTACAGAAATTAGAGTGAGGGCAATTTTTAAATTCATTTTATTCAGCTGTTATCGTTTCTGATGCTCTGCTTATCGCAGACATCGAAAATACACCTAATACTTCATCTTGAGAATTACCTGAAGCATCTTTTATATTAGAGCGTATGTTGGCAGGAGGTGTTGAAAATAATCCACCATTATTGGCTTGAATAGTTAATTGCTCTAGAAACTCAAAAACTTCAGCGTTTAAACTAAGCAACTCTACAGATGATTCATCACCAACCTCAAAAGGCTCTTCTTCATTGGTTATTGCTGCACGAATGGGCAATATAAAAGCAAATCCATCTGCAGCATTTCCTGAAAATGCTGCATCTTGCGATAGAATTAGATTGGAATTGTCTACCGTATCAATAGGTTTACCGTTCTTAAAGGCTTTGATCCAATAAAAGTCTTCTCGTCCCGGAAAATCTCGAGCCCAGAATTGAGTGTAATAACCCTCTTCCGAACCAAGCTCCTCTTCTTCGAATGACTGACTAATACTATCTATTGTCGGCACAGGATTTAAAATTGAAATGGAGGTGTAAGTCCTTCCATCATACAGTACTTCTAGTTTATAGGGATAGCCTATACTATCCAACGCCCCTGTAGTATTGGGGTCATATAGATAATTACCAGTTTGGTCTGAGACAAAATTGTAGATAAGGCTGTTTGGCCCAACAATACTAACTTGTGCATTTGTTGCAGCAGGGGTAGGGGCATTTAAAAAATAATCAGCTGACTTGGTTAAGCGGATAGTTTGAACGGTTGAATCGTTCGTTACAAATGCATCAATCACTAACTGGCTTTCTCCTTGGTCAAGGTCGACGTCGATCACATCTTCACAAGCACTAAAGGTTAAGGCTAAAAAGAATATGTAAATAAATTTTTTCATGGTCTTAGAAAGTGAAATTGTAAGAAACAGCAGGAACAAAACTTCCTACAACTGCAAAACGAATGGCTTCTGTCACTTGTGGGTTATTTTCATTTTGATCAAAGAAAATTGAGAAAGGGTTTCTTCGGTTATAAACATTATAAACAGAGAAAACCCATTCACCCTTTATTTTTTTGTCCTCTCTATTTTGAGGGGTTAAAGTAGCTGAAATATCTAGCCTGTGATAAGCCGGAATGCGGTAATTGTTTCTAGCTTGGTCAATGTTGTGCGGTAGAATTACTCCTTGAATTTCGTATCGGTTGGTTGGGAAGGTTGCCGGAGTTCCACTTGAATAAACAAAGTTAGCAGAAAAGCTCCATTTTGGATTGTACTCATACGAGCCAACTACGCTGAGGTTATGTGTTCTGTCAAATCTCGTTGGGTACCAATCTCCTCGATTAATTCCTTCTACTTGTCTCTCTGATCTGGAAAGGGTATAACTTACCCAACCCGTAAGCGGTCCAGTACGTTTCTTAACAAATAACTCAATACCAAAGGCTCTGCCGTCGCCAGATAAAAGATCGCCTTCCAATTGTTCATTGAAAAAGATATCTGCATTGTCGATGTAGTCAATTTGGTTTTGGAAATCCTTGGCGAACAATTCTACAGAAGCTTCATACTTGTTTTTACTAAAGTTCCTGAAGTAACCCACAGCCACTTGATCTGCTATTTGTGGTTCTAAATTATTGGTTGTTGGCAACCAAAGGTCTACCGGCGTAGAAGCCACAGTATTGGAAATGAGGTGCAAGTATTGGCTCATTCTATTAAAGCTTGCTTTGACAGAACTAAACTCGTCAACATCATATTTAATGGATAAGCGTGGTTCAAAATTATTATAGTCAGCGATCACTTCATTCTGGTCAAATTCGGTCGAGCTTTCTAGGTCTTTTCTAATGCCCGGTATAGTGTCTCGATAAACCTGTTTAGCACCCTCACCTAAAAAGGCAAAATGAGACCATCTAATTCCATATAATAGCGATATACGCGAACCAATTTGTCTTTCATTTTGGATATACAGTCCATTCTCAATTCCAAACTTTTCAGGCAAGCTTAAACTATTGGTTTGTCCGTCAGAGATAAATTCCGCAACTGCTGGCTTAAAGTTATAGTAGATACTTTGACCACCAAACTTTAAGGTATTATTATTATTGATGTAATAGGAGAAATCAGGTTTTACGCTGTAACTCACAATACTAGAGCTCCAATCAAAGTCGTCTTCTCCATCGCCTTCTACACCAAAGGCATAGTCATAATCACTGTAAAATGCTGTAAGGTTCATAAACAGTTTATCATTAAAGATGTGGTTCCAGCGAGCTGTACCAGTTGCATTTCCCCAATTGAATAAAAAGCCTGAACCAAATACATCTCTACCAAAGTAGCCTGATAAAAATAGCCGGTTTTTTGGATCGATCTCATAATTAACCTTTGCAGTCAGATCATAAAAATAAAATCGGCTACCGCTTAAGTTATCATTTAAAAAAGGACGAGCCAGAATATCCGCATATGACCTTCTGCCGGCAATCAAGAAAGAAGCTTTGTCTTTTTTAATCGGTCCTTCCAATGATAGTCTAGAGAAAATTGCACCAACTCCACCTGAGCCGGTAAACTCTTTCTTATTACCTTCTTTCATTCTAATATCAAGGATGGAAGAAAGGCGTCCTCCATATTCAGGAGCAATACCCCCTTTGATCAATTTGACATTTTTAACCGCATCGGGATTAAAGACAGAGAAAAAGCCAAAAAGGTGAGAACTATTGTAAACAGGAGCCTCATCTAAAAGGACTAAGTTTTGATCAATTCCTCCACCTCGAACATTGAAACCGGTGCTTCCTTCACCCACTGTTGAGACCCCAGGGAGTAGAAGAATACTTTTAACTACATCGGCTTCACCCAAAAGAGCGGGAATTTTTTTGATGGTTTTGGAATCAATTTTATTGACACTCATTTCCACGCTTTTGATATTCGCTTCATCTCTTTCTCCATCAATTTCTACAACTTCTAGCTCATTTACTTGCTCTGCAAGTTCTACGTTCAATTGCTTATTATCGTCTAGGACAATGTTTTTTGTGATCTCTTCATAGCCTATGAATGAATAAGTTATTTCGTAAGTGCCTTTTTCTAAGGTTAGTGAATAAAAGCCGTATACATTAGCACTAGTTCCTACAGAAATAGCTCTAGCAGCTACAGTTGCTCCAATCAGTTCTTCACCGGTTGAGGCGGACTTAACATATCCGCTTATGGTATACTTCTCTTGGGCTTGTAATAAGAATGAGATGAAAAGAAATGGTAGCAGAAGCTGTATTTTCTTCATTATTTGGTCTGATTAAAGCGGCAAAAGTAATCACACTTTTTACCTTACTAATCTTCCTAAACCCTTAAAATAGAGGAAAGTTTACTAGCGGTGTATATCTGATTTGAAAGGTTTGTATTTACCGTTTCATAGCACGGTCCATTTGCCTTTTAGCGTCTTTTGCTTTTAGGCTCTCACGCTTGTCCTGCATTTTTTTACCCTTAGCTAAAGCAATGTTGAGTTTAGCATAGCCATTTTTATTAATAAAGAGCCGTGTCGGTACTATAGTTAAACCAACATCCTTCTTTTTCTTGATCAATTTTTCTAGCTCATTTTTGTGGAGCAAGAGTTTTCTTGGTCGGGTAGGTTCGTGGTTCTTAAAGCTTGCCTCTGAATAAGGACTTATGTTGATGTTAAGCACAAAGAGTTCTCCTTTTTTAAAGGCACAATAGCCTTCCTTAATGCTTGCTTTTCCCTCTCGAATAGACTTGATCTCAGTTCCTTCTAATTTAAGGCCTGCTTCAAACTTTTCTATTAGCTCATATTGGTATGAAGCCTTTTTGTTTCGAATGTTAATGTCAGAGTTAAACTTTTTAGCCATGAAGTAAAGTTAGGTTATATCAACCACTTTTATTGTTATTACAGCACTATAGATGGCTATTCCCTAAAGTCGTAAGCCAATTAATTGAAATAGCTTATTTGAGCTTTAAAATCTTTAGTGTTTAAATAAGAATAGATCAAATTGGCCATATCTTGATCATCATAAGCAGCGGTCAATTGACCTTTTATCTGCTCTATTGACAAATCAGCTTTGTCAGCTTCCAATTCACCATGACCTTTGTATCTTCCATTTTCTACTAGGAGCACAGCATATTTATTCGATTGTGGAATCGCTTCTTTAAGTAAAAAGTTGGCTTGTTTTTTTACTTTTTCAAGCAATGCTTTTCTCACTCGTTTGTTGTAGGAGTTTGCTTCTTCCAGACCACTGCAGGCGCCCTTGCAATCAATTTCTTCAAAATAGGAGCAAGGTCCTGAGCCAAGTGGTTGCAGACCCGATAGCCTAGGGCAAAGTTCAAAATCAAAAACCAATTGTTTTAGAAAGGAATGGGCATCTTGTTGATTCCTAAATGAATGAATGGGTTTATCGTTCTTGCCGCAACGACCAATGCTTAATCGTTCAAATCCATTACGATCTAGATATTGATATAAGCCATAATTCAAACTAAAGCGTTTGAGCGAACGATTATGTCTTGGCCAGTGCTTTTTGATTTCAGCAGCCTCGGATAGGTCAAGCATCAATTTGTTGGGAACAAGTTCATAATCTACACCATAGATGTGTTTTACGAAGTAATACTTACTCTTTGTATTTGAGTTACCTGAAAAGTGGCTATGAACCCTCTTTTTGATATTCTTAGCTTGACCAATGTAAACGATTGTTCCTTTTTCGTCTTTAAAATAGTATAAGCCTTGCTCTTCAGGTAAAGCTTGAAAGTCTGCTTTGGGTAGATTAGGTGGCAGCAATGCCTCAAGTGATTGAGGATTAAGGGAGTGTTTTATTACCTCATTTTGATCTAAACGAAGCAATTTGGCAAACAGTATTGCTGTAGCTTTAGCATCACCCATTGCACGGTGCCGGTTAGATAATGGAATGTTTTCAGAGGCGCATAATTTGCCAAGGCTGTATGAGAATTTTCCTGGCAGAATTTTCCTACTTAGCCTAACTGTGCATAACTTCTTTCTCCTAAAAGATCTGCCTAAACGCTGAAATGATTCCCTGAGGAAGCCGTAGTCAAAATTCACGTTATGTGCTACAAAAATGCAATCTTTTGTCAGCTCATCAATGCGATCAGCTACTTCAGCAAAGCTTGGAGCAGCTTCAACCATTTGATTCGTAATGCCTGTAAGTCGACTGATGTTAGTTGGGATCTCCCGACCTGGATTGATCAGGCTTTGGTACTCAGTAATCTCCTTCTCTCCATCATGAATGATAACAGCTACCTCTGTTATTCTGCTTCTAACAGCGCTGCCACCTGTAGTTTCTAGATCGACTATAGCGTACATATTTCAAAGTTACGCATGAAAAAAGCCATGAGCTTTTATGCTCATGGCTTTCTCTTTAATATTTATCAATTATTCTTAAACGGTTGCAGTAGCTTTTGGCGCAGCATTCATAATTTCATCATTTGCATAATCTGCAAATTTTTTGAAATTTTCTACAAATGCCACGGCTAACTGATCAGCTTTTTTATCATAAGCCGCCTTATTCTCCCAAGTATTCTTTGGGTTTAAGATCTCTGTTGGAACTCCTGGACATTCAGTCGGCATGTTTAAACCAAATACTTCATGCTTTTCAAAGTTTACTTGGCCTAATTTTCCTTCTAAAGCAGCGGTAATCATTTCACGAGTATAACTCAACTTAATGCGAGAACCCGTTCCATATTCTCCGCCTGACCAACCAGTGTTGATCAACCATACGTTTACTTCGTGCTCATCCATTTTATCACCTAGCATCTCAGCATA
>P_1C_Liq_1_UnCtyDRAFT_1000084_pt1 | contig 19572 bp, 13 predicted proteins | sample Pon1CUnioCityCA_2_FD_10230 | JGI IMG/M metagenome (IMG submission 10230) | reverse complement strand
ATGTTTTTGTAAAGAGTTAATGAAGTTTCTAAAAATTAAAAAAGGGACGAATTAATATCTGTCCCTTTCTCAATCTAATGTCTTTTTGAGAATCTTATCCAACAGAATACTTCTGCTTCGTTTCATCACTGAGATCTGACTTCAGTTCTGGAAGCATTTCAATCGTTGTTTTAATGATGCTCTCGGTATCAAATCCAGCATCCATATAGAGCTCTTGTTGCGTTCCATGGTGAAGGAACTCATCTGGAATTCCCATTCGCTTCACTTTTGCGGTATACCCCTGATCCACCATAAATTCAAGAATTGCGCTTCCCATTCCTCCCATCAAACAACCGTCTTCAATGGTGATTACTTTATCAAATTTGGAGAACACCTCGTGCAATAGATTTTCATCCAACGGCTTTACGAAACGTATATCGTAATGAGCTACAGAAGCTCCAAGTTGTTTTAATTCTTTGATGGCATCCTGAGCAAAATTACCAGGGTGTCCTATGGTTAAAATAGCTACATCTTCACCAGCAGTTACACGTCTGCCCGTACCAACTTTCATCGCTTTCATGGCAGTCTTCCACTCAGTCATCACTCCCTTTCCGCGCGGATAACGTATACTAAAAGGTCCCATATCATCTTGCTGGGCGGTAAGCATCATATTTCGCAACTCAGATTCATTCATCGGTGCTGCCACCGTCATATTGGGAACTGCACGCATGTACGCATAATCATAGGCACCATGATGCGTCGCACCGTCTGCCCCGGCAAATCCAGCTCTATCCAGGCAGAATACGACATTTAAATTTTGCAAAGCAACGTCGTGTATTACTTGATCATAAGCCCGCTGCATAAAGGATGAATAAATATTACAAAAAGGGATCATCCCTTGTGTAGCAAGTCCTGCTGAGAACGTTACAGCATGTTGTTCAGCAATCCCTACATCAAATGCACGATCGGGCATCGCTTCCATCATGATATTGAGCGAACTCCCCGAAGGCATGGCTGGAGTAATACCCATAATTTTTTCATTCTCCTCTGCCAGCTCCACAATTGTATGTCCAAAAACTTGCTGATATTTGGGTGGTTGAGGTGACGTGGGAACGATCTTCACAATTTCACCCGTATCTTTATTAAAGACACCTGGTGCATGCCATTGCGTGGGATTCCCCTCTTCAGAGAACTTAAATCCTTTGCCTTTCTTGGTTACACAATGTAAAATTTTCGGACCTGGAATATCCTTTAAATCTTCAAATATCTTTTTTAATCCAATTACATCATGACCATCAACAGGACCGAAGTATCTAAAGTTCAGCGATTCAAACATATTCGATTGCTTCAGTAAACTTCCTTTTAAAGCGGAAGATACTTTGCTTACAACCGTTCGCGCATCGGGACCAAACTTAGACAGTTTTCCCAGCATGCTCCAAACCTCATCTTTAACTTTATTGTAGGTATATGAAGTCGTTATATCCGTAAGATAATCTTTTAATGCTCCAACGTTGGGGTCAATCGACATGCAATTATCATTCAAAACAACCAACAAGTTGGCATCTTTTTCAAAACCAGCGTGATTCAATCCTTCAAAAGCCAAGCCAGCAGTCAACGCGCCATCACCGATTACAGCAATATGTTGACGCTCCTTCTCTCCTTTGTAGCGATTAGCTACAGCCATCCCCAAAGCTCCTGAAATAGAAGTTGAAGAATGCCCTACGCCGAAAGTATCATACTCACTTTCGCTGCGCTTTGGAAAACCACTGATTCCTCCTTTTATTCTATTTGTATGAAAAACATCTCTCCTGCCCGTCAATATCTTATGACCATAGGCTTGATGACCCACATCCCAAACTAACTGATCTTTAGGTGTATCAAACACATAATGTAATGCTACTGTCAGTTCAACAACACCTAAACTCGCCCCAAAATGCGAGTTTCCAATCTCTGAAATTACATCAATGATATATTGCCTGACTTCATCACTTACCTGAGGAAGTTCGTCCTCCGTCAGTTTTCGGAGATCATGAGGATTATTGATATCCCTTAATAGTTGACCAGCTTGATAATTTGCCATGTTTCTACAATTAAAACAAAAGTACTGTGACTTTCTCTGTCTACAAAACAGACCAAGAAGAAAGTTTGTTCACTACTTCGAATAAATACGTTTGAATTCCTTGATTTTGTCAAAAGCGAAACGTTGCTCCAGCCATGAATTGAAATCCTTGAACAGGGTAACCGTACCACCTTTTATAACGTTGTGCTGCCACATTATTGAAATTGGCAAAAATAGATATCCGTTTCGTATAGCGAAATTCAGCTCCTATATTGGCATCGGCGATTACACCTAAAGGTCGGTATAGCTGTCCGTCTTGTTCCATTACACCCTCTTGATCGGGATCAAACGCTTTAGCAGTCCTTCCCGTTTCTAAAGTAAAATCCAACTTTATGAGCAATTTGTCGGCAATATTGTAATTTCCGCGTGCAATAAATTCAAATTGCGGTAAATTCCATGCGTACGGATTATTTCGTGCCTGATAAGAGTGAAAACGGGCAATTCCATCAATTTTCAGTTTTTCATTTTGTTGATAAGACAAACTACCGCTAATGGTGGAAACATTAACCGTATCATAAATAACGCGGAATTGATTACCAGAAGAAAGCACTGTGTCATTGACATATAGGGCTTGATTACGATGTGTTGCAAAAGAAGCTCCAATGTTAAACCGCATTTTAGACGTTAGTGTTCCTTTTATACCAAAGTGCGCCTCATATCGACTACGATTATTCAGTTCAACGTTTGATCTGATAAATTCATTTGTACGTGCCAGATGAGTAAATCTTCGTTGTTTCATTCCTCCTTCGACTCCAGCATAAGGAATAAATAAATCGTCAAAAAGGGAATATTTCACTTCAGCAATAGGATATAAACTAGCCTGTACATTTTGGTTAATATTGAGTGCGAATGCTCCTCCTAATTTAAAATGTAATTTCTCATTGAGGCTATAAAAGCTGGTGACGGGGCGCAACTGTACAAGTGTATTCTGATGCACAAAACCTGTATCCATTGGTGCAATAGAGCTATCCCGAATACCATAACGATAATCATTAAAGCTAACATCGGCATCGGCTCTTAAATTGGAAAGCAATACATTCGTGGACATGTTATACTGCCAAGTTGATCGAATCCCCACATTATTTTCTTGCCCCCTCCATTTACTCAAAGAATCCACCGAAGGTTTTTGATCCAAAAAATTGGAGTAGTCCAACCCAATCCGATAATTCAGCATCGCAGAGTCCTTCTTGTGCGCATCAAAAAAACCTGAAAAATCTACAGACTGATAGCGCTGTGATATACTATCTCGAGCGGCATCTGGGTTCTCAAAACCGTAATAGTGAAGGCCGTAATTCTTGTATCCGATTTCACCACCGTACGAGTAGCGTCGTTCTTCTACCTTGCCAAAAGCCTTTACTTTAGTTCGATCGTATTGTGAAGGAGCAACCTCAGGGATTTGCCCCCATTCTGATAAATGTTTAGCATGTATTCCCCAATGATATTTTCTTGAACGTATAGAATTATAATAAAGTTCACCCAACCCCATAAGGCGACTTCCTGCTCCCAATTTCGCATACCCTCTGTAAAGCTGTGGGAGTTGTGGGCGATGACGTATATTCGCAGGAGCTATTTTATCAATTTCAAAACTCGTATTTTCTTGTAATACGAGCAACGGATAGTCAGTAACCGTTGAGGTAATCGCCGTATCAATCATAGACGGTCGCATACTGACTCTATTGACCGGTGGCAACGAACGATCAGAATCCGTGGTTACCTGGACATCTCCATTATTTTCCTGAGACCAACTGTTAGATACAATTGCAAAGATGCAAGAAACTCCTATAATAAAATTTAATCTACTCATCATCCTCCTCATTTATCTCAATCATACGATTGCCATTATCCTCAATTGCTTTTGAAGCATTTTTTAACTGCATAATTTCATCTTTCACCGATTGAGCTTCATTTATGACATCATCCTCTTTGTTTGGATAGTTTTTCAACACTAGATCTACAGTCTTCTCTGCCTGGAACAACTCGTCTCTAGCAAGAAAAACACGCGCCTGTAAAATAAGGGATTTGGCAATCCAATAGTCGTAGGCTGGTTTGCGCTTCATCAATTCTTTATGAATTTTCTCGGACTTATCATATTTATCGAGATGGTATTGGGATGCAGCTAAGGTATAAAGTGCCTCTGTACCACGCTCTTTACCCGTATGGTCAGCCGTCCAGCGCAAGAATGATTGACACTCTTCATATTTTTCGGTATGAAATAAGGACATACCCGCAACGTAATTCGCCTCCACGCGCTTATCATCATCTGTCAGCAGTTTATCATCCAACACCTTTCGCGCCATTTCTGCAGCATTAGAGTAATGCTCAAGCAAATAGTTACAGCGCATCAGGCCAACCCGGGTATTGAAAATCACCTGAGGAGTTGATGCCAATTCTTCCAATTGATCATAGTAAGGAAGTGCTTTTTCATATTCACCTTTATTGTAAAGTGTTTTAGACGCACGTATCAACGCTTCTTCAGTATAACTCGAGTTGCGTTTTTCGATAATTTGTGCGTAGTATTCGAGCGCTTTTTCTTCATCTCCTTTTTGGTAATAAATATCCGCTATGTAACTCAACAACTGGATTGTAAATCGACCATCAGGGTAGCGCTCCAGGTATTTTTTAAGCTCCGGTATTGCTTCTTCATAATTTTCATTAAGATAAAGTTCGTTGGCCGCTTCATAAAAAATCACCTCTTCATCATCATCAGATATTTCTGCACATGCAAATTCATTGCGCAAATTGGTTACTTCATTTTGCCTCCTGGTTGCTTTGTAGATATCAATTAAGCCTTGTGTAGCGCGTTTACACATTTCATCGTTAAGGGCATACTCGTTGAGAACCCGTCGGAAATAGCTTTCCGATTCCCGATATTTTTTTTGCTTGTACTTCAAATCAGCAATCTCAATCAATGCATCCTGTACGAGGATATTATTGGGGTAATCGTTGACAATTTGGTTGAAATACTGCAGTGCCTTCTCATTATTTCCAGAATTTTTATAACTCATTCCAACATCAAAAATCGCAGGTATAACATAAGATGAGCCAGAGTAATTATTGATAATATCAAGCAAGGTCTCAATACGCTTTTGACGTTTTCCAGATCGAAAGCCATACACCTTAGCCAGTGCATATAAAATGCGATCCATATTTTGCGATTCATAATTGAGTGCTTTCTCGTAATTCATGGCCGACTTCTCAAAATCTGGTTCATCTTTGGTATAATAACAGTCACCGATCCGTGCAAAGGCATCAGCCAATCGGCGATCGTCTTCAATACCAGATAATTGGGTATAGGTTCTGAACGCTTGAATCGCCTGGATCCAATCTTCTTGTTGATAATAAGAATAGGCAATATTATAGTAAGCTCCATGTTTCAGTTGCTTATCATTAACACCGGGAATAGATAGAAAACTTCGAAATTCTTTGATAGCGTTCACATAATCCGTGAGGCGATAATGTGCATCAGCGGTCCAAAATACAGCTTTCCCAGATATTTCAGCATTAACGGGGTATTTACTGACGCGCTTTAAGGCCTGGATGGCACTTTGATATGCACCGCGCTCAAAACGTTCTATCCCCATATTGAATGCTACGACCTGATAAGCTGTTTTCAGTTGAATATTGAGTTCTTCAATGCGGTCGAGGGATTGTAACGCCTCATTATAACGTTTCGTGTTGGAATACACATTCACCAAATAGCTGTAGACATCTTCACGTCTTTTAGATCGTGGAAATTTTTCTAAAAATAGCTCGAAAGCTTCAATAGCTTCATTGTAAGGATTGTAATCAAGTTCATAAGAAAGCACAGCATAATTGTAGAGCGCATCCTCTTGTGTTTCTGCATCATAATCAAGTGCTGCTGCAGATTTAAATGCCGTCCTGGCGTAGTTCAATTGATCTGTTTGTTGGTAACACGTTGCGATATGATAATAGGCTGTTTGTGCCAACTGATCTTCCTCTCGGGTTACGCGATCAAATACGGGGATTGCCGATTCATATTGGTGACTTTTATAGTAGGCAAATGCAAGGGCATAATCTTGTTCTCTAGTCGTCTCGCTGCTGCGATCGTATGCTTTTAAATAATCTGCTGCTTCATCGTATTTTTTAGTGCGATAATATGCATCACCGATCAGTAAATTCATTTCAGGAGAGCGTGGCTCTTCGCCTCGGCTCATTAGATCAGGAGCAAAATCAGTCAGTTTTTCATAATCACCCAGCAAATAATAAATTTGTGTGATATAATAAGGCACTTCGTTTTTAAATGTCGGATGATTTAACAGTTTCAAAAATCCATCCAATGCCTCTTGATAAGTCTCATTTTGATAGGCAATATGCGAATAATAATAGAGCGCGGGTGCTGCGTAATTCGAGGAATCATCTTTGATCTCATAAAATGCATTTCTGGCTGCGGTATATTCTCCTAGTTGGAAGTGGGCATATCCTAACTTAAAATAATATTCTGTTAACTGCGTTGAAGCTACTTCTGTCCGATCAGTCTTTTGAAGCCAGACAACGGCATCTGTATATTTTTTTCGCTGATAGAAATATTTTCCTATTTTTAAATAGATGTCATTTTTATAAATACTCTCGGGGTATTCATGAATAAACTCCTGAAGAATTTTTACCGCATCATTATTATACAAATGCAATGCTGCTAGCCCTTCATAATAGCGCGCCTTTACAAATAAAGGGTCATTTTTATCTTCAAATGAATCCGTAAATTGAGCAAATTGAGCCCTGGCAGCGCTGTATTGTTCTTTTTCAAATAAATCCTCTGCCCTGTAAAAAGAAGCATATTCACTATCATACTTCTCTGTTCGCTGCGCAACTGAACAAGTAACTGCAACGGTAAATAATAAAATCGTGATAAAACGCTGCGCCGACATGATCATGTACAATTATAATAGAGTTTTTACTAAAGCTAAAAGTATAGAGGAAATCTCTGTTTCCGATGATAAGTCTCAAAAGTTATAAACGCGATTCTGTTAAGATTGTTATGATGCGTGTGGATTAAATGATTATATTTTGTAGATATTTGAATAAAGCTTAAAATCAGTGAAGAAGGTCGTCGAAATACAACAAGGAAGGATAGAACAGAAAAAAGTCACTGTTCTGCAGGATTTGAATGTCACCATTAGTGAAAAAGAATTTGTCTACCTCATCGGAAAAACGGGTACAGGAAAAAGTAGTTTTCTCAAAACGCTCTATGGTGATTTACCACTCATTGATGGTAAAGGAACGGTAGCCGGTTTTGATCTGACCAAACTCAAGAAACGGGAAATTCCATTACTCAGAAGGAAAATTGGCATTGTATTTCAGGATTTCCAGTTGCTCACAGACCGATCCGTGATGAAAAATCTCCTTTTTGTAATGAAAGCGACAGGATGGAAGAAGAAGAAAGAAATGGAGCAGCGCGGATTAAAAGTGCTAGGCATGGTCGGTATCGAAGAAAAAGCATACAAAATGCCGCACGAATTATCAGGTGGAGAGCAACAGCGCGTAGCTATTGCCAGAGCACTACTTAATAATCCTGCTCTTATTCTAGCAGACGAGCCCACGGGTAATTTAGACCCCGAAACTTCAGAAGCTATTATGCAGCTACTCATCGCTATAGCCAATGAAGGCACTTCACTACTGATGGCCACACACGATATGAGCTTGGTTGAGAAGTTTCCGGGACGTGTTTTACGTGTCGAAAATAATACGATCAGGGAAATAGAATCAATGGGCAACTTCAACCCTTTTGAGGTGCGCGATGTTTAGTCCATTCACCAATACTATGGACGAATCACAACACCCATACCGATCATCGGACCACCCGTTGCGAGCTCAACATTTAAACCAAAATTTTGTTTGAGAAAATAAGTTGCTCCAATTCTGAAGCGTGATGAAATAGGTATATTGACAAATGGGTTATTAATAAAATTCTCCACCATAGAATTCGGTGCATCTGTATCAAACGATCGAGTGCTAGAATTAGAACCCAAAGCAAAACCTCCATACAGGTCTAGATTTTCGGCTCCATGATCAGGAATATGATAATTAAACCCTAATTGAATTCGCAGACGAGTTACATTTAAATCATAATTATAGGTGTTTTGTATCCAAGAAGCATTCCATGAATTGTAAATACCGTCCAATGTAAATCCGAATTGATTGGAAAGCATATATTCCAGCTTTAACCCAGATGGTGGCAATCCGCCGAGAGAGATTTCAGAGGCGTTAGTACCCTCCAGGTACTGTTCGATAAAAAACTTGCCCCAGTTGGGATAAGAACTAAACCCAGTAATTAGAAAATCCTCTTCATTGAGCGTCGTCTGAGCTTTAGATTCATGAACTGGAGATAGAAAAAATAATACTGTGATCAATAAAGTAAAAAGGTGCTTCATCATTTTCAAATTAAATATTAAAGTTTATAAGCAAGGCCAAACGCAATGGTACGTACTCCCGTCCCTACTTCAACGTTTACACCTAAGTTCTCATTGAAGAAATAACGGCCACCCAATCTGAATCGAGCAGATATTGGACTATTTACCAACGTTGCTGAGGTAGCAAAAAAACCATTATTTAAAAAGTACATTTGGCTTTTGGCGTCAAAACCAGGTTGTTCAACATCTCCTGATGTATTGATATTATTTGTTCCAATACCAAACCCCATGTACATATCTAAATCATCCCTTCCAAGATCCGGGAGGTGATAATTCGCACCAATCTGAAACATAAAACGCGATGCTTTGAAGTTGTTCTCATAAGTGTTAATAACAGGGTTATTGTTGCCATCTACTGTATTTTGTTCATAATCCCATTCTCCTCCCCATTCGGAGTAAGAACCATCCAGAGTAAAACTAATTTCATCTGATAGCATAAACTCTGCCTTTAACCCAACAGGGACAATTCCCTGTACAGTTGATGGCCTCGAATTCGTTATTTCTGTAATATAGCTATCAAAATTATAAGTCCCCCAATTCGGATAACCGATGTACAAATCAAGTACAAAGTCTTGATTTTTCACTGGCGGCACGACCTCTGCTTCTTCTTGAGCAAAGATAACACCATTTGAAAAACAAAGCGATAAAATGAAAACAATCAATCTCATGTGTGCTAGTTTACTTTAATTACCCAATAAATGTAACAATAAAATTAAACATAAGGAGAATAAAATGATCTTTGATATGCTTAGACAGCATAAAAACAAAAAGCCACCCTCTCGAGCAACTTTTTGCTTAAATAAAATAGTGTCTAATCAACCACTAATAGCGATAGTGTTCAGGCTTGAAAGGCCCTTTAACATCTACTCCAATATAATCCGCTTGATCTTTAGAAAGTGATTCTAATTCCACTCCAATTTTCGAAAGGTGAAGTTCTGCTACCTTCTCATCAAGGTGCTTAGGAAGCATATAAACTTTGTTTTCATACTTATCGCTATTGTTCCAAAGCTCCATTTGTGCGAGCGTTTGGTTAGCAAAAGAATTCGACATCACAAAAGATGGATGCCCAGTTGCACATCCTAAGTTCACTAATCGACCCTCGGCCAAAAGAATAATTTCTTTTCCTCCAAGTTCGTAAAGATCAACCTGAGGTTTAATTTCTGATTTATTCTGTGCGTTTGAATTTAACCAAGCTACATCAATCTCGTTATCGAAATGTCCAATATTACACACGATCGTCTTGTCCTTCATCGCTTCAAAGTGACGGCCAACAACGATATCTTTATTCCCTGTTGTTGTCACGACGATATCCACACGATCCACTACAGTGTCTAGCTGCTTCACTTCAAAACCGTCCATTGCCGCTTGAAGGGCACAAATTGGATCTATTTCTGTAACAATAACTCGAGCTCCCGCACCTCGCAAAGAAGCTGCAGAACCTTTACCAACGTCTCCATAACCACAAACAACAGCTACTTTACCAGCCATCATTGTATCCGTGGAACGGCGAATCGCATCTACCAGAGACTCTTTACATCCGTATTTATTGTCAAACTTTGATTTCGTGACAGAATCGTTTACATTAATAGCTGGCATTACTAGCGTACCATTCTTCATACGTTCATACAAACGGTGTACACCAGTTGTTGTTTCTTCTGAAAGACCTTTAATTTCTTTTGCCAATTCAGGGTACTTATCAAAAACCATGTTGGTCAAATCACCACCATCGTCCAAGATCATATTCAAAGACTGACCACCTTCAAAAGCGTGCAGTGTTTGTTCAATACACCAATCAAATTCTTCCTCGTTCATGCCCTTCCAGGCAAAAACAGGAACCCCCGCTGCCGCGATAGCCGCTGCTGCATGATCCTGCGTTGAAAAAATGTTACATGACGACCATGTTACGTCAGCTCCAAGTTCTACCAGTGTTTCAATTAATACCGCCGTTTGGATAGTCATGTGCAAACATCCTGCAATTCTAGCACCTTTCAGTGGTTTTTCTTTACCATACTCTTCTCTCAACGACATTAAACCTGGCATTTCTGCTTCGGCCAGTCGTATTTCTTTTCTTCCCCAATCAGCAAGGCTTATATCTTTTACCTTGTAATTTAATTTTTCTTGTGTTTCACTCATCGATTTTATTTTTTTCTAAAAATACTATACAAAAGTAACGAATTCATTCAGGATAATCAAAAGGAGATGTATTTACACCTACTATGAGATGAAAGAACTGTATATCAGATTACATATATAAAGAGGTAATCCACGACGTCAGCTCTCTTTCTTACCAACGATTTGCATCAAAATCTTCTCCGTTATCAAATAAGTTGGTTTAACACCCGTCAAACCAAGTCCTCCTGAAGCCAGCGTACTCCCAGTTTCAAGCGGGTTATCTGAAGCGTAATAAGCGTAAGCGATGCGGACATCTTTTCCAATGCTGTTCCGAATTTTGGATGCAGCCTGAATCGCTTTTTGATAATGAGCTCCTTCCATCTCCAAGCCTATAACATTCCATGTTGACTTTTTAAAATACCTCAACATTTCCTTATTTTGCAAAGAAGTTCCCAAAACGGTAATCATGGGACCTTCATAGACAGACAACCCTTCTCCCTCAAAATCTGATTTTTGCAATATATTGTCGAACGGGTAATTATCCGCTGTTCCTTCAAAAATGTGAGCCGAAGGAATCATTACATCCCCTTTAATCCCATTCAAGATACCTGCCTTCCCCATAATCGACACCGATTTCACGTCGATTTTTCGCGGACCATCCTTCGCTTTCTTGAATGGTTTGAGCAATTCATCCATAGTCTCATAAGCCTGTTCACCAAAAGCATAATCCATAACGATGAGTACATCGTTACTCGAATCACCCGGCAAGAAGCTAGATGATAGATCTATTTTAGACAAATCAAACAACTGAACGTCAATATTTGTGCCCGATGTATCCTTGTAATATATCATACCCATTTTCTCCGCTAGCGATAAAATCTGTTCTCGCTGCTTTTCATTATCAGGTTGACTGAGCATTTCAAAAACATCTTTTTTCCCGGTTGACTTTGACTTACCTTTGAGCGTTTGTTTCGCATAGAGAAAATTCATCACGCTGTGCATGTTAGCACTTATGATATGAATAGATCGATCAATTAGTCCATGTTGCTCTAACAAGCTTTTGATGTTATTGGCCCAGCGGTCACCGTGAATATGATGCCCTAATCGCTCGCGCAAAACAGGACTAAACATAATCATGCGTTTATTTTCATCTAACAATTCATCGATCGCAAGTCGTCCAAGCCAATAGATGACGCGCAATAATCGGGAAGGGTTATCTTTATCGAGCATCCTGTGGATAACCAGCACTTCTTCAAAAGTGCGCCCTAAAATGTTAGCCGTGTGAACAAAAGCAATCTCCAATTCTTTGTTGCTTACCTTTTTCTTGAGCGCAGTTTCCTCCAGGATTTGCCATTCCCGAGTAAGCTTACCATCATCATCAATAACTGCTCTTTGTGCAATTTTGTGGGATTCAATAAACAAGAATGTCAGGTGCGTCAAAACATCGTATATATCCGATCGTCCGCGCGTGATTTCTATATTCATCTGATGGTCATCAACCCGATAACAATTGCGTCGACGCTTTGGTGGAATAATAGGGGGTATTTTTGACAATCGATATCCTTCATCCCCAGTTAAGTTGATGGCGCTGCACTCTTCGATTCCTGCAGGCAAGCGATCCAGAACGTAGATGAGCCCGTTCAACTCCACTTTTTCCTCGGCAATCGAACCGTATATTTCAGGTTGCAATTCGAGTAATCCTTCTCGAAGCGTTGTTCCCGACACACCCATCGGCTTGTAAAACCCTCTATTAAACAAGTGCCTCATCGTAATATAAATTCGTTCGATAGCCTGCGTGGCTTCCTGAGCTTTTGTTCTTTTATTTTCTGGCATAAATTCAATGTTGTGAGCTAAAGATAAAAATATATTCTTTAAGGGTGGAAGGACTGATGAGGTGAGGTATGCAAGCGCATCAATCATAAATAACTAGCAAATAGTATTCGATACGAATTCGTTCCCAACATTAAAGTGCTCGCGTTCATTCAGAAGTAGTTAAGCATGAATCACACACTTGTTAGGATTTAAATCAGCCTGAGCTATGGAAAATAACTGCCATTGCTTAAAAAATTCTGTTGCAGCGTTTCAGATGTACACAAAAACACTCAAAAAATGAATGGAAACGGTTCATGCTATGTGGCTCGCGACGTAACACTGGAAAAGTGGACAGCGAGCTATTCGTATGTGCTGATTCTTTCTATTTTTGCAGAGATCAAAAAAAGGCACATGAAACGCACGAAAATCAGTGAAATATTAGCACATCCAGAAGAAGGATCAAAAGTTTTAATACAGGGCTGGGTACGCGCTTTTAGAAGTAAGCGATTTATCCAGATTAATGACGGTTCAACCATACATACATTGCAAGCTGTTCTCGATTACGAAGATTTCGAAGAAGCAATGCTCAAGCGCGTGACTACAGGCGCGGCAATCGGTGTTACAGGTACGCTCGTAGCATCTGAAGGAAAGGGACAATCCCACGAAATACAAGTTGAATCTATTGAGATCATTGGTGATGCAGCTCCTGAGGAAGTCCAAAAAACAGTGATGCAGCCTAAAAAGCACAAACTTGATTTCCTGCGTGAACAGGCACATCTTCGATTCAGAACGAATACGTTCGGGGCCGTTTTTCGTATCCGTCACGGGCTTTCGTATGCTATCCATCACTTTTTTCACGAAAAAGGATTTTACAATTTGCATACCCCTATCATCACTGGTTCAGATGCAGAGGGAGCTGGAGAAATGTTTCGCGTCACCAACTTTGATCTCAATAATATCCCCAAAAATCCCGAGGGCGAAATTGACTTTTCATCTGACTTTTTTGGGAAGCCGGTGAATCTAACTGTTTCCGGACAACTTGAAGCGGAACTCGGAGCATTAGCGCTGGGACAAGTCTATACTTTTGGACCTACATTCAGAGCTGAAAATTCCAATACCTCTCGTCATCTTGCTGAATTCTGGATGATCGAACCTGAAGTAGCCTTCAGTGACAACGACGAAAATATGGATTTAGCGGAGTCATTCCTCAAATACTTGTGCTCTTTCGTTTTGAACAACTATCCTGATGACTTAGCTTTTCTGGATGATCGGGACAACAAGGAACAACAGCAAAAGCCAGCCAAAGAACGTGATTCTATGCGATTAAAGGAGCGCCTGGAATTTGTAGCCAATAATGATTTTAAGCGCATTACTTATACTGAAGCCATCGAGGTACTTCAACGCTCCAAACCATACAAAAAGAAAAAATTTAAATACGATGTGGCCTGGGGCAAAGATCTACAATCGGAACACGAACGCTATTTAGTGGAGAAAGAATTTAAGCGACCAGTGATTATTACCGATTACCCTGCGTCCTTTAAGGCTTTTTACATGCGTCAAAATGAAGATGACGAAACCGTTGCCGCAATGGATGTTTTATTCCCGGGTATTGGTGAAATTGTAGGAGGTTCACAGCGGGAAGAACGTATGGATGTCTTGAAACGAAAATGTGCCGATTTTTCTGTTGATGAGAAGGAAATCTGGTGGTATTTAGACACGCGCAAGTTTGGAACAGTACCCCATGCAGGTTTTGGCCTGGGATTTGAACGCATGGTCATGTTTGCAACAGGAATGACCAATATTCGGGACGTGATCCCCTTTCCACGGACTCCTTTGAATGCAGAATTTTAATTATATTAACGACATTCATAAAAAAGCATTATCTTAATACGAGAAACAAGCGTTTAATAATATGGCACTGAAACAATCATTATCGCAGAAACTGGAGCAAAAGCTCTCCCCTCAGCAGATTCAACTAATGAAATTGTTGCAGGTGCCTACAATGGAGCTCGATCAGCGTATTAAACAGGAAATTGAAGAAAATCCAGCACTCGAAGAAGGCAAAGAAGAAATCGAGGATGAATTCGAGCAAGAAGAATACGAGGAAGAGCGTGCGGATGAAGAACGTGATTTCGATATCGACGAATACATTGGTGATGATGAACCGACCTATAAAACATCAGTCTCAAATAAAGGCAAAGACGAAGATGAAAAAGCTATTCCTTTAAGTTCAGGAAAATCGTTTCAGGAGCGCTTACTCAATCAGCTCAATTTGCAGCAACTTACAGAGAAGGAAGCGCTCATAGCCACTTTTCTAATTGGCAATCTCGATGATGCGGGATATATTGAACGAGAATTAGAAGCTATCGTCGATGATTTGGCGTTCTCACAAAACGTCATGACCACTGAAGAAGAACTCGAGGAGGTCCTTGAATATGTTCAAAAACTGGATCCTCCAGGAATTGGCGCTCGCAATCTTCGCGAATGCCTTATTCTTCAAATGGATAGAAAATTAGATGGTGATATTACACGTTACACGGCACTCAAAATTCTTCAAGATCATTTTGAATCGTTTACCAAGAAACACTACAAAAAGATTATCCAGAAAATGGAGATTTCCGAAGATGATCTCCGCGAGGCCATAGACGAAATTGTCCGGCTCAATCCCAAACCAGGTGGTTCAATGCGTGAATCATCGAAATCGCTCCAACAAATCGTTCCTGATTTTCAGGTAACTGAAGTGGAGGGTGAACTGCAACTCTCCCTCAATGGTAGAAATGCCCCAGAACTTAAGGTAAGTAAGGGATACGAAAAAATGTTGCGCAATTATTCGGAAGGTGCCAAGCTCCAGAAAAAGGACAAAGAAGCCATGACATTTGTTAAGCAAAAGCTTGAGTCTGCAAGGTGGTTTATTGACGCCATCCTTCAAAGGCAAAACACGTTGCTTAGCACAATGACGGCAATTATGAATTACCAGAGAGAATATTTTCTAACGGGAGATGATACCACGCTTAAGCCAATGATCTTGAAAGATATTGCGGAAATCGTTGATCTTGATATTTCGACAATTTCGCGCGTGGCCAATTCTAAGTACGTTCAAACTCAATATGGTACGTTTTCATTGAAACATTTCTTCTCTGAGTCACTATCAACAGATTCTGGTGAAGAGGTTTCTACCCGAAAAGTGAAGCAAATCCTCACAGAAGCGATTGAAGATGAAGAAAAACGCAAACCATTAACAGACGAAAAGCTCGCCCAATTGTTAAAAGATAAAGGGTTTAATATTGCAAGAAGAACCGTTGCTAAATATCGTGAGCAACTGAATATTCCAGTGGCACGTTTAAGAAAAGAACTCTAATGCAGGTGGTTGCGCGATTTTTTTCCTGGGGCTTTCTCCCATTATTTACTCCAATTTATGGATTACTCATCGTTTTGTTTATTCCTACCGTGCCTTCATCGTCTTTCCTTCTAGATACGTTGTATGCTTACCCAATAGAAATTAAATGGTTATTTTTACTCCTTTTTACGGTATTTCTGGTCCTCGCTCCAGGATTATCTTTTGTTGTTTTACGCTACAACCGAACCATTTCTTCTTTTGTCATGGAACACCGTGAAGAACGTGCTACGCCAATCAGTGTAATGGCCTTCTACTTTCTTGTTTTATATGGCTTTCTTCTCTTTCAATCCAATGCAGAGATAATTCCTGCAACCATTAAAGGGATGGCGTTAGCTGGCGGTATGACCAGTTTTATCGCTTACCACATTAATAAATACATAAAAATTAGTCTACATGCTATTGGAATGGGTGCGTTAGCTGGGTTTGTATATACTTATTTTCTCTCCATGGAATCTTATTCACTGCTCACCTTGATTCTCGTTTTTCTGGCTGGAGGCTTGACAATGACCGCCCGATTGTACTTGAAACACCACACATTGAAAGAAATTGGTTACGGCTACCTCCTTGGTTTTATAATTCAATTTATTGTTATTTTTGTCTATCAAATAATCACATCATGAGAAAAATTTTAACAGGTTTTATTGTTCTTTCTTTACTCGCATCTTGTGGGGCATCTAAAGGAAACATGCCCGACCTCAACCTTTTCACCATTGAACAAGATCGAGAACTGGGTGCTCAGGTAGCTCAGGAAATAGATAACAACCCTGAAGAGTACCCTGTTTTGGACAGTACAGCAAACGCAGATGTCTACAATTACCTTTATGATATACGCAATCGCATTCTTACCAGTGGTAAGGTCGAACACCGCGATGATTTTTTATGGAGACTTCGAATTATTCATGACGACGAAACAAAAAATGCCTTTTGTACGCCAGGAGGATATATTTACGTTTATACGGGCTTAATGAAGTATCTCGATTCTGAAGAACAGTTGGCAGGAGTCCTGGCCCACGAAATCGGACATGCAGATCGGCGACACTCAACACGTCAAATGACTAAGATTTACGGTGTACAAACATTAATTGGTGTGATTGCTGGAGATCGCGATATGATTAAGCAAATAACAACGAGTGTAATTAGTTTGAAGTTTTCCAGAAATCATGAAACCGAAGCCGATAAAGCATCCGTCACTTATTTGTGTCCTACAGCTTACGACGCTGCTGGAGGAGCAAAATTCTTCGAGAAAATTCAAGCCGACGGTGGTGGAAATGTTCCCGAATTTTTGAGCACACACCCTAGCCCTGAAAATAGAATCGAGTTCTTTTATAATGAAAAAACAAAACTGGGCTGTACCGGCGAGTCAAATTTTGAATCCCGATACCAACGAATGTTGAAAAAACTACCATGATTTTAACGACAACAGATGGCAAAAAAGTAAACCTCAAAAACGGGAAGGACATTTCAATTCCACTTTCCAATACGTCGGAAAACCCGCGTGCCTGGTACGTGGAGCCACCTATCATTGAACCTGTGCGGACAGCCAACTGGACGGGAGCAGTTGCTGAAGGAGGTTCCGTAAATTTTCGTAATATTTTTTTTAACCCTCATGGTCACGGCACTCATACTGAATGCCTAGGTCACATTACGAAAAAAGTGTACAGTATCAATGAGCACCTCAATACCTACTTTTTTAATGCTACTGTTATTTCTGTTACTCCTATTGATGTGCCGGTTCCTGAAGCTGATCGCGTAGATCAAGTTGTTTTCAGTGATCAACTGGAACATTTTGCACATAGAAGTGATATAGAGGCTCTTATAATTCGAACACAGCCAAATCCAATCACTAAAAAAAATAAGAACTATTCGAATACGAACCCTCCTTACCTTTCCCCTGACTGCCTTCCGCTATTAGATAAAATGGGTGTACGTCATCTATTGGTTGATCTCCCGAGCGTGGACCCTGAATTTGACAATGGAAAACTCAATTTTCATCACGGTTTTTGGGGTGTGCCCGATACACCTCAATTTGATCGCACAATTACTGAATTGGTATATATACCTGACGCTATTGATGATGGTGATTATCTCTTAAATTTGCAGGTCGCTCCTTTTGAAAATGATGCAGCACCGAGTCGACCGCTGCTGTTTGAATTCTACTAATTTTATACTCATGAAGTATTTACTCATTGGTTTGTTTGGTCTGGTCAATTTGTTTTCGGTGGCTGCTGAAACTATGGGCGTTTCTATCGTAACGCCTGATGATGAACGACTTAAAAATCAACGACTCGAATTGAGCGTCGTACTTCCTGAACCCATCATGCAATCGATCCAACGCTATCTAAATGGCGAACCTCATCATCGAAATGGACTAAACCCTTTTGTTGCTTGGGATATTGACCTGAAAGCAACGTTTACTCATCAGAAAACAGGTGAAAAACACCGCACTATCGGATTCTGGTACCAAGCTGTTGAGCGAGACCCCGAAAATCAACATTGGAATTACACCTCAACGGAGCAACCATTTCGTATTCGTTTTGCTCCACCTCATGCTGGAAAATGGAAAGTTGATATCGTAGCGACCATTTCCAAGCAACGAAATATATCGGCTATGCCTCTTCATGTGACCATCGCTCCAAGTCCTAAGCCAGGTCACGTGACTACAGATGATCATCAGCGTTATTTGCAGCGCGACGGTAAAACCATCTACCCTTCAGGAGTTAATTTCCCCTCACCACATGTCAACAACAATCTCATCTATAGTCAGGATAAAGACGAAAAACTTCAGCTTTCAGCATGGACTTCGTTTCAAAAGATGATCCGTCAGTATGGTCGAGAGGGCGGTGAGTACTTTCGGTTTTTTATGCACCCCAGTTCTACCGATATTGAATTTGAAGAAGTCGGTTATTACCAAGATCGGCAGCACTATGCGCAGGAAGTGGACAACATGCTGACTTATTGCGAAAAAGAGGAGCTTTTAATCAATTTTAACCTCATGTATCATACGATGTTTATGAAATTAGGCGATTATAACCAGTTCAAATACGACTACGCTGATTATTGGCATGACAAAGATATATGGCCATACAAAGATATCAATTACATTTCTGGTTATGCTAAAAAATGGGACTCTAAAACACCTTCAGACATGTTCCTCAATGATGAACCGCTCCGTTATCTTCGTCAAAAAACACGCTATATTATAGCCAGATGGGGCTATTCGACAGCTGTTTCAAGTATAGAATTATTGTGTGAGCCCTGGCACATTGATGAGCATAGTCACAATCACGACACGCCTTACGATAGTTTAGGACGGTCAGGTAATCGTGCAAGGCGTGCTGTTCATAACTACCACCGCGATATTGCTAGTTTTATCAAAGACAGCTTAAAACTGGACAACAAATTGTTAGGAGCGGTCGGACGTTTTCCAGTGGGAAAAACTGGAATATTTTCACATTTTACACCCGCCACACCTCACTATTCAGACAGCACCTGGTTCGATCCCAATATTGATTTTATATCCATCTCTTATTACAGTAAAAGTCCAGAAAAGCTACTTGTTTCTAAAAGTGGTTCTAACAATGGCTGCGCGAATTCTGAAAATTCCATGGCATGCGTAATCGAGCGTCTCCATAGTACCTATAACAAGCCTGTTTTGTTCGGAGAGTCTGATCACGGTGATGGTACCCATCAGTGTTCCAAGTTACAAGGGCATCAACTAGACATTA
>P_1C_Liq_1_UnCtyDRAFT_1000080_pt1 | contig 19813 bp, 17 predicted proteins | sample Pon1CUnioCityCA_2_FD_10230 | JGI IMG/M metagenome (IMG submission 10230) | reverse complement strand
GTTCGCGACGACTTTGGCCAGTGGGACGAACGCAATCAGCGTCCAGAAGTATTTGATATGCTCAACGGAAAAATTGATTTCGGTCAAAATGTGCGTGTATTTCCAATATCTAACTGGACGGAACTCGATGTATGGAGCTACATCCAACAAGAAAAAATTGATATTCCTTCAATTTACTTTGCGCACCGGCGGAATGTATTTTTGCGCGATGGACTCATCTGGCCTGCCCACGATGAATTTGTCTACCGCGAAGAAGATGAAAACGTAATTGAAAAAACAGTAAGGTTCAGAACAGTGGGTGACATGAGTTGCACAGCTGCAGTAGAATCTGATGCTTTCAATATCGAAAACGTCGTCGAAGAAATTCGTCAATCTTCTCTTTCGGAGCGTGGTGCGCGTATTGATGACAAGCGTTCTGAAGCAGCTATGGAAAAAAGAAAACAACAAGGGTACTTTTAAAAAAATACAACAATGGATGTTTTAAAAATTGCAACAGCAGGTAGCGTCGACGACGGTAAATCAACACTGATTGGTCGGTTATTATACGATACACATTCTTTAACAGAGGATAAACTTGCGGCTATAGAAAAAAGTAGTAAGCAAAAAGGGTTCGATTATTTAGACTTCTCACTGGCAACAGATGGACTCGTCGCTGAGCGCGAGCAAGGAATTACAATTGATGTAGCGCACATCTATTTTTCAACTCGAAATCGCTCCTATATCATTGCGGATACCCCAGGTCACGTTGAATACACCAGAAACATGGTCACCGGAGCTTCTACTTCCCAGGCTTCTATCATTCTCGTGGACGCACGAAACGGTGTGATCGAGCAAACGCGCAGACACTTTTTTATCAATAATTTACTACATATAAAGGATGTTGTCGTTGCAGTAAATAAAATGGATCTCGTCAATTATGACGAAACTGTTTTCAATGAAATTCGTCAAGAATTTCAACAATTAGTCGACGCTGCTGCCTACAAGAATCAAAATATCACATTTGTACCCATTAGCGCACTTCATGGAGACAATGTGATTCAAGCTTCTGCCAACATGCCTTGGTTTAAAGGAACTAATTTGCTCGAACATTTGGAAGCTATCGATGCCAATGATGTACAAGTAAAAGGGCAGGCTCGACTTCAGGTTCAAACCGTTATCCGCCCCAAAAAAGAAGGATTTCACGATTACCGGGGTTACGCTGGAAAATTAAAAGGAAATGACCTCAGTATTGGAGAAGAAGTCACCATTTTGCCTTCCGGTCACACTTCTAAAATAAAATCAATCTCTTTTTTTAACGAAGATTATGAAACTGCTTTACAGGGATCCTCAATCACCGTTACGTTGGAAGACGACCGTGATGTTTCGCGCGGAGACATGATTGTTAAATCAACAGAACTACCACGGAGTACGAAACAACTGGTCGCCACAATTTGCTGGATGGATCAAACTCCAATGACCGCTACCAGGAAATACCAATTACAACACGGTGTCCACAAAGTTCAATCGAAAATAAAACAAATTACACATAAAATTACAGCGGATTTCTCAGGTGACCTCGAGCGTACAGAGACGTTAACCATGAACGATTTAGGAGAGGTAAAAATTCAAACGAACCGCCCCGTGCATTGTGATGCATTTGAAGTCAATAAAGAAAATGGATCTTTTATACTAATCGATCCACAAAGCAATACGACGGCAGGTGTAGGCTTTATTCATACTTAAAAGCCAATGACGTTATTCTAATCCTGGATCTTGACATTCTTCGCTCATACAGCTTAGTTAAACGAAAAATTAAATGTATATTTGAGTGCAAAGTTTAACATTAAAGTATAAGTAATGGCACTCGATAAGATTGGAATAGCAAAGCGTATATCTAAAGAACTTGAAGACGGGTTCTATGTCAACCTGGGTATTGGTATACCGACATTAGTCGCCAACTATGTCCCTGAAGACATAGAAGTTGAATTTCAATCTGAAAACGGAATCCTGGGTATGGGAAATTACCCATTCGAAGGCGAAGAAGATGCCGATTTAATCAATGCAGGAAAGCAGACGATTACAGCAAAACCAGGTGCAGTTTTCTTTGATTCGGCCGCGTCATTCGCAATGATTCGTGGAAAACACGTACATCTCACGGTCTTAGGTGCTATGGAGGTAGCACAGAACGGAGATATAGCCAACTGGAAAATACCAGGAAAAATGGTTAAAGGTATGGGTGGAGCTATGGATCTCGTTGGCTCTGCCGAAAATATCATCGTTGCCATGATGCACACCAATAAAAAAGGAGATTCAAAGCTACTCGAATCCTGCACTTTACCATTAACTGGGGTTGGGTGCGTTACAAAAATTGTGACGAACCTCGCCGTATTAGAGGTACGAAACGGTCAGTTCCATTTGCTCGAACGTGCACCGGGAGTTACTGTTGATGAGATAAAAGCAGCTACAGCGGGAGAACTAGTAGTAGAAGGTGACATTCCAGAGATGAAGTTGTAATTTCTGTCCCTCCCATGATCAAAAAGCTCTCAGTCCTTATCCCGGCCTACAATGAACAGGATACAATTGTAGCCATTCTTGACAAAGTTTGTGCTGTGGAACTCCACAATAGCGTAAGCAAAGAGATTATTGTCGTAAACGACTGCTCTACGGATCGCACAGAGGAACTAATAACAAAGTATATCTCGGATCATCCCGATCAGGAAATTCAATATTTTGCTCAGGAAAAGAACCAAGGCAAAGGAGCGGCTATTAACCGCGCGATCCAACTTTGTAGTGGTGATTACCTCATCGTCCAGGATGCTGACTTAGAATATGATCCTGATGAATATAATCATTTGTTAAAACCTGTTTTTATTGATGATGCCGATGTTGTTTACGGTTCGCGGTTTATGGGACATCAGCCCCATCGCATTTTATTTTTCTGGCACTCTATAGGTAATCGGTTTTTAACGCGATTGAGTAACATGACCACCAACCTCAACCTCACGGACATGGAAACATGCTACAAGTTGATTCGATCTTCAATTGCAAAAAACATCAACATCAAAGAAAATCGATTCGGAATTGAGCCTGAAATCACTGCTAAGCTATCAAAAGTACCGCGCATCAAAATTTACGAAGTGGGCATCTCATACTACGGTCGCACCTATGAAGAAGGCAAGAAAATCGGATGGAGAGATGGTTTCCGTGCAATTTGGTGTGTTTTCAAGTACAAATTTTCTAAATAACTACAGGAGGTTTAACCTTTGTTTCCTCCCTTATCTCATTAGTTCCTTTTCTTTCGAATACGCAACCCAATATCCAACACCTCATCGATCGTGTCCTGCTGAGTAGCATTCACAAACTGAAAATTATACTCACCTTGCAAAGGAAAATGTTTGGATGCGAATTGCACATCCGTTTGCACAATGGTTCCAGAAACATTTCCCAGCCAAGAACCATCTGGTCGTGCCAATGGAATTTTTTGAGCGACTTTAGATGTTGTACCATCTGGTGCAGTAGAAAGAATATACATCCATAAGTTACTGTAACCGTATTCAACTGTTGTTCGGAGCGATAATTCAAAGTTGTACTGATGAGTAGTATCGTCAACCTCCACCTGAAAATTAGCCGTATCTGATTTAACCCATGTCGAGTTGTCAAAAGAGTATACATTATCGTAATATGCTCCTTCCCCGCAGCTCACTAGTGCAGATGAAAGCACTAGCAAAGTAAAACCATAAAGCATTAAATTATTTATTATTCGAGTCACCACCCTTCTTTTTTTGATCATTATTTTTTCGTTGGGGTCGATTTTTTCGCTTATTCTTCGGATTACCTTTAAACTTTTTCGGCTTTTTACTATCTTTATTCGCTTTCGGTTTACCCTTTGGATGCTGACCCTGTTTTGCATTCTGTTTTCCTTGTGGATTCGGTTTACGACGCTTTTTCTTGCGTTTCTTTTTCTTCTTAAAAACCTTATCAAAACGATCTAAATCATCTTGTCCGACAACATTCGTGTAATCAGGAGAATTGAGCTCAACTGGGTCTTCAAAGTCCTTCAAGTCATTAGGTCGTTCATTCTTTTTGTTGAGTTCAATAATTTCCTTGACCCGCTCTGGAGATAAAGCAATTAAACTGGGCCCGGCCACATCTTCAGTCTGGTGAAGGTACCACATCAATCCCTTAAAAACATCTGTTTTGATATGTATGCCTGTTCCTTTTTGCGTGTGTAACTTTACATCCGTAGAAGGAAAATCCTTTAAGGCATCCAGATACATATCAAGTTCATAATTGAGACAACATTTAAGCTTTCCACATTGACCCGCCAGTTTCTGGGGGTTGAGGGAAAGTTGTTGGTAACGAGCAGCACTCGTGGAAACTGAACGAAAATCCGTGAGCCAGGTCGAACAACACAGTTCTCTTCCGCAAGATCCAATTCCACCAAGTCTTGCCGACTCTTGTCGAGCACCGATCTGGCGCATTTCTATACGAACACGAAAGGCTTCTGCCAACTCTTTAATCAATTGCCTGAAATCTACACGTCCATCAGCCGTATAGAAAAATGTAGCTTTCGAACCATCTCCCTGATATTCAACATCAGATATTTTCATATCCAGATGGAGTCGAAGAGCCATTTCCCGCGCCCGATGCATCGTTTCATCTTCACGTTTTCGGGCCGTTACCCACTTGTCAATATCTTCCTGAGAAGCGATTCGCAATACCTGTCGCGCTTCATGAACCTTAAAATTCGGTACCTTTTTTTGGAGCTGTATTCTAGCGAGTTCTCCTACAATCGATACCACCCCAACATCATAACCGGGGCTTCCTTCAACTACAATCACATCACCAACACTCAGTGACAAGCCTTTCAAATTCCTAAAAAAAGATTTTCGGCTATTCTTAAATCGTACTTCTATTATATCGAATTGGCTTTTTCCACTGGGTAACTTCATATTGGCCAACCAGTCAAAAACACCTAATTTATCACATCCACCAGAGCTACAGGTTCCGTTATTTTTGCAACCGCGAGGCGTTCCTCCTCCACTGCCACAACTTGAACATCCCATAGTAATTTATTTTTTTCAAAAGTAATAAATATCGCGGACAAGTGAAGGATTAAACCGGTATAGTCTCGTTGGGAATGTTATAAGTACAACACCTGCATTGTTGACCAACAATTGAACACCCCTATCTCAAATAACCTGGAGCTCATTAGAGAATCAAAGAATAAATCAACACATGAAAAAAAAGTCTACAGCAAAATGCTCAATTAAGGCTGCATTTTTAAATCTTTGTACACTTTGATCACATTTTTTCCCCAGAAAAACAAGCCAGCAGGTACTACTATAAAGCTTAGTCTATTATAATACCAAGCTGCTTCAAAGTCAAAGTGGATTAAGTGCATCACCGCTCGTGTTAACCCACAACCGAAACACTCAATATTCAGTAACCTTTTAGATGGACATAGAGACGCTCCCTGATCAAAAAAATCTGGTGGTAAAAACAATAGTGCTATCGGAGTAACCAATAGCACTATAATAATAACTTGTTTTACTAATTTAAATTTATACATCCTCGTTTATGCGTGTCATCCCAAAACGACAATAAGACCATGAATAACCCCTGGTATACCACACAGCAAGGTTAAAATGAGGTTTACTGTACATCGTTGTGTCCACGACCCCTCATAAAGATAAACTGCTAAGGGTGGAAGTAAAAAACATAATAACACTAAAAGTAATTCATCATAATTCGCGTTGTTTAACTGTCGCTTTTGACGCTCTCTGATTTTATTGGTCGCTTCAAAAGAAGGCATTATATCAAATGTACGAGTTATGTGATCCTCTTGCATAGCGCTCTCGGGAAGCTTAACACTTTCTATTGGTGAGTCTGACTTCAGTTCTTTAATCAGCGCTACATCCTTGCGTACACTTAATAAAGTCTTGTCTTTAAACTTAACCTTATCAACTTCTTTATTACTTGATTCAGTGTTCAATTCATCATTATCATTCATGGAAAGAACCGTTGTTTCCTCATCATGACGAATGCGTTTTAGGTCAGTTCGTTTTTTTATATCTTCTTCGCTCTTTTTATGTACAGCGAGGTTTCTAGTGCCTTTTTTAAAATTAATATGAAAACCCTTGTTGTGTTTTCTCTTGGTGATTAAACTGTTCGAGACTGTATTTGTGGAGGCACACGACCCCAGTATAAACAACCCCACCGAAAACCATAATAGTTTACTTCTCATCATTGATAAATTTAATTGTTCATCGCAAAATTAAAAGATTTTACTTCCCTATAGCTTCTTCTTTAAACAATCTCGCACTGAAAAAACAGACATTTTAAACCATAACAGCCGATTCACGTTAATCTATTGGCATCAGAGCAGCAGATCCCAGATGTTCAAGTTGGATTGTAAAAAACAATTCTGCTACTTAAAATATTGCTAACTTAGCGGGTACACCTGCAATGGAATTCAAGCAAGAAATAGCAAAATGGAAAGAAGCATTACTCGCCCCTAATAAGCGCGATGTGCTAGTCAATCTTACCGATAAAAAAAATGCCTTTCAGCTCACTGAACCCATCGATTTCGAGCAAAAACAACGCGTTACTCAAGGACGCCTCAGCAATAAACTATTTAAAGAACATCGTCAATCGATTAAAGAATCAGGAACTCCCGTTTTTGGTGTTGGAGCCTATTGCATACGCTTCGAAATTGAGAAGAATTCTTACTGCTCTCCTGTTTTTATTGCAAACTGTTCCATCAAACGAAATAGATACAACAAATCTTATGATATTGAACAAACAGAACCTTATTATATCAACCCATTTCTAATTAAAATACTGGCTCTAGAGAGTAACATCTCATCATTAGAGGAGTTCGAATCAGAAGTGTCCGCAAAAGGGCTGGATTTCAATATCAAACAGGGACAGTGGTATGCTAATTTCCACCCTCATCGGTTCATTTTAGTGAAAGAACTGGAGCAACTCGAACAACTGCAGTCGCCCTCACAGAACGTGTCGCAAATTTTTGGAGCATCCGTACCAAAAGATAGCTCCATTCCATTGCATGAAGGCACATTATTTCATGCGGATGATGATCAACTTCAGGTTTTAGAAACTGCAGAAAAACAACATCTCGTCTTACAGGGACCACCAGGAACAGGCAAATCCCAGGTTATTGCAAACCTTATGGGCAAGGCATTGGGGAGCGGTCAAAACGCTTTACTCGTTGCAGAGAAAAAAGTAGCTTTGGAAGTTATTTACGATCAACTCAAAACACATCAACTGCACCATTTTTGTATGCTTCATCATCACAAACTTAACGCAAAGGATTTTATAGCATCACTCAAAAGCACCTGGACATTTTTAGAAAATTACACCTCGAATGAAAAACCCTTTGTTCGTCGCTCCCAACTCGTCATCGACGCCCTAAGTCTAACACTAGAACGATTAAGACAAGATGACCTCATCGGTGGTGTTAGTTTTTCAGTATTTATGTCAAGGTTCAACGAAATTAGGGAAAGAGAAGCGTCCTTTACGGCTGAAGTACCCGACATTCCTACATGGGACAAAGAAAAACGTGTACTGACCGACTTATTCAGGGAAGATAAAGCTATTGACAGCTGGACTTATATCAAGTCCAATAAAAATGCTCACTCTATTAATCATCTTGAGAAGGCGCTGCAACGGATATTATTTTTAATAGACACCATAGATCGGCCAGATCTCAATAAAAAGGAGATCAACGAACTCATGCGTAAATCGGGAGCCGCAGCACTATTCTTTTATGATGACACCCTCATTCCTCCCACTATTTTCGATATAAGTAGTAAGGAACAAAAGCAGTTTCTAAAGCATTACAATGATTTCCTAAGCATTCAGGAGGAGTGTAAATTGTTAGAAGAAGAAGAAAAACACTGGAATAAGACCTTTAGTCTTTCAGAACTGCAAGAATACATCAAAACCTTATCAACTTCAACCCCTTTCAACCTTCGCAGCAAGTTTCAGCGCAGGAAACTCATGAAATTCACGGACCTTAATTTGAATGATGCACAGTCAACGCTGCAAAATCTCGTTCGTTTAAAGCAGAAGCAAGAAGAACTCATCAATGTCAAACAAGTACTTCGGCAACTAGGTGTATCAACTGACCCACGTGAATTGGAACACATTCGATACGTTATTCGAAAAACGCAGCAAGTTGATGAGAACATCATTCATTCTTTGGTAAATTGCGCTCATGATGAGCTTACACACTACAAGCAATTATCCCAACAACTCAACGAATTGAATCAACTCATAGGTCATTACCTCCTCATTGACCCTACCCAGCCCATTCGACCTATTGTTGCTGGCATCAGCGATGAGCTCGGTGAAATTGCGGCCCGTTCATCAGTGATAGCAATGATCTGCGACAGTACAAAAAAAATTAGCCGCCATTGCTCATCGATAGAAGCAGTAGAGGAAGTTATTTATCACAGTCATTGGAAACAACTGAAAGGAAGGTATCCACAAATAGCCCAGCTGAAAAGCGACACCATCATTGAGCGGATTAATCATATTATTGATTTAAAAAGCGATGAGCACAAAGAATTCGCCGAGTTCATTAAAAATGACAGGGTCGAAAAATTCAACTACTACCAATCGCTATTGCAAATTCCAGCGCGAAAATTATCTACAGAGGAAAAAGCACTCAAGAAAGAACTAAGAAAAGGAAAGTCCATACTGGTAAAGGCATTCGGGAAATCACGAAGTTTCCCAAGTATTCATGATTTGTTGGAAACCGAAGCGAGAAAATGGATTACGTTGCTACACCCTCTATTTCTATGCAGTCCTTACACTGTAGCAAAAAGCCTCCCTATCAGTCAGCATTTTGATTTGGTTATGTTTGACGAAGCTAGCCAAATACCACTTCCTCATGCAATTGGGAGTTTGGAACGCAGCCAGCGCGTTGTAATTGCTGGTGATCAACAGCAAATGGCACCCCATTATTATTTTCGGCAACATCATACAGCAACACATGATCTATTGCATCAGGCAAGTTTCTACTGGAAAAATTTAATGCTTACCAACCACTACCGATCTTCGCACGAGCATCTGATTGCGTTCAGTAATCGCCACTTCTACGCAAACAAACTGACCCCGTTTCCAAAACCGTATACATCACAACCCATTACAGTTATCAATGCAGATGGGCAATTCATCAACCGCATCAATCATCGCGAAGCGAAAATTGCAGCAGAAGAAATTCAACATTGCATTAAGCATGGAGAGAAGGAACTCGGAATTGTAGCCTTTAGTCAAACTCAACTAGACGCTATACTGAGTCGCATACCCGAAAAGATTCGAGATGAACTTATGGAGGGCGATCGACCTGGTTTTATTCATTCATTAGAAAATGTTCAGGGTGACCAGTGTTCCCATTTAATTATCAGCATGGGTTATGCGCCTAACGAAGCCGAAGATTTCCATATGCGTTTCGGACCTTTAAATCAAGAGCAGGGACATCGAAGATTGAATGTACTCATGTCACGGGCTAAAGAAAAAATAACATTTATACGATCGGTTACCTCCGACGATTTTGCAATATCCGACAATGAAGGTGTAGAATCACTTCGGAAACTCATGCTATTTCTAGAAGAAGAGGTGAGCACTGAAGAGCATTACTTTCAACCTGGTATCGAGACCACAGGTCCTTCACGATTAATATTTAAATCACCACAACACCATTTCAAATCAGCTAACGCTCTCATCAATTATTACCATGTACTTAGCAAAAGGGGGTGGCACATCAATTTGGAACTTTAATCAGACCGCATCGAATGCTTACTATGAGGATGCCTCAGAATACCCTTACGACTTTACTTTAAAGAAAAACAGAACGTCTTCGCTCGAACAAAATTAACTTCCAACTCTTCGTCTTTCTAATGTTTTACTATCAAAAATCATTACCTTCACGGCAAAAATATTACGTATGGCAACGGCAAACTGGAAAATAGTTAAAGAATACGAAGACATCACTTATAAGAAGTCCGGGCAAGTCGCGAGAATAGCATTCAACCGTCCGGATGTACGCAATGCATTTCGACCGCAAACCGTAGGAGAATTATATGAAGCTTTTTTAGACGCGCGTGAAGATACTAATATTGGGGTAGTACTTTTTTCAGCTGAAGGCCCGTCAACAAAAGACGGCGTCTATTCTTTTTGTAGCGGCGGTGATCAGAATGCACGAGGACACCAAGGCTACGTAGATGATGCGGGTATGCCGCGACTCAATATTCTCGAAGTCCAACGCCTCATACGCTTCATGCCAAAGGTCGTGATCGCCGTAGTTCCTGGCTGGTGCGTAGGAGGAGGGCATTCACTACACGTCGTTTGTGACATGACCCTTGCAAGTAAGGAACACGCTATTTTCAAACAGACAGATGCAGACGTTACGAGTTTTGATGGCGGATATGGCTCTGCCTACTTGGCTAAAATGGTAGGACAAAAAAAGGCGCGTGAAATTTTCTTTTTAGGAAGAAATTATTCAGCCGATGATGCCGTAGGTATGGGGATGGTAAATGCCTCCATACCGCACTCGGATTTAGAAACAACAGCTTATGAATGGGCTCAGGAAATACTGGAAAAATCACCTACATCAATCAAAATGCTAAAGTTTGCATTCAACCTAACGGACGATGGAATGGTTGGCCAACAAGTGTTTGCTGGTGAAGCGACGCGTCTAGCCTACATGACAGATGAAGCCAAGGAAGGCAGGAATGCCTTTTTGGAAAAACGCAAGCCCGATTTCAAAAACATTAAATGGATACCATAATTTCTTTACACAAATGACATCACTTGCCCAAGCTTTAAGTGACCGTATTGGTGAGCATCGCGTTCTCGAACTACCAGACGAAACAGGGGAAAGTATCGATTTACTTTTGCTTGATATTGAATCTAAAATCCCGGTAAAGGTGCTTATGACGAATGGTCTATCGAATTATACCATGCCCGTTCCCGAAAAGTACGAAGATCGAATGCACAATGAGATCTATTTTGCCCTACCGAGTTATTGGGAAATCGAAGAAGTGGATAATCCAACAATGAATTGGCCGATTCAAAAGATCAAAAAACTCGCCAATCATGTCATTGAAAAGCAAACATGGTATGGTCCTGGACATACCTTTTCCAACGGCAATCCACCAGAGGCGCTTTCCAAAAGCATGCAACAGAAATACCTCCTACTTGCTGAACCCATAGCTTTGGAAGATGTGCTCCAACCTATTCAAATAAAAGGTCAAACTATTTTCTTTCTGGCAATTATACCTGTTTTCGAGCAAGAATTCGACCGCAAGCAAAGTAAAGGGTACTTTAAATTCATTCGTAAATTTCGCGGACGTAATGGAAGCGAAATCTTAGATGACTTTCGTACTTCCATCTATAAGAGTCGTTGGCGTATTTTCGGTTAATGCTTCTTGGTTTGAAAATACAATTGATTGATCTCTTCGATGTAATTCAGTATTTTCTCGCGGCCAAAAGCAGATTCACTTGAAGTAGTGAAAACAGGAGGCATTTCCGCCCAGACTTTCATCATCTCTTTGCGGTATACAGCTAAATTTTTCTGCAATTTAGAACTGGATAATTTATCGATCTTTGTAAATACAATCGAAAATGGAATTTCATTGTGGCCACACCAGTTCATAAATTCTAAATCATTTTTCTGCGGTTCGTGACGGCTATCAATTAGAACAAACGTATTCATAAGGTTTTCCCGCGTACGCAGATACTCCTCTATAAATTTCGACCATTTGTAACGATTCATTTTTGAGGATTTCGCATAACCGTAGCCAGGTAAATCAACAAGGTACCACGATTCATTAATTTCAAAATGATTAATGAGCTGGGTTTTTCCAGGTCGTCCAGATGTTTTCGCCAATTTTTTATTATTTACTAACATATTAATGAGCGACGACTTCCCTACATTTGATCGACCAATGAATGCGTATTCGGGTTGATCTGGCGCAGGGCATTTCTCAATCTCAGTATTACTAATGACAAATTTGGCCGAACTGATTTTCATAAGAATGATTTCTTTTTTTACAAAGTTAGCACATTCCCACAGACACCCATCGCCTTTGATGAATTCAGACATTATAATTTAATCCCTATTAAGGGATGGTAGACAGTTAATCTTATTTCTTGTAGTACTCTTATCAACATTTAAACTAATCCAATGAATGCTAGAATTACTTTGACCCGAGCAGCTATCGAAAGTTAACTCAATACCCACGTGAGCATTGCAGCGAAAAACAACGCTAAAAATATATAGATCAGTATCCACTATGCTTTTGATTGTTGCATGTAATTTCTTATACTCCTCTTGATGCGTAGAATCTTCTTTTGGGAACTTCAATCGTGTTTTTCTAGCTCTGCTTTCATCCGTAGTCTTATTTTCCGACTTTGTAAAGCTAAAAATGCACTACTATTTCGCATTGTATTGATCATTTGTTGTATGAAACCAGCGCCATTCGTGTAACAAAAGTAAAGTAAATCTCACCTGAATAAAAAGACTAGGTTCATTTATTATTGGACTGTGCGCAGCGTTCCATAACGATTGACAGTCGTGACAAACATTATTTTGCAAAGAAATTTTGAATTTCAAAACATAAATTATTTCTTTGCAAGCTGAATAAACCCTTTAAAAAGAAAAAAAATGTCTGATATTAAATCAAGAGTTGTATCAATTATCATTGATAAGTTGGGTGTAGAAGAAGCTGAGGTAACACAAGAAGCGTCTTTCACAAATGATCTAGGAGCAGATTCTCTAGACACCGTAGAATTAATCATGGAATTCGAAAAGGAATTCAACATTGCTATTCCAGACGATCAAGCTGAGAATATTCAAACTGTAGGTCAAGCAGTAGATTACATCGAAGAAAACGCTAAGTAATTAGCCGCACGGAATCAAGTAAATTGTATTTTTAACGGAGCATTATTTCATGGAACTGAAAAGAGTTGTTGTAACAGGATTAGGCGCACTTACCCCGCTGGGGAATACCGTCGACACGTATTGGAACGGATTAATTTCAGGTAAAAGTGGTGCTGCACCCATCCAACAGTTTGATGCTTCAAAGTTCAAAACGCAATTTGCTTGTGAATTAAAAAACTTTGATGTCAAAGATCATCTTGACCGTAAAGAAGCAAGAAAATTAGATCAATTTTCACAATACGCCATGGTTTCCGCAAGTGAAGCCATGGCTGATTCTAATTTAATGGAATCATCACCAGATACTGACCGTATTGGTGTAATTTGGGGTTCTGGTATTGGAGGTTTAAAAACGTTCCAAGATGAATGCGAGAACTTCTTTAAGGGAGATGGAACACCGAAATTCAATCCTTTTTTTATACCTAAAATGATCGCAGATATTGCTGCTGGTCACATCTCTATTAAATATGGATTGCGCGGCCCTAATTACGTAACAGTTTCAGCCTGCGCATCTTCTACTAATGCCATTATTGATGCTTTCAACCTCATTCGTTTAGGTAAAGCCGACGCTATCGTTACAGGAGGTTCTGAAGCGGCAGTAAACGAAATGGGCGTAGGCGGTTTTAATGGATTAAGAGCGCTTTCTACACGAAACGACGACCCCTTGGTAGCATCGCGTCCATTTGATAAAGACCGCGATGGTTTTGTGCTCGGAGAAGGAGCAGGTGCTTTAGTTGTAGAAGATTACGAGCATGCTAAAAAGCGTGGTGCAACCATTTATGCAGAAATTGCAGGTGGAGGAATGTCGAGTGATGCGTACCACATGACAGCCCCACACCCTGAAGGAATTGGCGCCCGAAACGTTATGAAAGAAGCATTGAAGGATGCTGAACTCAACTCAGACAGGGTTGACTATGTAAATGTTCATGGTACTTCTACTCCGCTGGGGGATGTAGCAGAGGTAAAAGCTATCCAGCAAGTATTTAATGACCACGCTTACAATCTCAATATTTCTTCAACAAAATCTATGACTGGCCACTTACTCGGAGCCGCTGGTGCGATTGAAGCCATTGCCTGCATATTATCGGTAAAAAACAACGTCGTTCCTCCAACCATTAATCATTTCACCGATGATCCCGACATTGATGATCGTTTAAACTTTACCTTCAATGAGGCTCAGGAAAGAAAAGTTGATGTGGCTTTATCAAACACCTTTGGTTTCGGTGGACACAATACATCGGCAATATTCAAGAAATTAATAGATTAGTGTTTTGAAACGATGGTTCTTATTTCGATCTCGCACAAAGAGTGAGGAAGAACTAAGAATAATTCGTTTCATAATCAAACGATTTGGTCACCGGCCCAAGAATATTCAACTCTTTCAGCGGGCTTTAACTCACAAGTCGATTTCCAACACATCAGATCAACTCGTTTCGAATGAACGACTTGAGTTTTTGGGCGACACCGTATTAGACGCAGTTATTGCCGATTACTTATACCATAAATTTCCTGAAGAAGATGAAGGATACCTGACTAAAATCAAAGCCAAAATCGTCAGTAGAAAATCATTAGCAGGAATTGGTCAATCAATGGGAATCGCTCAGCATATTCGTTATCAGAAAGGTAGGAGCATACGGCTTTCAACACTGGAAGGGAATGCACTTGAAGCCTTAATAGGAGCAATTTATATCGATGCAAATTTCGAAACAGCCCACAAAAGCATTCATCACTATATGCTCCGTTTTCACGTTGATCTGACACAATTGTTAGAAAAGGAAATTGACTTCAAAAGTAAACTATACATTTGGACGCAAAAAAATCACATCGATATTGACTTCAAAACAATTAAAGAAGATTTTGTAAAAGGTGTCTGGCATTACGAAGTTGAAATTTATATCAACAATACCGCCTACGGAAAAGGTGAAGGCTCTTCTAAAAAGGCAGCAGAACAAATGGCAGCCAAAGAAACGTTAAGTCTTATCGGTGAAATAGAATAGGTTTTAACCTTTCTGTTGGTTTTCAAAATAATATCACTATATTTGCAATGTTTTCAAAGAATTTGAATGGAGCGAGGGGACATTAAGTCCCCTCTTTTTGTAGGAAATGATAAAGAAGGATAAAATACTAAACCTGGCACAGGAGCGCATCGACGAACTTGACAAAGGTTTGTTTATTGTTGAACTTAAGATTTCTACTACCCATGTAATTCAACTCGAAATTGATGCCCTGGAAGGACAAGTTGCTATAGAAGACTGTGTTTCTATTTCTCGTAATATAGAGCATAATTTAGACCGGGAAGAACAAGACTTCGAATTGCAAGTCTCTTCAGCTGGTTTGGACCAACCTTTTCGAGTAAAAGAACAGTATATTAAAAACTGTGGTGAAGAGGTAAAAGTAAAATTAAAAGAACAGGGTAAAATACAAGGCGTCCTTAAGCGTGCAGATGACGACGGTATTCACGTTCAATCAACCACGAAAGAACGCTTGGAAGGCAGAAAGAAGAAAGTAATTGTAGAGCACGAACATGTGATCAGTTATGAAGATATAAAAGAAACGAAAATTGTTATTTCATTTAAAAAAAGGAAGTCATGAATAGCCTTAATTTGATAGAATCATTTACGGAATTCAAAGAATTCAAAAGCATTGATCGACAAACGATGATGCGCGTACTGGAAGACGTTTTTCGTTCCATATTAAAGAAGAAATATGGAACGGACGATCACTGTGACGTCATCATTAATATTGATAAAGGCGATTTTGAAATTTGGGTAAATAAAGAAATCGTACCCGACGGTGAAGTCGAAGATGAGAATACGGAGATTGCATATTCCGAAGCCATCAAAATCGAACCAGATTTTGAGGTTGGTGAAGAAGTATCAGAAGAAATTAAATTTGAAGATTTTGGACGACGCAACATACTTTCTTTGCGGCAAAACCTCATTTCCCGAATCCTCGATTTAGAGAAAGATCAACTTTACAAATTGTATAAAGATCGCATTGGAGATATCATTACTGGGGAAGTTTACCAGGTTTGGAAAAAAGAAATCTTAATTCTCGATGACGAAGGCAATGAACTCATTCTACCTAAATCTGAACAAATTCCTTCAGATTATTTCAAAAAAGGAGAACCTGTTCGTGCCGTTGTTGCAAAGGTTGATATGCGTAACAGTACTCCTGTCATTATCCTCTCTAGAACAGCTCCAGAATTTTTAGAGCGCCTATTCGAACTGGAAGTTCCAGAAGTTTTTGACGGACTGATCACTATTAAGAAAATTGTCCGAGTTCCTGGAGAACGGGCGAAAGTAGCTGTTGAGTCGTACGATGATCGAATTGATCCCGTTGGTGCCTGTGTCGGTATGAAAGGGTCACGAATACATGGAATTGTACGCGAATTACGCAATGAAAATATTGATGTTATCAATTATACACATAACATGCAGCTCTACATTCAACGATCCTTATCTCCAGCTAAAATTAGCTCTGTTGAACTCGTTGAAGAAGAAGATCGTGCTAATGTTTACCTCAAACCTGATCAGGTTTCGCTTGCAATCGGTAAAGGAGGATATAATATCAAGTTAGCTGGACGCCTCACAGGATTTGAAATTGATGTATACCGCGAAGGAGCAATTGATGTAGAAGATGTTGATTTAGAAGAATTCGCTGATGAAATCGATAGTTGGATACTCGATGAATTAAAAGCAATTGGTTGTGATACAGCCAAATCAGTTCTTGAAATTGAAGTTGCTGACCTCATTCGTCGTACAGATTTAGAAGAAGAAACGATCTTAGAGGTATTTAAGATTTTAGAGTCAGAGTTTGAATAGATAGATAACAAACCTTAACTTAGACGACTTAATTAGAAATAACAGGATTTAATACAGAGGACGTAATATATGGCCGGTAAAGTAAAAAGATTAAGCAAAGTAGCTCGGGAATTAAACGTGGGAATTACCACGTTAGTAGAATTCTTAGGCTCACAAGGTATTGAAATTGAATCCAGTCCCAATACAAAGTTGGAACCGGAGCATTATGATATACTGAGTGAGGAATTTGCAGATGATCAATCTTTAAAAGAAGAAGCTAAACGGAAAGCATTGAAAAGAGAGCGACGAGAAACAGTCTCTCTCAAAAATCAAGACAAACCTGAGGGACAGGAAGAGGAGGCTACGGAAACTGAACCTGCTGAACCTACCGAAGCGTCTAATGACGAAAGTGCGTCAGAAAAACCGGATGAAGCACCGAATGAACCTGTTGAATCTGTTGAATCTGTTGAATCTGCTACTGAAGAGCAAGAGGAATCCACGAAAGATACTTCTTCGAAACAAGAGGAAGAAGACAGCACGCCAGAACTTGAAAAAGACGAATCTAAAACACTTGAAGAGGGTGATATGAAGTTGTCTGTAGTGGGTAAGATCGATTTGTCCAGCATGAACATGAAGACGCGTCCTGATAAAAAGAAGAAATCAGAGAAAAAAGATCAGGAGAAGCCAAAGCAAGAAGCCTCTGAAACGGAATCGGAGAAAAAAGAGACTCCTCAAAAAGATCAGGATGCTCCATCCCAAAAAGAGCCAGCGGATAAAGATAAGCCCACTGCGAAAAAGGAGGAAACGAAAGCGAAAAAAGAGAACGAAAAAATTAGTGCTGAGCGTCAAAAATTATCGGGACCTACTGTAGTAGGTAAAATAGACTTACCAGAATCCTCGAGCAAAAAGAGTAAAAGTAGAGGAGATAACAAACGGAAACGTAAACGCATCAAAAAAGTTGATGTTAATAAACAGAGTAAAAAAGGAGGAGGTAAAGGACGTGGTAAAAAGAAAACAGAACCACGTAAGGAAATTACCGAAAAGGATATAGAGAAAGAAATTAAGGATACATTGGCACGTCTTTCTGGTGGTGGGAAATCCAAAGGAGCTAAAAATAGACGTGCAAAACGCGATACCGCAGCCGAACGTCGTGAAAAAGAAATACAGCAAGAAGAGAAAGACCAGTCGATTCTCAAACTTACCGAGTTCGTAACAGTATCGGAATTGGCTTCTATGATGAATGTTCAATCAACAGAAGTAATCTCTGCGTGTATGTCACTCGGTATTTTCGCTTCGATTAACCAACGATTGGACGCTGAAACCATCCAAATTGTTGCGGAAGAGTTTGGTTATGAAGTGGAGTTCGTATCAGCCGATGTTCAGGATTCAATACCTGTTGAGGAAGATGCGCCAGAAGATCTGGAATCTCGTCCTCCAATTATTACGGTAATGGGTCACGTCGATCACGGTAAAACCTCATTATTGGATTATATTCGAAGCGCCAACATTGCTGAAGGAGAAGCTGGAGGAATTACACAACACATCGGTGCTTACTCAGTAAAACGAGAGGATGGTAAGAAACTAACGTTCCTAGATACGCCCGGTCACGAAGCCTTTACGGCTATGCGTGCACGTGGTGCACAATTGACAGACGTTGCAATAATTATTGTGGCAGCTGATGATGATGTCATGCCACAAACTAAAGAAGCAATTTCACATGCTCAGGCAGCAGGTGTTCCGATGGTTTTTGCCATCAACAAAATTGATAAACCAGGGGCCAATCCGGATAGAATTCGTGAACAACTTTCCAATATGAATATTCTCGTAGAGGATTGGGGAGGCAAATATCAAGCTCAAGAAATCTCAGCTAAAAAAGGTGAACATATCGATGAACTCCTTGAAAAAGTAAATCTCGAAGCTGACTTGTTAGAATTGAAGGCCAATCCAAATAAGAAAGCGAATGGTACAATTGTAGAATCATCTCTGGATAAAGGTAAAGGTTATATTACTAATATGTTGGTTGAAGAGGGTACCTTGCGCATTGGTGATATTATCCTGGCAGGTCGTTATTCTGGTCGAGTACGTGCAATGCACAATGAAAAAGGACAGCAAGTTGAAGAAGCAGATCCGGCGTCGCCTGTTTCCATTTTGGGAATTAACGGTGCACCGAGTGCAGGTGACAAATTCTATGTGATGGAAGATGAGCGTGAGGCACGGAATATTGCTACGAGAAGAGAACAATTATATCGCGAACAAGGACTTCGTACACAGAAACACATCACACTCGATGAGATTGGTCGTCGACTGGCAATAGGAGACTTTAAGGAGTTAAACATTATTGTTAAAGGTGATGTTGACGGATCGATAGAAGCACTAACAGATGCTCTTCTAAAATTATCAACGGAAGAAATTCAGGTTAATCTGGTACACAAAGCAGTAGGTGCTATTACCGAGGCAGACGTCAACTTGGCCTCTGCTTCAGATGCTATCATTATTGGCTTCCAGGTTAGACCTACAGGAATGGCTCGAAAGCTTGCTGAAGAAGAACAAATCGATATCCGCTTATACTCTGTGATTTATAAAGCGATTGATGAATTGAAAGCTGCCATGGAAGGTATGCTTTCCCCCGATATCGAAGAGGAAATCGTAGGTACAGCTGAAGTTCGCGAGGCCTTCAAAATTTCAAAAGTTGGTACAATTGCCGGTTGTTATGTGACATCGGGTTACATTAAAAGGAATTCTAAAATTCGCGTAATTCGCGATGGTATCGTTATCCACGAAGGAGAACTAGGATCACTAAAACGCTTCAAAGATGACGTCAGAGAGGTGAAGAAAAACTACGAATGTGGTTTAAATGTAGAACGGTTCAACGATATTAAAGTAGATGATGTTATTGAAGCCTACGAGGAAAAAGAAGTGGCTCGAAAATTATAAAAAACGTTATACTTTATAACTAAAGCTGTCCGGTGGGCAGCTTTTTTTGTTTTCTTTTGTATCTTTCGAGGTATACAAAACATCCCATATTATGAAAATCATATTCGCTCCATTTTTAATTGTATTAACA
>P_1C_Liq_1_UnCtyDRAFT_1000079_pt1 | contig 19975 bp, 19 predicted proteins | sample Pon1CUnioCityCA_2_FD_10230 | JGI IMG/M metagenome (IMG submission 10230) | reverse complement strand
TGATTTGATTCATTTAATAAAACGGTATGCATCAGCAGATGTTCAAAAAGAGGCCTTAAACCAAGAATACCAATCTATACTTTTCTAAAATCTAGCCACTCAAGTTCATTTATTATTTCCCAATGTGGTTCAGGTTGATAGAGCATATCCTGTATAAGATTTCGATCTGGCAGTGTTTTGGCCACAAACTGATAATCCTGCATCCCTTTGGGTTCTTTTCGTCTTTCAACAAACTCCATTTCGTTGAGTATTTTAAAACAGCTTCGCCGATTAGTGTAACGCCTATATTGGGGGAAATTCATCTGACTTTCAATGCTTTTGTTAATTTTCCGTTAATCTGCTTTTAAGGAGCCTAATTCTGTTCTAATTTAGCGAATAATGAAAAGAAAATACCTTCGCCTTGTAATACTTTTTGCCGCAATTACGGTAATTGGTGTTTTTAGCTTCCAACTTTTTTGGGTCAACAAGGCCTACAATCTAGAAGAAAAACAGTTTAATGAAAGGGTCCACGTAGCATTGAGCAATGTAGTAAGGGAAGTCCAACAACTGAACCAAGACTCTTCAGCCCTTTACGAACCTGTAAAACAAATTAGTTCCAACTACTTTCTTGCTTCTACTAACGATACCCTACACCCTTATTTACTCGAAAACATGCTGAGTCAAGAGTTTCAAGCAAGAAACCTGACTTTGCCCTTTGAGTTTATTTTATATGATTGCTTTACAGACAGCATTGTGTTTGGCAATGTGGTCAACTTAGAAAAAGAAGCTAAAAATGTGGTTAGGCAGACCTCAAATCGTGAACGTTGGAACAAAGCATCACATTATTTTGGGGTATACTTCCCACAAAAAGACCTTTATTTATTAGATGATATGGGAATCTGGATTGGTTCTACAATTTTCTTGCTACTTGTAGTAGCGTTCTTTAGCTATACGATTTGGGTCATCGTAAAGCAAAAGCGACTTTCTGAAGTAAGAGCTGACTTCATAAACAATATGACGCACGAACTCAAAACGCCAATCTCTACCATTGCCCTTTCCACTGAAGTCTTAAGCAACCCCAATATAAGCCAAGACCCCGAGCGCTTAAAAAACTACGCCAACATCATTAAAGAAGAAAGCGAGCGCCTAAAAAAGCAAGTAGACAAGGTGTTACAGATGGCAAGTTTAGATGAAAAAAGGGTAGAATTGAACGTTGAGGAAGTGAATTTACATGACATTGTAAATAAGACCGTTACAGGCTTTCGTTTAATCCTAGATGCAAACGAAGGTGAAGTGATTACAGACCTAAAAGCAAACAACCCGGTTATAAAGGGAGATCCTACGCACTTGACTAATATCCTATTCAATTTAGTAGATAACGCCATAAAGTATTGTGAAAGGCAACCTCGAGTTGAGATCTCGACTGAAAACCATAAAAACGGCATTCGTTTAAGGGTGCGCGATAATGGGATAGGAATGAGTCGAGAAGAGCAAAAGCACGTATTTGAAAAATTCTACCGTGTTCCTAAAGGTGATCAACATGATGTTAAAGGCTTTGGTATCGGCTTAAACTATGTGCTCAAAATGGTGAAAAAACACGGCGGTAAAATTCAATTGAAAAGTGAACCCAAAAGCGGTTCTACTTTCAGAATCTATTTCCCTAAAAGTAAATCTTGATGGAGCATAAACTTAAAATACTCTTGGTTGAAGATGATTTAAATCTTGGCTTTGTGATTAAAGACAACTTAGAAGGTCTCAAATACCAAGTTGAATGGGCCACGAATGGAAAAGAAGGACTCAAAAAAGCCCTTAATGAAAGCTTTCAATTTGCCATTCTAGATATTATGCTGCCTAAAATGAGTGGCTTTGATGTAGCAGAAGAGATCGTAAAACACAAACCCGAATTGCCTTTCCTTTTCCTAACCGCAAAATCAATGCTTGAAGATAAAGTTAGGGGCCTTAAACTTGGACGAGACTATTTGACTAAACCATTTGAGTTTAAAGAACTAGAAGCACGTATTGAAAATATATTAAATCGGGAACCAAAGGCCATAAAAGCAGATCAGAAGGAATTTCAAATAGGCCTATTTCAATTTGATTACGTTAACCAATACCTTGATCATGATGGTAAGCAAAAAAGGTTGACCAAAAAAGAAGCTGATTTACTCCGCTTGCTCTGTTTAAACCTTAACGAAGTGATGCCAAGAGAACTTGCACTTAAAAGCATTTGGGGTAGCGATGACTATTTCAATGGCAGAAGTATGGATGTCTTTATATCAAGGCTTCGTAAATACTTAAGAGAGGACGACTCGATTCAATTGATCAATATCCACGGTGTAGGTTTTAAACTAGCTGTTAAAGCAAGTTGAATCGGACAATTACTAAAATCCTCTAATTAAGATTTCATTAAAAGTCCTACTTCACTCCTTTTTCGGGGTATTTTGCGGTAATGGTGCGGTAAAAAGCTTGGATTTTTTCAAGGTCGGCTTCATAATTTCCGCTAGGGTAAACGCAAGGGCCTATGCCTGCTTCCTTTTTTTTGTAATCAAGATATCCGAGCAAAATTGGGACAGCTGCTTCTTGAGCAATGTAATAAAACCCTTTCTTCCATTCTTTTGCATAAGACCTCGTTCCTTCAGGAGTAATCATTAGTGCCAAATGATCTCGCTTTTTAAAGTTTTGAGCCATCTGGGCAACCATATTTCCCTTCTTCTTACTGCGGTTGATCGGAATTCCACCCATTTTGTCCAAAACCCAACCTAAAGGAAAAAAGAAAAGTTCCTTTTTTATGGTGTATTTAAGAGGGATTTTCATCATGTAAAAAGCAGCTCTGGCATATACAAAATCCCAATTACTTGTATGTGGAGCAGCTATAATTACAAACTTTTGCAGACCTTCAGGTTTTTCGCCTACGATCTTCCAACCACTCAACCAAAAAATCAATTTTGAAAGTAATATCATCCAACAAATATAAGTGAGAATAAAACTTATGGTTAACAGAAGCTTAATTTCTGGTGGCAGTTTTATCAATTAAAGTTGTTTACTTTTCGGTTTTGAACAGTATGAAGCCTCTAATAATCATTCCGCTACTGCTTTTTAGCTTGGCATCTTTTGCAGGGAGAGATGATGTTTCCACAGGTGCGCGGGCCAATGCCTTAGGAAATATCTCAATTTTGCACCACGACTTCTGGAGTGCTGAGAATAATCCTGCAGGTCTTGGTTTTATTGAAAGTTGGGGTGGCGGACTCTCCTATGAAAGTCCTTTTTTGCTGAACGAGCTATCCTACCGCACGGCTGTTTTTGCCTATCCAGTTTCATCTGGTGCTTTTGGTATGAGTATTGGGCAATTTGGTTATTCCCTCTACAATGAAAATAAAATTGGCATTTCCTATGGTCAAAGACTGAGCAAAACCTTTTCAGTTGGGGTGCAACTAAACTACCTCTCAACCCAAATTGGGGAAGGCTATGGAAGCAATAGTGCCTTGAGTGGTACAGTTGGTATACTTGCCAAAGTAACCGATGAACTCAATTTAGCAGCGGTGGTGGTTAATCCAAATCAAGCCAAGCTTTCTACTTTTCAAGATGAGCGCTACCCTACCCTAATTAAAATGGGTCTTAGTTATGAAATCTCAAGCAAGGTCAACCTTCTTTCAGAAGTAGTAAAAGACATCGATTATTCGCCCATAGCCAAAGTTGGGTTAGAATACAAAGCACTTGAAATAATTCACTTTAGAATTGGTTACGCTAGTGACCCTGCCTTAAGCACCTTTGGCTTTGGACTCAACTACAAAGATTTTCAACTAGACTTTGCTTCAGGCTTTCACTCCACACTCGGTTTTACTCCTCAAATTTCCCTCTCATTCACGCCTAAGTAATGAAATTTGATTTGTTCAAATACTATTGTGTGCTTGCAGCTCTATTCTTTTCGATGAGCATAAGTTCTCAAGAACTTGAAGATGAAAAGGACCGCATCATAGAAGACCGGGTAGACTTTTTATTGGATGTAAACGAAGGAGGAGATGGTGACTTCACCACGCTTTTTGAGCAATTGGAATTTTACTACCAAAACCCCATTAACCTAAATCGAGCCGACCGCCTAGAGCTTGAAGACCTTGGCTTAATGAACGATATACAGATCAACAACCTTTTCAAGCATATTGAACAGCACGGTAAGTTAATTGCTTTTGAAGAACTACAAAGCATTCAGGGTTTTGATATAGAAAGCTTACTTATGATCAGACCTTTTGTGGCAGTAAACAGAGATCTGGATCAGCCTCAAATTAGTTTAAAAAACATGCTTTCAGAAGGTACTAGCCAATTGTTCTTGCGCTATACCAGAATCTTAGAAGAACAAGAGGGCTTTTCTCCCATCTCTGAGGAGGAGTTAGAAGAAAATCCAAATAGACGCTATTTAGGTAGCCCCGATAAACTCTTTACTAGATTCCGTTTCAACTATTCAAATAAATTGAGCCTTGGATTTACTGCTGAAAAAGATGCAGGAGAAGAATTTTTTCAGGGGAGTCAGCCCAATGGTTTCGACTTTTACTCCGCTCATTTTTTTGCTCAGGGACTTGGTAAGGTCAAGCAAATAGCCTTAGGAGATTTTCAAGCACAATTTGGACAAGGTTTAACCTTCTGGTCTGGTTTGGCCTTTGGCAGGTCACCTGACATTTTTACGCTCAAACGAAATGCGCAAGGATTAAGGCAGTATACTTCAGTGCAAGAAGACTTATTTTTGAGAGGAGGTGGAATTACGTTAGCATCAAACGACCTAGAGTTAACCGTTTTCTATTCAAATACCAAGGTGGATGGCACTGTTACCAATACTGCTGATACAAGTAGTATTAGCGATGAAGTCACTATTTCTTCACTCACACAAGATGGCTTTCACCGAACTCCATCAGAGCTTCGAGATAAAAATAACGTACGAAATGAGTTTTTGGGTGCACACCTCGCTTACGTAAAGCGAAATTTTAACATTGGGCTGACGGCAGTGCACAATCAAATTGACGCAAATTTTGCTCCGAGGCAACGTACTTACAATAAGTTTAGCTTACTAGATAATGAAAACACCAACCTTGGTATTGATTACAATTACCTCTACAAAAACGTTAACTTTTTTGGTGAGATCTCGAAAAGCGTTGACGGAGGAACGGCATTTACTAATGGAGCTTTGATCGTGATGGATCCTCGGTTTTCTTTGGCCTTGCAACACCGCAGGTTTGAAAAGGATTTTAGGCCAATTCAGAGTAATGCTATTGGTGAATCAACCATTAACACTAACGAAGAAGGATTTTTTATTGGTTTCAACTCTCGTCTAAACAAGGACCTTACCCTCTCTGCTTTTGCTGATCGATTCGTCTTTGATTGGCTGCGATTTCAAACAGATGCACCCTCAAATGGGCACCGCATTAATTCACAATTAACCTATCGACCTTCAAGAAGAATGCAAGCCTACTTTAGGTTTAGGCAAAGAAAAAGAGGCAGGAATGACCGCCTCGAAACGGAAGGAATTGACCAAGTAGTTGATGAAAGCTTGACAAGCTACAGGCTGCATTTTGCCTATCAAATCACTGAAAGTATTAAAATTAAAAGTAGAATAGAAGTCTCAAATTACACCCTGGGACAAACATCGGCTGAAAATGGATTTCTGATTTATCAAGATATTAGTTACAAACAGCTAAGTTCTCCCCTTTCCTTCTCGATTAGATACGCTATATTTGACACAGATTCTTACAATAGCAGAATTTACGCTTATGAGAATGATGTTCTTTATGCCTTCTCAATCCCTGCCTACAATGGGAGAGGAACTCGCTTTTATACGGTTGTGAAATATCACTTAACCAGAGGCGTTGACCTATGGTTAAGGTATGCTCAAACCTACTTTACCGACCGAAACAGCATTGGAACTGGTAGGGATGAGATTGAAGGTAATGTAAGATCTGAAGTAAAAGCTCAACTTAGGGTAAAATTTTAAATTGTGAAAAAGAAGTATCCAACACATAAGTCGCACTACCTCTTTAACATGATTGTATTCATTGGCTTTTCCTTTGAATTCTTCATTCGTGGTGATCAGTTTTTAGGCGCTGTAATGATCTTTTCAGGCCTGCTCAACTTGGTTGCTTTTCAACAGGCTCCAAGAAGAATTGCAACAGTTACTTTACTCTTGAATTTTTTTAATGCCACCCTATCGGCCGTGGTGGGCTACAACTATTTGAATCAAAATTATGTGGTACTTACAGTTTTGTGGTCAGGCTTATTTCTAGCTTACTTAATTGCTACCTTTCGTCAGCTGTATGGTTTGATTGTTTACAAACGCTATAAAAGAAAGCTTAAAAAGCGAATGGGCTAGTTGAGTACTAAACCACATTTTGCAGCTTGCTGCCAATAATCAGGAAAACTTTTTGAAACCACAGTAGGGTCATCCAGCTCTATTGCATTAAATAAATAGGCTACAGGTGCCAAAGCCATAGCAATCCTATGGTCTTGATAGCTATTAAAAGCTAGCTCTAATTTAGGTTTCTCTTGCTCTTTCCTTTCTATCTGAACTTCATCATCAGAAACATTAGTTAGAAGTATCCCAAGCTTTGCCAATTCATTCTTTAAGGCAGCAATACGGTCTGACTCTTTGATGCGTAAACTCTTGATGCCTGTAAAAGTGGACTTCTTGCTAAAAAAAGCAGCGCTGAGGATTAATGAGGGAGCTAGATCAGGTTCATTACTGAGGTCAAAGTTTAACTTTTTTTGAATAGAACTGTGCTCTTGGGTAACTCTCACCCCCCTTTGATTTTCTTGGGTTTCAATACCAAAATGCTTAAAATATTGAGCCACTTTGACATCACCTTGAATGCTGTTTACTTGCAAGCCATTCAGTTGCAGCTTTTTTAAGGTTGGGTGAAACAAAAGCAACTGATAGAAAAAAGCAGCAGACGACCAGTCAGCCTCAACGCTTAAAGTTTTGGCTTTAGGCGGTGCAGTTAATGGTGCAAATTGAATCGCACGCTCTTCCACTCTTTTAACAGTAAGCCCCATTTCTTGCAATAGGTAAATAGTCATGTCGGTATAGGGCGCAGAACTTTCTTCTCCCTTAAGTTTTAAAGTGAGTCCATTTTGAAATTTACCCGCAATCAACAACAAGGCAGTAATAAACTGACTGCTAACGCTTGAATCAATCTCAACTGATCCTCCTCTTAATTCTTTACCACATATAAGCAATGGTGGATAGCCTTCTTTACCCAGATAAGAAATATCTGCACCTAAGGCTCTTAATGCTTCTACTAATATACCAATCGGCCTTTCACGCATACGCTCCGCACCATTGAGTATTATCTGACTTCCCTTTTTTATGGCAAAAAAGGCAGTTAAGAAACGGTAGGCAGTTCCGGCCATTCCGCAGTCGATCTTCTTAACATTACTATTCAAATTACGTTCTAAGATCAAGCTGTCTTCAGCTGAAGATAGCGTTTTAATCGACAATTGACCAGGCCACAGCGACTGAAGAATTTGTAAGCGGTTTGAAATGCTTTTAGAAAGCGGCAACTCAATTTCTACTTCTGAAAACTTCCGGAATTCAAACTTTATGCTACGCATGTTTTACTTTTCTAAATACCATTCTATAGCTTGTTCGGCTTGCTCAAAGCTCACAGTTTGGTCAAAATTTGGCTTTCCGATCTCTTTCAGCAAGCTCATTTTAACAAGACCTGCTTCATTTTTTTTATCCTGTTTTAAGAAGTTAAGTAAATCAGCTCGATCAGCTGCTTCTATGTTAACTTTCGGGTAGTGTGAAGTCAAGTATTGATGGATTTCCTGCACCGAAGACATGGATAAACCACATACAAGATGAGCCAAATAGGCCTCTATCTGCATACCAATAGCAATGGCATAACCATGACTTAGGGGCTTTTCCTTCTTCATAAAAATACTCTCTACCGCATGTCCTATGGTGTGCCCATAGTTAAGCACTTTTCTATAGCCTTTTTCCAAAGGGTCTGCATCAACAACTTTTATTTTAATACGAGCTGAATTCTTGATCAGACTGCTCCATTTTTCGTGCTCTTCGAAGCGGAAATGCTTTATTCGGTTCCACATTGCAAGATCAGCAATCAGCGCATGCTTAATCATTTCAGCTTTACCACTCTGCCATTCTGCTTCAGCTAATGAGTGTAAAAAAGGAGTGTAAAGCAGGATTTCTTTTGGATGTTGGAAGGTGCCAATTTGGTTTTTAAAGCTGTGAAAGTTGATGCCACATTTCCCTCCTATTGCTGCATCAACCATTGCTAACAAAGTTGTTGGCAAGTGAACAAATTGAATTCCCCTTTTATAAGTTGCTGCAGCAAAACCACCAAGATCAGTAACTACTCCTCCACCTAGGTTTAGCAAAACACTTTTACGATCGGCGTAATTTTCACTGAAAAAGCTCCACAGTTCTTCAACTGTTTCCAAGTTCTTGTTTGACTCTCCTGCTTTCATACAAAATACCTTCGGAGCTTGTCCAAGTGATGTCATAGCATTTAAAAGACTTGGCAAACAATGCTCTTTAGTATTTTCATCACAAAGCACGAACAACTGACTGAAATTCAATTGATCAACTAAAACGCCCAATTGCTCTTTCAAACTATTTTGATCCTGACAAAAGTGAAGGAATTTCATGTATTCAAAGCTAAGCAAAGATGTAGGCAATTGCTTACGAGTCCTTACCTTCGTTGTATGAAAAAAATTGGCCTTATTTCTGACACGCACAGCTACCTACATCCAAGGGTTTTTCATCATTTTAAGGAATGTGATGAAATTTGGCATGCAGGAGATATTGGCCAGATCGACTTGGCCGAAAGACTTGCTGAATTTAAGCCTTTAAGGGCAGTTTACGGAAACATAGACGGGACAGAAGTTCGGAAACAGTACCCCAAAAACTTGTGGTTTAATTTAGAAGGTGTTTCAATTTGGATGACCCATATAGGTGGATATCCTGGCCGCTTTCCAAAATCGATTTACGCAGAGCTAATAGCCAAAAAACCGGCTCTTTTCATTTGTGGTCATTCCCATATTTTAAAAGCTGTACCTGACCCTAAACTGAAACTCTTGCACCTCAACCCAGGTGCAGCAGGGAAAGTAGGTTTTCATCAAGTTTTAACCCTTATGCGTTTTGAGCTAGAAAATGCTCAAGTGCAAAACCTAGAAGTAATCGAATTGGAAAAAAGGGCTTAGCGAATGCGATCAGCTGCCCTAACTAAAGCTTCATCCTTTTTGATGTTGCGAATTGCTAGGTAAATGAAAAGTAAGGGTAGCACGCTTATGAGTGTTGCAATTGCATACTCAACTTCTGCATTTTGAAGCCCTATATCTTCTAAAGCAAAATCAAGCAAGAAAAAGATTGCCGCTACAAAGGCTGCTTGAATTGACAAGTTAAGCTTCGCCAATTTGATTTGTAATTGTCGCTTTTGAAACATGAAGATGATCACTAAGCTCAATAAAGTTGAAACCATATTTAAACCTAAAAGCGGATAAGAAGAATAGATCATTTCACCAGTTTCTGTATTTAGAAGTCCCCAAAGACTAAATTCATAAGTCAGTTGATTGCTTTTCACTACAGCGAAATTGACCAGATGGAGCACTAAATTGGTTATAATAGCTACACCTAAAAAGAGGGTTTGAATTCTTTGCCACATAGCGGTTTTTTTTGCAAAGAAAAGAAGAAATTAAAGGATAGCAGTAATCTATCAGACAGATTAAAAAGTTTGAATATTTATCAGAACCTTTGCCTTAAGGGCAAATTACCATTTTGACAAACAAAGAACATTTCAAGAAATTCTCAGAGCATCAGGCTGAAAAGTTAGGTTTTAGCATGCATTTCAATTGGTGGAATGAAGTGGTTCAGGATTCATGGGAGGTTGCCGTGCTCGAAAAAGGCGGAGAAATTCAAGCAATATGGCCTTATTATCTAAGAAAAAAAGGTCCGTGGAAAATGATAGCGCAAGCTCCTTTAACACCTTATGCAGGTCCTTTCTTAGTTTATCCTGAAGGTCAAAAAACCTGCAGTAAGATCAGCTATGAGCATAAGCAATATGAAGCTTTGATGAAGCAACTTCCAAAAGTGGCTGAAATAGATCTGAGTTTTCCAATGCGATTTGAAAACGGTTTGGCCTTTCAATGGAATGCTTTTGAAGAGCGGGTGAAATACACCTACTTATTGAATTTAAAAAGCGATGAAGCCTTTTTGTGGAAAAACTTAAGGGAAAATGTACGACGACAAATTAAGAAAGCTGAAAAATGTCTAAGACTAGAAATAGCTTTTAAGAGCGAAGCACTTGAAACTGCTATGCGTTCAACTTTTGAGCAACAGCATCAACCCTACCCACTAGCTGAAAAGTATCTTGAAAGAATTATTCATTACTTTGAAAAGCATGAATGTGGAAAGCTTTACTTGGCCTATGAAAAGGAGCAACTTCACAGCGCAATAGCAATCGTTTATGACGCTACCACTGCTTATTATTTAGTAGGTGGATCTATGCAAGCTCACAAAAACTCAGGAGCCATGAGCTTGCTGATGTGGCAAGCGATTCAAGATGCAAAAAGCCGAGGACTTGAGTATTTCAATTTTGAGGGTAGTTCGATACCTTCAATCGAAAAGTATTTAAGAGGTTTTGGCGGGGAACTTCAGCCAGTTAGGAGGCTTATTAAAAAAGGTTCGAAAAGTCTAGAAGTATTGAAAAATCTTAAAGGCTAAACAAGACTTAGACCCGCTCCCCTTTCATCATTTTGTTCCAATACAAATACGGAAGCATATATTTTTTTAGCATCCACAACCTCCAATGTTCTTTATCTGAATTGAAAACCAACATCCGCTTTAGCTTGGGATCAGGTGTAAAATTAGATTGGTAATCGAATTCAGCCAAAACCATTTTGCCATAGCCTGTAACCAAAGGACAAGAGCTGTAGCCGTTGTATTTCATATCAGTGATGGTGTCAGTTTTGGCAAGTCGTATGATGTTTTCAACCACTACAGGCACCTGCTTGCGAATTGCAGCTCCGGTTTTAGCGGTAGGTAAAGCTGCAGCATCACCTAAACCAAACACATTGGCATATTCTTTATGTTGCATAGTAGCAATGTCTACATTTAACCAACCTGCCTCATTAGCCAAAGGCGAATTTTTAACCAAATCAGGAGCAGTCTGAGGCGGAGCTAAGTGCAACATGTCAAAATGGATTCCATACCGACCACTCTCTTGACTAACTTTTACATTTTTTCCTTCATAATTGTAATTGATGCTTTCGTCCACCATGTCACCTTTTCGGTCTTCGATCACAACGCAGTCCCCGGGCTCTTTCGTGACTTCATACCATGCTATTTGCTTTTCTGCATCAACTTCTACTAATTTATGGTGATAGCGAACATTGATTTGCTTCCGTTCAATGACCTCCATTAAGGTTTTAGCAATGGGTTTTACGCCAAAGATTACACTTCCGGGAGTGGCAAAAACCACATCAGTTTTTTCTTTAATCCCAACTTTTTCAAAGTGATCATCGGCCAAATACATGATCTTTTGAGGTGCCCCTCCACATTTTATGGGGGTAGCGGCCTGGGTAAATAAAGCTGTGCCTCCTCTAAAATTCTTTAATACTTCCCAGGTGTGTTTTGGGTCGGTATAATTACTGCAGACCACGCCTTTATCGATGGATTCAGTTAAACCCTTGATCAGAGTGGTATCAATTTTTATTCCAGGTGCGACTACTAAATAATCATAGCCATAGGTTTTACCTGACCGGCACTTTACTTGATTTTGTTCCGCTTGTATTTCCTCTGCATAATCTTTGATCCAATTGGCTTTTGCCGGAATGACTTCCGACATGGCCTTTCTGGTTTTTTCGAAATCGTAGGTATTAGCTCCAACCAAAGTCCAAGCGGGCTGGTAGTAGTGCGATTCTGAGGGTTCTATGATTGATACTTCAAATGATCCTTCTTTTAGTAGCTGGGCTGCAGTCATAATTCCTGCTGTACCGCCTCCTATGATTAGTACCTTTTTCATTGTAATAGATTAATTTTGAACCAACAAGATAGATACTGAAAATAGAAGGCGCGGTAACAAAAGTTACACAAACGAAAAAGGGAGGCAATTTGCCTCCCTTTTTATATCAATGTTCTATATGGGTTACTTCGCGTAATTAACTGCTCTTCTCTCTCTGATCACCGTCACTTTTACTTGACCAGGATAAGTCATATCAGCTTGGATCTTCTGCGCGATATCAAGTGAGATCTTATCTGCTTCTATATCGCTGATCTTTTCTGACTGGACGATTACCCTAAGCTCTCTTCCCGCTTGAATGGCATAAGCTTTTTCTACGCCTGCGTGTGACATGCCTAGGCTTTCCAATTCTTTGATGCGGTTAATGTAAGACTCTACGATTTCTCTTCTTGCACCTGGACGTGCACCTGAAACAGCATCACAAACCTGAACAATAGGAGAAATGAGGGTATTCATTTCAATTTCATCGTGGTGTGCTCCAATAGCGTTGCACACCTCAGCTTTCTCTTTGAATTTTTCGGCAAGCTTCATACCCAAAATAGCGTGAGGTAATTCTGGCTCATCATCGGGCACTTTTCCAATGTCATGCAACAGACCTGCTCTTTTGGCCATTTTTACGTTCAAACCAAGTTCTGCAGCCATGGTGGCACATAAATTGGCTACTTCTCGAGAGTGCTGTAAAAGATTTTGCCCATAAGATGAACGGTACTTCATTCTTCCCACCATGCGGATCAACTCAGGATGCAAACCGTGAATCCCCAGGTCGATACAAGTCTTTTTACCAGTATCAATAATCTCGTCTTCTAATTGCTTTTGGGTTTTACGCACAACCTCTTCAATTCGAGCAGGGTGAATTCTGCCATCAGACACTAATTGGTGTAAGGCTAAGCGAGCTGTTTCCCTGCGCACCGGATCAAAGCAAGAAAGAATAATAGCCTCTGGTGTATCATCTACAATAATCTCAACTCCTGTAGCTCCTTCTAAGGCTCTAATGTTTCTTCCTTCTCTACCAATGATCCGACCTTTCATATCGTCCGAATCAATGTTAAAGACAGAAACAGAGTTTTCAATTGCTTGCTCTGTTGCCACACGCTGAATAGACTGAATAACTACTTTTTTCGCTTCTCTATTGGCATTGATCTTCGCTTCTTCAATGGTGTCTTTTGCTAAGGCCATAGCTTCTGTTTTGGCCTCTTCCTTCAGTACTTCAACCAACTGGGCTTTTGCCTCCTCAGCAGATGAGCCTGCTGCTTTTTCAAGCATTTCTACCTGTTTACGCAGATTTTTCTCTAGTTCTGCTTGCTGCATTTCAACTGCCTCAAGTTTTCGGTCTAGGTTGCCCTGTTTCGAACGCAGGTCCTTGTCTTTCTTATTGACCTCTTGCAACTTTTTATTCAGAGAGGTCTCTTTACTTTTGATCCGGTTTTCAGCATCACTCATCTTGCGTTCACGCTTAGAGATGGTTTTTTCATGCTCTTCTTTAAGCTGTAAAAACTTTTCTTTTGCTTGAAGAATCTTGTCCTTCTTGATCACCTCTGCTTCAGCTTTTGCCTCATCAATTATAGCATCAGACTGGTTTTTAAGCTTGGTTTTATTCAAAAGAAAAAGCACTCCTGAGCCTACAAGTACTCCTACTACTCCTCCTATAATTATTCCTATCATGTCCATTTTCTATCTTATAATAAATGAATAAAAAAACCCGTACAAGCCTGTTGGTTTGAGTAAACTCCTTAAATAAAAGGATCTGAGTTCTCCCGGATGTGGCAAACTTCCAACGTCTTTTCGAAAATTCGAAAAAATCACCACTCAATGAGTGGATAAGTAAGGCCTGTTTTTCACAACGCTAAGTAAAACTCACTACGTTAATAGTGTTGAGTTTACCAAACATAACAAACATGCACGGGCAATATTGTTATAGCTGCATTTGCAACTTTTTTACTTAAAGAACGCTATAAGTGCTGTTCCACGAAGGTGCTTAAAGCTTTTAATTTTTCTTCTGAAGCTGAATCTTCTAAAGTAGCATTTTGCTCTAAGTCTAATTTTCGTGTGGCAAACTGCAAAGCGCACATGGCTAGCAAGTCTTGCCGGTCTTTTACCGCATAATTTTGTTCATACTCCTTGATCATATCGTTGATCTCAATAGCAGCTTTCCGAATGTTTTCTTCTTCACTCTCTTTTACTGAAAGTGGATAAACTCGGCCTGCAATGGTCACTTTTATTGATAAATCCTTCACGGAGTAATTACTGATTTAGTTGAGCGATACACTTATCTACCTCCCGCACAATTTCATTGATCTTCAACTTGATCTCACGTTGATCACTGCCTTCTGTTTTGGCCGCAATCCGTAAAATCTTATTCTTTTCTTCAACTTGCTCTAGCTTTTGGCGAAGTTCATCGCGTTCTTGCTCTAGCTTTTGTAGTTGATCGTCTTTTTGTTCAACCGCTTTACGCAGCTCTATCTGCCGCTGAACTAACTTTCTTACGTTAGTATTTAACTGTTCAGCCAAGGTTTTAAAGCTACTCATAAAGTTGTTTCACTATACAATCCTTGCAAAGCTAATTAAAAAAATTAGCCTTCAAATAAGCAGCAAGACAAATCAACTTAAGTCAATCGCTTCAGCTACCTTTGCCTTTGGAACAAGAATTGCTTTGGGGAGATGATGCGTATTTTTCTTTTTTGCTTTATTATAACTTTTTCGGCTGCAAAAGCACTAGCTCAAGACTATCCACAGAACTACTTTCGCTCTCCCCTAGACATTCCGCTTTACTTATCGGGAAACTTTGGTGAGTTGCGTTCCAATCACTTTCATGCAGGCTTGGATATCAAAACTGAAGGAGTGCAAGGCAAAAAGATTCTGGCTATAGCTGATGGCTATGTGAGTCGAATTAAAGTATCACCCTATGGCTATGGAAAAGCCATTTATGTTACCCATCCCAATGGTTACACTTCGGTATATGGACATTTAAAAAAATACAGCGATAAGATTGAAGCGCTCGTAAAAAAAGAACAATACCGCAAAGAACAGTTTGCCTTGCAGATCTTTCCGCAACCATTTAGCTTACAAGTTAAAAAAGGAGAAATAATCGCTTATTCAGGAAACAGCGGTGGCTCTGCTGGTCCGCATTTGCATTTTGAAATTCGTGATAGCAAAACAGAACATCCCATTAATCCACTTTATTTTGGTTACGAAATAGAAGATCGGCTTGCCCCTGACCTCTATGCTTTTACCATTTATCCCTTAAATGATACTTCTAGCATAAATGGAAGTAATAATTCTAAACGCTATACGGTGTATGGAAAAAATGGAAAATATTACAGAAGCACGACTAGTCCTATTCTATTAAAAGGCCAGTTCGGATTTGGAATTGAAACGGTAGACCGCATGAATGGAACTGGAAACCGCTATGGCATTTACAATATGAAAATGACGGTTGACGATGAAGTGGTGTTTGAGAAACAAATGGATGAATTTGCCTTCCACGAAGGTAGGTACATCAACGCTTACATTGATTACAAGACTTACATAAGAAAGCGAAGAAGGGTGCAAAGAAACTTTGTTTTACCGGGCAATAGGCTACGCTGCTATCCCACACTTAAAAAGGAGGGGAAAGTCGTTTTCAATGATCAAAAAGAACATCAAATCAAATATGAAATAAGCGATTTTGAAGGAAACACTTCTACCCTTTCTTTTCAAGTAAAAGCGGAAGGGATACCACTTAGACAAAATACAGCTCAGTTGAAAACTCCAACTGTTAAATTTTTTGATCACAAACAAAAAAACACCTTCATAACAGATGATCTCTTGGTGAGCCTCCCGAGAGGAATCTTGTATGAGGATTTGTACTTTCAATACCGGAAAGAAGCCGCTAAAAAGAATACCATCACCCCAATTTATTGGTTGCATAATCATTACACCCCGCTTCACTCCTACATGAATGTTTCCATTAAAGTGCCCAATTTAAATGATGCTCAGAAAAAGCAAGCCTTAATCGCGAGCACGGTAGATGGGAGGTCGCTTTATCCGGAAGGAGGAACATGGCAGGGTGATAACATATCAGTTAAGACAAGAAGTTTTGGAGGTTATACAGTGGTTTTGGATACTGTTCCACCTAGCATTAGACCCATCAACATTTATCCGGGTGCAAACATGAAGAACAAATGGTCGATCAGTGTAAAAATAAACGACCGTTTATCGGGGGTAGATTCTTACCGAGCAGAAGTTGATGGGAAATGGATCTTAATGGAGTATGATGCTAAAAATGATATCTTGGTTCATTACTTCGATGATAGAGTTGAAGCTGGAGAGCATGAATTTAAGTTAGTTGTAAAAGACGGAGTTGGAAATCGTAAAACCTATAAGGCAAACTTTTACCGTTAACAAGCTTTAAAGAATAATCTCTTTTTGAAAACTTAAATTTGAGACATGAATAAAATATTTAGTTTACTGATTCTCTTTGTCTTTCATCTTTTAGTGATGGGGCAAGAATCAAAATCAGATCGCGATCAAGACCTGATCCAATTCTCGGGTGTTGCGGTAACTGCCGATAGTCTTTCTCCTGTGCCTTTTGCCACTGTTATGATCAAAAATTCAAATCGAGGTACGACCACTGATTATTATGGCTACTTCTCTTTTGTAGCAAAAAAGGGTGACACCTTAGAGTTTTCTTCTCTTGGTTTTAAAAAGAATGAATTTTACGTTCCCGATACCCTAACTGGAAATCGCTATTCTTTGATCCACACCATGTTTCGAGATACAGTCAATCTAGAGACAGTTGACATTTTTCCTTGGCCAACTCCCGACCAGTTCAAAGAAGCCTTTTTAGCACTAAATATACCCGACGACGACCTAGAGATTGCCCGAAAAAACCTTTCCCCTGAGCTGCTTCAAGAACGGGCAGAGAATATGCCCATGACAGCCAGCATGAACTTTAAGTGGCAAATGCAGCAAAGAAGCAACCAATTGTATTATGCCGGGCAATCAAGGATGAATAACTTAAGTAACCTTCTTAACCCCATCGCTTGGGCTAGGTTTATTGAGGCGTGGAAAAGAGGCGACTTTAAACGAAAAGAAAATCGCTAAAGCAACTGCTTGTTGCAACTAAACCATCTGCTTACCTTTAGCGTCTACCACTAAACCATGGGACTGATCCTAAAAGTTTTAAAGCACTTATTTATTACGATTGGCATTATAGCCAGTGCTTTAATCCTCCTGGCTTTTACTGATGTTCCCTACTTCGCTTATCATGCCCTTTCTTTAAATCACCAACAATTAGATGGAAAAGCAGATGTGATCGTGGTGATGGGTGGTGATGGTATGCCTTCTCCAAATGGATTGTTAAGGTTGTATTATGGCTCAGAAGCAGCTATAGAAAACCCGAATGCAAAGGTGGTAATTGCCCTACCTAGAAATAAAGATGGTAGCATAGAGCAATTAGAACTTATGGGCGATGAGCTAGCGCTAAAAGGAATTGACCGCAATCGGATCATTTATGAACCAAATGGTTTCAATACCCGCTCTCAAGCTCTTGAAGTTCGAAAACTTTTTGAGGCAGAGAAAAAGCTCCTGATCGTAAGTTCTCCAGAACACCTTTACCGCGCTATACGCAGCTTTGAAAAAGTAGGTTTTAAAGAAATTGGCAGTTTACCAACTTTTGAGAAGCCGAGTGATGAAGAGGAATTAAAAGACAAGACTGACAAAGAAGAGACGAGAGTAAGAAACCTTTCTTTGCGTTATAACCTTTGGAGCTATTTGCAGTATGAGATCAAAGTGCTCCGTGAGTACTTTGCCATCAGTTATTATTGGGTGAAAGGGTGGATATGAATAGGGCAGTATCGCTTATCATACTTTTCCTTTTAGGATTAAGTGCACATTCAAGGCCTAGATTAGATTCGCTTCTAAAAGTTAATCCCGAAACCGATGTACAAAAAGTAAACCTATTTATAGCATTATCTAAAGAATACCAACTTAAGGGTTCACTGAATAGCGCGCAAAACTACGCTGAGCAGGCACTTGCAAAAAGTAAAGAATCAGATTGGTTGAGCGGGCAAGCGAAAAGTTATAACCAATTAGCCTATGTTGCCATTTACAATAGTGATTACGAAACAGCCATGAAAAGAGCAATCAGTGCTCTTGAATTGGCAGAAAGTGAGCGAGACTCAAGTAATCAGGCATTAGCTTACCAATACATAGGTTATGTAAACACCACACTTGGAGAATTCGAAACAGCTAAAGAGTTTTATTTTAAAGCTTTGAGCATTCAAAAAGAGTTAGAGAGTTCAGAAAGACTCGGATTTATCTACACCTATATTGCTAATCTCTATCGAGAAAATAACCAACTAGACTCAGCTTTATTCTATCACCAGAGAGCACTTGTAGAAAGAAGTAAAACGAATAATCCTAGAAGCAAAGCCGATTCTTATCTTTTAATTGGAGGAACCTATTACAAGAAAGGAGCCTATCAAAAAGCGATTGAATATTGCATTAATGCCCTAGGTGAATACCTAAAGTTGAACGACAAAAAAAGATTGGGTGAAACCTACCGCCAATTAGCAGAGATTAAATTGAAACTTGGAAAAGAAAGAGAAGCTGAACTTTACCTAAAAGAAGCTGTAAAGTTTGCTAAAGAATCCAAGGCATTGGATAATGTTGTCTTGATCTATGAAGAGCTTTCTAAACTCAAAGAAATAGAAGGTGAGTATGAAAAAGCCCTAGATTACCTTAAACGGCGCTACAAACTAGAAGACAGCATTGCAAGTAAAAAAGTCTATCAAGAAGCTTCAAAATCCTTACTAAAATACAAAGTCAACAAAGAAAAGAGAATTAAGGAACTAGTTCGAGAACAAGAGAAACGTGAACAAAAGCTTATTAATTATGCAATTTTTGCTGGCTCATTTCTGGTATTGACTTTCGCTGTTTTTGTTGTGCAACGATTAAGGATCACGCGAAGACAGAAGCAAGAGATCAGCCTTAAAACAGAACAGATCCAATATCAGAAAGAGGAATTAGAGGATTCTCATAGCACGCTTCAGCTTCAGCATCAAGAAATTCAAAGTTCAATTGTTTACGCGAAAAGAATTCAGGGTGCAATACTCCCCTCTCTTAAACTCGTGAAAACTTACTTAAAACAGTCCTTCATTCTCTACAAACCCAAAGATGTGGTGGCCGGGGATTTTTACTGGTTCACTTCGGCTTCGCTCAGCACAGGCACTTCGACTCCGCTCAGTGCAATTACATCGGACTTCGAGCGCCCGCCTGCCGGACGGACAGGGAGTCGAGAAGCCGATGTGATCTATTTTGCGGCAGCCGATTGTACCGGACATGGAGTGCCGGGCGCTATGGTTTCGGTTGTGTGTAATAATGCGCTGAACCGTTCGGTGAAAGAATTTGGCTTGACAGAACCGGGTGAGATCTTAGATAAAACCCGAGAGCTGGTGATCAAGGAATTTGAAAAATCAGAAGAAGAAGTGCAAGATGGAATGGACATCGCGCTTTGTTCACTAAATTTAAAAGGGACTTCGAGCGCCCGCCTACCGGACGGACAGGGAGCCGAGAAGCCCCTTTTAAAATACGCCGGTGCCCACAACCCGCTCTGGCTGATTAGAAAAGGAAAGTTTGATGAAGCTACACTCCCTGCGGGGAGTCGCATTAGTGATTCAGAAAATGGAGCCTATCAATTAGCGGAGATCAAAGCGGACAAACAACCAATTGGTAAATACGAAACGACCAAGCCTTATACCACCCATACTTTTGAGCTTGAACAAGGTGACACCCTCTATCTTTTCTCTGATGGTTTTGTGGATCAGTTTGGCGGGGAGAAAGGCAAGAAGTTCAAATCTTTAAACTTTAAACGCTTGTTGTTAAGCATTCAAGAGCTCGATATGGAAGCACAAAGAAGAGAGATTGATAAAACTTTTGAAGAATGGAAAAAAGGCCTTGAGCAGATTGATGATGTTTGCGTGATAGGGATTTGCATA
>P_1C_Liq_1_UnCtyDRAFT_1000078_pt1 | contig 20031 bp, 20 predicted proteins | sample Pon1CUnioCityCA_2_FD_10230 | JGI IMG/M metagenome (IMG submission 10230) | reverse complement strand
CTGCCTCCCGTAGGAGTCCGGACCGTGTCTCAGTTCCGGTGTGGCTGATCGTCCTCTCAGACCAGCTACCGATCGTCGCCTTGGTAGGCCTTTACCCTACCAACTAGCTAATCGGCCGCGGGCTCATCCATCGGCATGAACTTGAATCAGAGGTCCACTTTGCCCCGAAGGGCGTATGCGGTATTAATCCGAGTTTCCTCGGGCTATCCCCCACCGATGGGCAGATTCCCACGCGTTACTCACCCGTCCGCCGCTCGCCAGCATCCCGAAGGACCTGCTGCCGCTCGACTTGCATGTGTTAGGCATGCCGCCAGCGTTCAATCTGAGCCAGGATCAAACTCTTCAGTTTAAGAGTAGTAGTCGGTTAAGCCGACAAATCTTGGCTCGACACAAGGCATCTCATTCTTGAGTTGCTCTGGTCGATATTTCTGCATCAAGCAGTTTATCGACACGAGCACCCACACAAGTTGTCTGGTCCATTTTGTTAAAGAGCGCCTGACCTTTCGGTTGGCTGAGCAGAGCATTGTGTAACGCTGTTCTGCTTGTGTCAACGCTTTTCTTGGAGCGTTGGTGGCGCTGTGCGCCGAGACCGAGAATTCTAAATTAGAATTTTTGGTCGTCAACCCCTGCCGTTCGGGCGGTTGGCTGACCTCGCCTTGACGAGAATGCGAATCGTACAGCACACACCGGGGCTGTCAACAATCTGTCACACCTTTTTGACGTTAACCCGGGCAAACCGCCGCTTGCCCACCTGGAGAACGTACGCTGCGCCCGGCTCAAGGGTGGTATCCCGCGACTCGACCCGCTCGCCGTCCACCCGTACCGCCCGCTGATCGAGCATGCGCAATGCCTCTGAGGTGCTGGAAACCAGGCCGGCATCCCGCAGGGTCATCGCCAGGGGGCGCCCCCCTTCGCCAGCCTCCAGGGCATGCTCCGGCATATCGTCAGGCATTGCGCCCTGCCGAAACCGGGCGACGAAGGATTCGTGAGCGGCCGTTGCCGCCGCCTTGTCGTGGAACCGGGTCACCAGCTCATCGGCCAGCTCGACCTTTACATCGCGGGGGTTGGCGCCTTCCTCCACTTCGCGGCGCAGACGGGCGATGTCAGCCAGCGGCCGAAAACTGAGCAGTTCGAAGTAGCGCCACATGAGCGTGTCGGAGATCGACATGAGCTTGCCGAACATCTCATCCGCCGGCTCGCGATCCCGATAAAATTGCCAAGCGACTTCGACATCTTCTGCACCCCGTCCAGCCCCTCCAGCACCGGCGTGGTGATCAGTACCTGCGGTGGCTGGCCGTACTCGCGCTGCAGATCCCGGCCCACCAGCAGATTGAACTTCTGGTCGGTACCGCCGAGCTCGACATCCGCGCGCAGCGCCACGGAGTCATAGCCCTGGATCAGCGGATACATGAATTCGTGGATCGCGATGGACTGGTTGGCCTGGTAGCGCTTGTGGAAGTCGTCACGCTCGAGCATGCGCGCGACCGTGTACCGGGCCGAGAGCTCGATCATGTCGGTGGCGCTCATCTCGCCCATCCAGGTGGAGTTGAACACGACCTCGGTCCGGTCGGGGTCGAGGATGCGGAAGATCTGCTCGCGATAGGTCTCGGCGTTGCGCACCACATCCTCGCCGGTGAGCGGCTGACGCGTCGCGCTGCGGCCGCTGGGATCACCGATGCGCCCGGTGAAATCGCCGATCAGGAACACCACCTGATGCCCCAGATCCTGAAACTGGCGGAGCTTATTGATCAGTACCGTATGCCCCAGATGCAGATCCGGGGCAGTGGGGTCGAACCCGGCCTTGATGCGCAGCGGCCGACCACTCGCCAGTCGCTCGCGCAGCTCGTCCTCGCGGATAATCTCATCCGCCCCCCGCCAGAGCGTTTCCAGAGCGGCGTCCACCTCGCCCATGTTGTTCTCCCCTTGTTATCGCCATTGGCCGTGGCGCGGGATTCTATCCTAATTGACCCGGATACGGGCCGGGGCTATTGTTCCGGCTCATGAACAAACGGCTAAAAACGGGATTGCTCGTCACCGGTGCAGCGCTGATCGCGGCGGCGCTGATCGCTCCGCCATCCAACCCGCCGGAGCAACCCCAGGCCTCGCGCTCACTGGCGCTGCCCGACGCACCGGGTGTGCCGCCCGCATCGGCGCCGATGCGCACCACAACGTCCCTGCCCGATGCCGACACGCTGATGAATCGAGTATCCGACAACGGGCGGGACACCACCGACGGGCCGGGGCTCAGCGCCCGCGCCAACCGCCCGGTGGCCAGCACCCCGGCGCAACCCGCCGACACCCCCGCGCCCGAGTGGCGTGTTGAAACGGTGCGCAACGGCGATAACCTGGCGGCGGTGTTTCAGCGCGCCGGGCTCAGCGCCCGCGATGTCCATGACGTGGTCAACGCCGGCGATCCCGCCAACCAGCTGACCCGGCTTTTCCCCGGCGACGAGCTGTATCTGCAGGTCCGTGATGACGAGGATCTGGTGGGACTTCGCTATGCCATGAGCCCCACGCGGACCCTGCACATGACCCGGGACGCGACGGGCGACTGGCAGCCCCGCGTCGAGACCGTCGAGCTCGAGCGACGCACTGCCGAGGCAGAAGGCCGCATCGCCAGCTCGCTTTACAACGCCGGTATCGAGGCGGGCCTGAGCGATCGCCTGATCATGGAGCTGGCCGGTATCTTTGGCTGGGATATCGACTTTGCGCTGGATCTGCGCCGCAACGACTCGTTTGTGGTGGTCTATGAAACCCTGCACCGCGACGGTCAGAAGGTACGCAACGGCAAGATCCTGGCCGCCGAGTTCGTCAACCGCGGCGAGCGCTTCCGCGCGCTGCGCTACGAGACGCCCGAGGGCGAAAGCAATTACTACACCCCGGACGGGCGCAGCATGCGCAAGGCCTTTCTGCGCACGCCCACCGACTTCACCCGCGTGAGCTCGGAGTTCAACCCCGACCGGGTCCATCCGGTCTACGGCACGAAGCGCCCGCATCGGGGCACCGACTATGCCGCCCCCCCAGGGACACCGATCAAGGCCGCGGGTGACGGCAAGATCATCGAGCGCGGATCCAAGGGGGGGTACGGCAACACGGTGGTTCTCAAGCACGGCACGCGCTATACCACGCTTTATGCCCACATGCGCCGCTTTGCCAATGGCCACTCGGTGGGCGATCGCGTCAAACAGGGCGAAATCATTGGTTATGTCGGCAGCACCGGCCTGTCCACGGGTCCGCACCTGCATTACGAGTTTCGCGTCGACGGCACGCACCGCAATCCGCGAACGGTGGACCTGCCGGGTGCCCAACCCATCGCCGAGCGTTATCGGGACGACTTCGAGCGCCAGACCGCGACGCTGATCGCCAAACTCGACGGGCTGAGCCCCACCCGCGTCGCCCAGGCCGGCGACTAAGCGCGACCCCATGCGCATGATCGGCCTGATGTCCGGCACCAGCCTGGATGGTGTCGACGCGGTGATGGCCGACTTTGATGCCAGCGGCCGCCCCCGACCGTGCGGGCATATCCACTCCCCCTACAGTGCCGAGCTGGCGAGAACCCTGCGCGGCGTCAACGCCGACACGCCGCTGGCGCATACCCTGATGCTCGATGCCCGGCTGGCCGGCGTCTACGCGGCCGCGGTGGAGTCACTGCTCAAGGCTACCGGCAGCGCGCGCAGTCAGGTCAGCGCCATCGCCCTCCATGGTCAGACCTTATGGCATGCCCCGCGGGCCGAACCGCCCGTTACCTGTCAGGCTGGCGACCCCAGCCGGGTCGCCGAGGCGACCGGGCTGCCGGTGGTGGCGGATTTTCGTCAGCGCGATCTGGCGGCCGGCGGCGTCGGCGCCCCGCTGGCGCCGGTTTTTCATGCGGCGCTGTTCGGCGCCGACCAGCGCCGCTGCGTGGTCAATGTCGGGGGCGTTGCGAACCTGTCGGTACTCGCCGCCGGCGGGCGCGCCGAGCGGGGATTCGATACCGGCCCCGGCAATGCCCTCATGGACGCCGGCGCGCGTCGATACCTTGATGCGGCATTTGATCGGGACGGCGCCTGGGCCGCATCGGGACGGACGGATCCAGCGTTTCTCGCGCAGCTGCTGGCAGACGCCTACTTCGAGCGCCCACCGCCGAAGAGCCTGGACGTAAAAACCTTTGATCAGCACTGGCTGGACGGCCACACCGGACAACCGGCGCGCCCCGTGGACCGGCAGGCGACCCTGCTCGCACTGACCGCTGAGACCATCGCTTCTGCCATCGAGCGCTGGGGCGGGGAGCCGCGGGATGTGGTGATAACCGGGGGCGGCGCCGCAAACACTGCCTTGTGTCGGGCACTCAACCACCGACTGGGGGACGACCGACCGCTGCTGACCAGCGATGAGCTGGGCATTCCCGCGAGTCAGGTCGAAGCGCTCGGCTTTGCCTGGCTGGGCCGCGCCGCCCTGCGCGGCGAGCCCGTGGACCTGACGTCGATCACCGGCGCCCGGCGACCGATCATTCTGGGAGGGATCTATCCAGCCTGAGCGCCCTCAGACCCCGAACGACGAGCCGCAGCCGCAGGTGGTGCTGGCATTGGGGTTGCGGATCACGAACTGAGCGCCCTCGATGCCCTCGACATAGTCGATCTCGGCACCTTCCAGATAAGCACTGCTCATGGGATCGACCAGCAGCTTCACGCCGGCGTTCTCGACCATCGCGTCACCGGCCTCTTCGGATTCGTCGAACATGAACCCGTACTGAAAGCCCGAGCAGCCTCCGCCCGTGATGTACACCCGGAGCTTGAGGTCGTCGTTCTGTTCCTCGTCGAGGAGCTGACGCACCTTCGTCGCGGCGTTATCGGTAAATACCAGCAGTTCTTCCTGCTCCGCCACTTCACTCATGACCCTGACTCCTGTTATCATCACCATCCTGATTCTCCTGCCTGTCCGACACCCCGTCAATCGCCGTTATGGCAGAACACTGATGCCCTCAAGTCCCAGTGTCTCGGGCAATCCCAGCATCAGATTCATGTTCTGCACCGCCTGGCCGGCGGCGCCCTTGACCAGATTGTCCTCCACCGCCAGGACCAGCGCCATGTCGCCGCCCTCGGGCCGATGCACGGCGATGCGCACCATGTTGCTGCCGCGCACGCTGCGGGTTTCGGGGTGGCTGCCGGGCGGTAGTACGTCCACGAACGGCTCATCGGCAAAACGCTGTTCGTAGACCGCCTGCAGATCCACGGCTGGATCGCGCAGGCGGCCGTAGAGGGTGGCGTGGATACCGCGGATCATCGGCACCAGATGTGGGACAAAGGTCAGTCCCACCGGCTGTGCGGCGGCTCGCTCAAGCCCCTGGCGGATTTCCGGCAGATGGCGATGACCCGAAGCGCCATAGGCATGAAAGTTTTCGCCGGCCTCGCAGAGCAGGGTATGCGGCTTCGGCACCCGCCCGGCCCCACTGGCGCCCGACTTGGCATCGGCGATGAGCGCGTCGGTCGCCACCAGGCGCGCCTCGAGCAAAGGCAGAAACCCCAGCTGCACGGCGGTGGGATAGCAGCCGGGATTGGCCACCAGGCGCGCCTTGCGAATCGCCTCCCGGCCATATTCGGGCAACCCGTAGACCGCCTCCGCTGCCAGCTCCGGGCAGGCATGCGCCATGCCATACCAGTGCGACCAGACGCCCAGATCGCGGATCCGGAAGTCGGCTCCCAGGTCGATCACGCGAACCCCCCGCTCGATCAGCGCCGGGGCCATTTCCATGGCGGTGCCGTTGGGTGTGGCAAAAAACACCACGTCGCAGCCCGCCAGCGTCTCGGGGTCGGGATTGGAGAATGCCAGATCGACATGACCGCGCAGATTCGGGTAAACCGCGCTGACCGGCTGACCGGCCTGGGCGCGCGAGGTAATCACCTGCAGCGCTACCTGCGGATGCCCGGCCAGCAGGCGCAGCAGCTCGACCCCGGTATAGCCTGTTCCACCTACAATCCCGGCGGTAATGGTCATCATCGTCCCCTGAGCTGATCCAACACAGTCTGTATGATGCCAGACACGCCCGCCGGGCGCCGATGGTGAGCCATTCAGTGCAGACAATCCCGACACAGCGCCAGAAATACCGCCTGTCCATCGGTCGTGCGCCGGTTGTCATGGCCTTACTGGGCGTGATCACCGGGGCACTGACGGCGGCCGTGGTCATCGGCTTTCGACTGCTCTACGAAACCGCCCAGCGCGGACTGCTGCCCGACGGCCAGCTCGGCGACTACGAGGGACTGCTGGCCTGGCAGCGATTCCTGCTGCCCATTGCCGGCGCGGCCGTGATCGGTTTCTACATGCGGCATATCGCGGGCCGCGACCCGCGCACCGGCATCGGTTTTGTCATCGAGCGCACGGCCTACCACGAGGCCCTGCTGCCGCTGCGCAACGCCATTCACCAGTTCATCGTCGCCGCCCTTGCCATCGCCAGTGGTCACTCCGTGGGCCGCGAGGGCCCGAGTGTGCACCTCGGCGCCACCACCGGCAGCCAGATCGGGCAACGCCTCGGCCTGCCGCACAACAGCCTGCGCACACTGGTGGCCTGCGGCACGGCCGCCGCCATCGGCGCATCATTCAATACCCCGCTCGCCGGCGTCGCCTTTGCCATGGAAGTGGTGGTCATGGAGTACACCATTGCCGGGTTTCTGCCCGTGATCATCGCCGGTGTCACCGCCACCGCACTCGCCCATCTGGTGTTCGGCGCGGGGATTGTCTTCACGATTCCCGCGCTGAGCATCCAGGGACTCCACGAACTGCCGCTGGTCATGTTCCTGGGACTGCTTTTGGGGGGGCTGGCCGCCGCCTTCATCCGGGCCCTGCGCCACAGCAGCCAGTGGCTCGCCAACTGGCCGGTGGTCCCGCGGGCGCTGACGGGCGGCCTGATCGTCGGCCTGATCGGCCTCGCCTATCCGCAGGTGATGGGCATCGGCTATGACACCATTGCCGCAACATTCGCCGGCGAACTGGGCGTTGCCCTGCTGCTGGGGCTTGTGGGGGCCAAGTTGCTGGCCACTGCCGCCATCATTGGCCTTGGCGTGCCCGGCGGACTCATCGGCCCCACCCTGGTGATGGGCGCCGCTGCCGGTGGCGCGGTGGGCCTGTTGGCCGAGTCATTGATCCCGCTGCCGCTGGGCGGTCCAGCCCTTTACGCACTACTGGGCATGGGGGCAATGATGGGGGCAACCCTGCGGGCGCCGCTGGCGGCACTGACCGCCATGCTCGAGCTGACCGCCAACCCCGGCATCATCATGCCGGGCATGCTGGCCATCGCGGCGGCCACGATCAGCGCCCGCGAGGTGTTTCGGACCGACTCGGTGTACCACCTCGAACTCGGTGAACGCGGTCTCGACCCGCGCCAGAACCCGCTGCTGCAGGCCGCCAGCCGGCTTGGCATCCTGCAGCTGGTCAACCCGCACTGCCGGACACTGCCGGCACAGGCCGACACGGCGGCGATCGACACGCTGCTGGCGGACACGCCCGACTGGGTGCTGGCAGCCCCCGGCGACGACGGCCTGCCAGACAGGGCCTGTCGCCTGGAGATGCTGCGCGCCAATCATGGGGCCCGACGCGCGCCGTTTACCAGCGCTGTCGCGCTGCTTCCCATTGATGAAAAGGCCAGTCTGCGGGATGCCTTCGAGCGCCTGCGCGGGGCCGGCGATACCGCGCTGCTGGTCACCCGGCCGGTGCGCCGGGGCGGCCGCGAGTGGACCGGCATCGTCACCCGCCAGGCCATTCACGACGCTTATCTGGGCTGATATCCCCGGCCGGACAGTTGCTATACTGGCAGTCAAAATCCTGCAAAGAGGTCTGCCGTGCGAAAAGAATGGTTAGTGGGCGTGCTGGCCCTGGTCATCGTCGGCCTGGTGGGCTATGTCTGGTTTGCCCCGCCGGCGCGCGAGCCGGCGCCCAACGTCGAACTCGAGCGCCTCGACGGTGCGCAGACCGCTCTGGCGGATCACCGCGGCGAGGCGGTGATGCTGGTGTTCTGGGCCACCACCTGTCCGACCTGCATCCAGGAGATGCCCGAAGTGGTCGAACTGCACCACGATCTCGGCGACGAGGGGCTGACCATTCTGGGAGTGGCGATGGACTATGACCCGCGCGAACAGGTCAGGGCACTGGTCGATCGCCGCCAGCTGCCCTACGACATCGTCCTGGATAACGGCGGCAGCATCGCCAATGCGTTCAACCAGGTTCGCGTGACGCCCACCACGGTGCTCATCGACCCCGACGGCGGCGTGGTCTGGCAGCGGATCGGCCCGATCGACTTCGAGCGACTGCGCGAACAGCTCCGGCCCATGCTCGCGGAGCGGCAATCGGCATGACAGCGCTGTGGATCAAGTCGTTTCACATCATTGCCGTGGTGACCTGGTTTGCCGCGCTGTTCTACCTGCCGCGGCTGTTCGTCTATCACGCCATGACCGAGGACGAACCCGGCCGCGAGCGCTTTCGGGTCATGGAGCGCAAGCTCTATCGCGGTATCATGAACCCCAGCGCGGTAGTGGCCGTGGGCCTGGGCGTGGCACTCATCGTGGTCCAGCCATTCTGGCTCGAGCAGGGCTGGCTGCATGTCAAGATACTGCTGGTGGTGGCCCTGATCGGCTATCATCTGTACTGCGGTCGATTGATGCGGGCCTTTGCCGAGGAGCGCAACACCCGCAGCCACCGCTGGTATCGTGTGTTCAACGAATTGCCCGTGCTGGTACTGATCGCCGTGGTGCTGCTGGTCGAGCTCAAGCCCTGGGCCTGAGGCGCGTCCTCGCCGGCTGTGGCGATACCGGCATTCCATGCTATCCTTATAGGGTACTGATTAAGTCCACAATGGTGTCCCGGATGACGTCTGCGCTGTTCTCCCGCCAACATGATGATTACGTGCGCGACCTGCTGCAGGGCGCCGGCCTGCGGGCGACCCGTCAACGCATGGGGCTGGCCGGGCTGATTTTCGGCCAGGGCGAGCGCCACATCACTGCCGAGGAGTTGTATGCCGAGGCCATCGATGCCGGCATGCGGCTGTCGCAGACGACGGTGTACAACACCCTGCACCAGTTCACCGAAGCCGGTCTGCTGCGCGAGATCCTCGCCGATCCACGCCGGATCTACTTTGACACCAAGGTCGACCCGCACCATCACTTCCTCGACGAGGAAACCGGTGAAATGGAAGACATCCCCCACAATCGCGTGGCCGTGGATGGTCTGCCGACACCGCCCCCCGGCAAGACCATCGAGGGTGTCGACGTCATCGTGCGGGTGCGCCGCCCGGGCTGAGGGCTACCACCCGGCCCGGATCAGTCCCCCCAGGCCGTAGCGGTCCATTTCGGCGTTGATCAGCCGCCGCACCTCGGCGGGCGTCTCGCAGACCAGTACGGCCTCCAGCAACACCCGCGCCGCTGAATAGGGGATGGTGCGAATCACGCGCTTGACCCGCAGGATACGCCCGCTGCTCATCGACAGACTCTCCAGCCCCATCGCCATCAGCAATGGCGCGATCGCCGGCTCGCCGGCCATGCTCCCGCACAGCGACACCGGCGTACCCAGCCGCTGTCCGACCTCGCCGACCGATGCCACCGCCCGCAGGACCGCCGGGTGCAACTCGTCATAGATCGATGCCACCCGACTGTTGTTGCGATCGACGGCCAGCAGGTACTGAGCCAGATCATTACTGCCAATGGACAGAAAATCGAGTCGCCGCGCCAGGCTTTCGGCCTGGTACACCGCCGCCGGCACCTCGACCATGGCACCGATCGCCGGGATCGCCGTCACCACCCCCTCCTCGGCCAGCTCGGCATGGGCGCGACGCAGCAGCGACGCAGCCCGTTCCGCCTCCTCGACGCGACTCACCATCGGGAACATCACCCGCAGATTGTCGAGCCCCACCGAGGCGCGCAGCATGGCGCGCAGTTGGGTCAGAAAGATCTCCGGATGATCCAGGGTCATGCGCACACCGCGCCAGCCCAGAAACGGGTTTTCATCGTGGGTCGGGAAGTACGGCAGCGGCTTGTCTCCGCCAACGTCCAGGGTCCGCAGGGTGACCGGAAGCGGAGCGAAGGCCTCGAGCACCTCGCGATAGCGCTCGATCTGCTCGTCTTCGCCGGGAAACCGCGGGCTGACCATGAACGGAAACTCGGTGCGATGCAGCCCGACGCCCGCACAGCCCACCTCCAGCGCCCGTTCGATCTCGGCGGCCAGACCGGTATTCACGGTCAGGTCAATGGAATGGCCATCCGGCGTGACGGCGGGTTCGCCGGCAATGTCCTCCAGCCCGGCGGTGATGGCCTCCTCCTCCACAGCCAGGCGCTGGTACTCGTCGCGCAGCGCCGGCGCCGGATCCACCTCGACCCGGCCACGGTAGCCATCCACGATCAACGCGCGTCCGTGCAGGCCATGCACCGGCAGCTCCCGAACCCCCATGACCGCCGGCACCCCCAGTGCCCGCGCGAGGATGGCGATGTGCGAATTGGCCGATCCGCCGGCGCTTACCACCCCCGCCAGCTTGTCCCGGGGGATTTCCACCAGCTGCGAGGCGCTCACCTCCTCGCCCACCAGAATGACCCGATCGGGCAGGGGCTGATCCGTTTCTCCGACATTCAGCAACCGGGTCAGCAACCGCTGTCCGACATCCCGCAGGTCACTGGCGCGCTCGCGCAGGTAGGCATCATCCATGGCCTCAAAGCGGCGCGCATGCTCGGCGATGGTCAGCCGCACCGCAAACGGCGCCCAGTGGCCGGCATGGATATGCGTGACGATGCGCTGACGCAGGCTGTCGCCGTCGAGCATCTGCAGATACACATCAAAAAGCTGCTGCTCGGCCGCCGGCACCTGATCCTGCATGCGTGCCGCAAGCCCGCGAAGGTCGGCGCGGGCGGCCTCCAGCGCCTTGCCAAACGCTGTCTCCTCGGCCTCGACATGGCGGATGCGCCGATCCGGGATGCTATCGAGGCTGGCGGGGACGGTCAGGACATGCCCTTCGCCGATCCCCAGACCACTCGCCCCGGCAATGCCGTCCAGGCCCAGCGGATGACCGTCATCGGCGTCCCCCGGATCCGTGAGTTCGCCGCGCACGCGGGCATGGGCCATGACGCCGGCGAGCTGCGCGGCCATGGTGACCAGGAAGGCGACCTCGGCATCGCTGAATCGGTCGCGGGCCTGACGCTGGACCACCAGAACACCCAGCCGCGACTGATAGTGGATAATCGGGACCCCCAGGAAGGAGTGGAAGCGCTCTTCGCCGGTTTCGGGAAAATACCGGAAACGCGGATGCCGGTCCGCATCGTTGAGGTTGATGGACTCCTCGCGCTCGGCGACCAGTCCCACCAGCCCCTCGCTGACCGGCAGGCGCACCTGACCCACGGCATCCGCATTCAGGCCGCGCGTGGCCATCAGGCGAAGATGGTCGCCATCCCCCTCGAGCAGGTAGACCGAGCAGACATCGCCACCGGTGGCCTCGGCCACACGCTCGACGATGATCTCCAGCGCCTGACGGAAATCGCCCGCGGCATTGACCGCCTGGACAATGCGGTGGAGCGTTTCCAGCACGCCGGCTAGCGCCCCTGGCCGGGTCGGGGGATGGCTGACGGCTGTCCGGCACCCGCATTGGCCGGCCGCGCCGGGGGACCTTCGGGGAACAGCAAGGGGGCAAGCTCGTCCAGGGCACGGGCGTAGACATCGCGCTTGAACGACACGATGGCCTCCAGCGGATACCAGTAGGACACCCAGTTCCAGCGATCAAACTCCGGGTCGGGGCTGGCATCGAGCCGCACCCGGGTATCCGCCGAGCGCAGCCGCAGCAAAAACCAGACCTGTTTCTGCCCGATGCAGGTCGGCCGCTGGCGGCGACGGATCAGGTGCCGNGGCAGTCGATAGTGCAGCCAGCCCCGGGTCGACCCCAGCACGGCGACATCCGCCGGCGCCAGCCCCACCTCTTCATTGAGCTCGCGATACAGGGCCGCCTCNGGGCTTTCATTGCGCTGGATCCCGCCCTGGGGGAATTGCCAGGCGTTCTGACCCACGCGGCGCGCCCACAGCAGCTCGCCGGCCTCATTCGCCAGAATCATCCCGACATTTGGACGAAACCCTTTTGAATCAATCACTTACTTCACCAAATCAAGAATCCTGTTGCGGGTTATTCTTCCACACCGCAGAATCAAGCGGCAATGCGACAACGGGATTAAGGCGTGCAGCTGGCGATTTTCGACCTCGATAACACCCTCCTCGAAGGCGACAGCGACTACCTCTGGGGCCAGCATCTGATTGAACAGGGTGCGGTCCAGCGCGACGAGTTCGAGGCCCAGAATCGGCGCTTCATGCGCGAGTACGAGGCCGGGCAGCTGGATATCGACGCCTTTTTGCAGTTTGCCCTGCGGCCCTTGGCCGACCACCCCGAATCAAGCCTGATGGCCTGGCGCGAAGCCTTCATCGAACGGCACATCCGCCCGCGGATGCTGCCCGCCGCCTGCGAACTGGTCGACGAGCACCGCCGGCGCGATCATGCACTGATGATCATTACCGCCACCAACCGCTTCGTTACCGCCCCGATTGCCGAGTTGTTCGATATCCCGGTGCTGCTGGCCACCGAGCCCGAGCGCGGCCCGGCGGGCTATACCGGCCGCCCTGCGGGCATCCCGACCTTTCAGGCGGGCAAGATCGACGCGCTTCGCGCGTGGCTGGACGAGCAGGAGCAGATCTTTGACACAATCCACTTCTACAGCGACTCGCGCAATGACCTGCCGCTGCTCGAAGTGGTGGACCGGCCAGTGGCCATCGACCCCGATCCGGTGCTCAAAAGTGCGGCCCGGGCCAATGGCTGGCCCATGCTGACGCTACGCGCCGGCGATACTCCCCAACCCCTTGCCTGACAGGAGCCCGAGCATGCCTCACACCCCCCGTCGCCGATTTCCGTGGTTGATCACTGCCCTGCTCGGCGCCGCACTGGCCGGCGCTGCGCAGGCCGAACTGGTCGTCGACAACGCCTGGGCCCGGGCGACGCCACCGGGTTTTGCCAAGGGCGCCGTCTACCTCGACATCCGCAATGACGGCCGGCGCAGCGACACCCTGGTCGGTGTGCACACCGACCGCGCCGGTCGCGCCGAACTGCATCGCACCATCGAGGAAGGCGGCAACAGCCGCATGGTTCACACGCCCCGGGTGCGCGTACCCGCTGACAGCAGCGTGACCTTCGAACCCGGCGGCCGGCACGTGATGATGATGGGCATTGACGAAGCGCTCACCGAAGGCGAGCGCTTTACAGTGGAGCTTGAGGCCGAAACCGCCGGCACCCTTCGAGTCGACGTCGAGGTGCTGGCACCGACGGCCATGGGCGTCGACTAGATCACGCGGGAGAAGCGCCGCTCGCCGCCGGCGGGCGCCAGATAGGCGTCGAACGGCATCGCCACGTTGCGCAGAAAGAACCGTCCCCGCGGCGTGACCTCGAGTGACCCGGGCGTCAGCGTCAGGAGGCCGTCATCCGCCAGCGGCGAGAGGGCCGCGAGGGCATCGCCGAAGTAGTCGGCAAAGTCGATCCCGTGCCGCGCCTCGATGCCCGCGTAGTCCACCCGTCCACGGCACATCACCGCCTGAATCACGTCGCGACGCAGGCGATCGTCATCATCCATGGCCACGCCCCGCCATAGGGGCAGCTCACCGGCGCGGACCGCGGCGGCATGGCCCTCGGGGTCGCGGCGATTCTGCATGAAGGCGTCACCGATCTGGCCAATGGACGAGGCCCCCAGGCCGATCAGGTCCAGATCGGGGCGAGTGGCATAGCCCTGAAAGTTGCGATGCAGGGTGCCGTCATCGGCCGCCTCGGCCAGTTCATCGCCGGGCAGGGCAAAATGATCCATGCCGATGTACTGGTAGCCCTCGCCGGCAAGGCGCTGCATGGCCTCGATCAGCAGCGTGAGCTTCATTTCGGCGGCGGGCAGGGTCGCATCGGGGATCTGGCGCTGGATGCGGAACATCTGCGGCATGTGCGCGTAGTTGTACAGGGCGATGCGGTCAGGCCGCATGGTCATCACCGCATCCAGGGTCCGCGACAGGCGCTCCGGGGTCTGCAACGGCAGGCCGTACATCAGGTCCAGATTGATGGAGCGAAAGCCCTGGGCCCGGGCCTCTTCAACGATGTCGGCCGTGGCCTGAACGCCCTGGATGCGATTGATCGCTTTCTGCACATCATCATCGAAATCCTGTACGCCCAGACTCAGACGGTTGAAGCCCAGGGCGGCAAGATGGCGGATGCGCTGGCGGTCGACCGTGCGCGGGTCCACCTCGATGGAAAATTCGCGCCGCTCGGGGGGCGCCAGCGGAAAGCGTTCGGCGATGGCGTCAATCAGCGTCGCCAGATCGTCGTCGGTCAGATAGGTCGGGGTACCGCCGCCCAGGTGCAGCTGCTCCACCGGACGGTCGTCGGCAAACAGCGCCGCCTGCAGATCCAGCTCCTCGATCAGACGGGCCAGATAGTCCTGGGCCCGCCGGTAGTTGGCGGTAATCACCTTGTTGCAGGCGCAGTAAAAGCACACCGTGCGGCAGAACGGCACATGCACATAGAGCGACAGGGGCCGCGGGATGGGATCGCCGTTGCTCCAGCTGACATGGTCGCGATACTGCGCGGCATCAAAGTCTTCAGTGAACTGGGCAGCGGTGGGATAGGAGGTGTACCGGGGCCCGGTCACGTCGTAGCGACGCAGCAGGGCCCGGTCAAGAAGAAGATTGTCGGCCATGAACGCGCCGCTCCCGATGCAGTGTTTCGTGTCATCATAGGCGGAGTGCGACGTGCTCGGGTTGATCTGTGTCAGTCAGGCGCAAGGTCGGCGGAGGATTGATTTGAAGCAGGACGAGAATACCGGCTCGACGGGCCCCGAAACCCTGCGCGCGCGGCTGGTTCGGCGTGGATGGCTGATGCTGGCGCTGTTTTTCATCGGCCTCGGCAGCGTCGGGGCAGTGCTGCCGCTGCTGCCCACCACCCCGTTTCTTCTGCTCGCGACAATGTGCGCGTCGCGCAGCTCGCCGGCGCTGCATGCCTGGCTCTACAGCCACCCCCGGTTTGGCCCGCTGCTGCGGGACTGGCGGGACCACCGCGCGATCCGGCCCCGGGCCAAGATCACCGCACTGATTCTGGTCGCACTCAGTTGGGGGTGGATGTGGATCAGCGTCGAGCCGCTCTACGCCCGGCTGTCAGCCAGTGCGGTCATGGCTGGCGTGGTCACCTTTCTGGCCACCCGCCCCCACGGACCTAGGCGGTAGTCAGCCCCGCCACCGCGAACAGCCCCGGCACGCAGGCAAATGCACCGGTCCACAGAAGGCTTCGTAGCGTGGGGCGATCGGCAATGTAAGCCGCGCCATACCCCAGACGCAGCAGCACAAACAGCACCGCCAGGGCATCAATCCACGCCTGCGCCCCGCCCAGCTGGTGGGCAATGATGACGGCGGCGGCAAACGGCGGGAAGGCCTCGAAGGTGTTGAGCTGCGCCCAGTGCGCCCGCTGGCGCCAGCCACTCAGGCCCGCCAGCCATTCCCGCGGCCGGGCGTTGTCGAACCGACCCCGGGATTTTGCCAGGCCCGCGAACACGAACGGCATGAAAATCGCGATCAGGACCATCCAGTAGGCCAGCGTCATGACTGCTCCGCCTGTAGCTGCGCATTGACGGCGCGAAAACCGATGTCGGCGCGCATGAAACGGCCCGGCCAATGCACGCCCTGCGCCAGATCATAGGCGGCCTTCTGCGCGGCCAGGATATCGTCCCCCAGGGCGCAGGCAGACAGGACCCGGCCGCCCGCGGTCACGATCTCGCCATGGGCGTTGGTGGCGGTACCGGCGTGAAACACCTTGCGGTCGTCGCCGTCGGCATCGGCGAGCCCCGCGATGACATCCCCCCGGGAATAGGCCCCGGGATAGCCCGCCGCGGCCAGCACCACACCCAGGCAGGGGCGTGGATCCCACTCGACGGTCTCGGCTGCCAGCCGACCATTCAGCGCGGCCTCGAACAGCGTGACCGGATCACTGGCAAGCCGCATGAGGATCGGCTGGGTTTCGGGGTCGCCCAGCCGCACGTTGAACTCAAGCACCCGCGGCTCGCCCTGCTCATCGATCATCAGACCGGCGTAGAGGAATCCGCGGTAGCCGCGCCCTTCGGCCACCAGCCCACGCACCGTTGGCCGGATCACTGATTCAAGGATGCGCGCATGGACGGCGTCCGTGACCACCGGCGCCGGCGAGTAGGCGCCCATGCCGCCGGTGTTGGGGCCCTGATCGCCGGCATCCCGGGCCTTGTGATCCTGCGAGCTCGCGAGCGGCAGCACCGTTTCACCGTCGACCAGGGCGATAAAGCTGGCCTCCTCGCCGGTGAGGAAATCCTCGACCACGATGCGCTCGCTGGCCGCGCCGAACGCCCCCTGGAGCATGGACGTGGCGGCCTCCAGTGCCGTGTCGATGTCATGGGCGATGGTCACGCCCTTGCCGGCGGCCAGGCCATCGGCCTTGATCACCAGCGGCGCGCCCCGCTCGCGGATATAGGCCAGGGCGGGCTCCAGCTGCTCGAAGGTCTGATAAGCGGCGCTGGGGATGCCGTGCCGGGCAAAAAACCCCTTGGCAAAGGCCTTCGAGGCCTCGAGCTCGGCGGCCGCCTGACCGGGGCCCAGGCACGCCAGCCCGGCCTGCTCGAAGGCATCGACGATGCCGGCGGCGAGCGGTGCCTCGGGCCCGATCACGGTCATCTCCACCGCCAGCGCCCGGGCCTGTTCGATAAGCGCCGGAATGTCATCGGCGCTGACCGCAAGGTTACTCACCCCCGGCTCGGCCGCGGTGCCGGGATTGCCCGGCGCCACATAGACCTGTTGGCTGCGCGGTGACTGTGCCAGGCGCCAGGCCAGCGCATGCTCACGCCCGCCGTTGCCCACGACCAGGATGTTCATCTGCAAGCTCCCCGTGTCCGGTCAGTGCCGAAAATGGCGCATGCCCGTCAACAGCATGGCGATACCGTGTTCGTCGGCCGCGGCGATCACCTCGTCATCGCGGCGCGAGCCACCCGGCTGGATAATCGCGCGAACACCCGCCGCCGCGGCCTGATCAATGCCGTCCCGGAATGGAAAGAACGCGTCCGAGGCCAGCACCGAGCCGGTCAGGTCCAGTCCCGCCTCGGCGGCTTTGCTGACCCCGATCCGGGCACTGTCGACCCGGCTCATCTGCCCGGCCCCGATGCCCAGCGTGCGGCCATCGCGGCCATAGACAATCGCGTTCGACTTGACGAACTTGGCGACCCGCCAGACAAAGTCCAGCTCGTCGGCCAGCGCCTCGCCCACCGGCTCGCGGGTCACGCAATGCAGCCCCGCTTCGGCGGTCAGGGCACGATCCTGAGCCTGCACCAGCAGACCGCCGCCCACCGGCTGCAGGCGCCATTCCGACGGCTCGACCGGTCCCGCCGGCACCTCGAGCACGCGAACGTTGGCCTTGGCGGCGGTCACCATCAGCGCCTCGTCACTGACCGCCGGCGCCAGGATGACCTCGACGAACTGACGCTCGACGATGGCCCGGGCGGTGGCCGCATCAAGGGGTCGATTGAAGGCGATGATGCCGCCGAAGGCCGAGGTGGGATCGGTGGCAAACGCCGCCTCGTAGGCGGCCGCCGGCCCCTCCGCCACGGCCACGCCGCAGGGATTGGCATGCTTGACGATCACGCAGGCCGGCGCCTCGAACGCGCCCACGCAGGCCCAGGCGGCATCGCCATCGGCCAGATTGTTGTACGACAGCGCCTTGCCCTGGCGCTGGTGGTAGTCGGCAAAGCTGCCCGGTCGGGCCAGCGGGTCACGATAGAACGCCGCGGGCTGATGCGGGTTTTCGCCATAGCGCAGTTCGGCGGCCTTCTCCCAGTGGCGGTTGAGCTGGCCGGGAAAGGCCGATACCTGGCCGTCGGCATCGCGGGCCGACAGATAATCGCTGATGGCCGCGTCGTAGCGGGCCACATGATTGAAGGCCGCCACCGCCAGTTCGTAGCGCTGGGCGGCATCGAGACCGCCCTGTCCGGCCACGGCGTCGATAATCGCGGGGTACTGCGCCGGCGCCGTCACCACACCGACACCGGCATGGTTCTTGGCGGCCGCCCGGAGCATGGCCGGACCGCCGATATCGATGTGCTCGATGGCCGCTTCCAGCGAGCAGTCGGGATCGGCCACGGCCTGCTCGAAGGCATAGAGGTTGACCACCAGCAGATCAATGGGCGGGATGGATTGCTCGGCCATCACCGTATCGTCTTCACCGCGCCGGCCCAGCAGCCCGCCGTGAATGCGCGGGTGCAGGGTCTTGACCCGGCCCGCCATGATCTCGGGAAAGCCCGTGTGCTCGCTGACCTCCACCACATCGATCCCGGCGTCCTGCAGCAGCGCGGCGGTCCCGCCGGTGGAGAGGATCTCGACCCCGCGGTCAGCCAGGCAACGCGCCAGCGGCTCAATCCCGGTCTTGTCGGAGACGCTGATCAGGGCGCGGCGAATGGCAGGGGGCGTGGCGGCAGCGGACATGGCGGGACTCCGTGGTGGTCAGTCTTCGAGGCCGTAGTGGCGAAGCTTTTTGCGCAGCGTTCCGCGATTGATGCCCAGGGCGTCGGCAGCGCGCGTCTGGTTGCCGCCGCACTCGCGCATGACCACCTCCAGCAGGGGCGCCTCGGCCTGCTCGATCACCATTCGATGGAGATCGTGGCTGGCCTGCCCGTCGAGGTCGCGGAAATACGCCGTCACCGTCTCATGCACACAGGCACGGATCGGGCCGACGCTGGCGCCCCCGGGGGCAGATTCGTCTTCCATGGCGTGAATCCTTCGCGGAAAACCCGAAATCATAACGGCAACACCCCCACCATTAAACCGCCAGCCGCCGACCATCCAGCCGCACCCATTCATCGGCCCGCGCGACCGGCCCGAAACGACAGGCCGGTTGATACGCCGCCCGCACCGCCTCGGCCTGGGTTGCGAGCAGACCGGCCAGGGTCAGGCGGCCATCCACGGCCAGGGCAGCGATCAGTCGCGGCGCCAGTGACTGCAGAATACCCGCCAGAATATTGGCAAGCACGCGATCCGCCACCGGCAGGTTCGCCGCCGGCTCCTGCACCTCGAGCCGATCCTCTACCCCGTTGCGCCGGGCGTTGTCGCGGGTGGCGATCAGGGCCTGTGGATCATTGTCCACCGCCACCACCCGACGCGCCCCCAGGCGCAGCGCGGCGATCGCCAGCAGCCCCGACCCGCAGCCATAGTCGATCACCGTTTCGTCCACCGGCGGCTCGGCGGCCAGCGCCTCGAGGCACAGGGCGGTGCTCGGGTGCGTGCCGGTGCCAAACGCCAGACCGGGATCGAGCCGGATATTGATCGCCTCGGGCTCCGGCGGCTGCATGCCGCCGGGGACCACCCACAGCGTTCCGCCAAAGCACTGCGGCTGAAAATGCTCGAGCCAGGCGCGCTCCCAGGCCTGATCGGCAATCTCGGCGGTCCCCCAGCCCGACGGCTCACCGCCAAGGGCCTCAACCACCGCGGCATGCACGGCGTCGATGTCGCTGTCCCCAGGGAACAGCGCCTCGACCCGCAGCCAGTCCCAGAGCCGGGTCTCGCCGGGAGGCGGTTCAAGCACCGCCGCGCTGCCCGCTGCCTCGGCCCAGGTGATCGCCTCGGCGCCCGCCGCCTCGAGCACCGTGTCCAGATGCTCGGCCTGGTCGGCGGTCACCTCGAACGCGACCTGGCGGGACGCCATGGTCAGCGGTGTTCGCCGGGCTGCCAGAGCACGTCGCCACCGGCTTCGCGATTGGCATCGCGGGCCAGCACGAACAGATAGTCCGACAACCGGTTGAGATAGCGCAGCACGTTTTCGTTGATGGGCGTGGTCACTGCCAGGGCCGCCGTCTCGCGCTCGGCCCGCCGCGCCACGGTGCGGGCGTGATGCAAATGCGCGGCGGCCGGGCTGCCCGCGGGCAACACGAACGAGCGCAGGGTATCCAGATGGGCATTGACCCGGTCGATTTCCGCTTCCAGCCACTCGGTCTGGCCCTGCGCCACGCGCAGGGGCTC
>P_1C_Liq_1_UnCtyDRAFT_1000077_pt1 | contig 20056 bp, 15 predicted proteins | sample Pon1CUnioCityCA_2_FD_10230 | JGI IMG/M metagenome (IMG submission 10230) | reverse complement strand
TTATTTCATTCTTATTGGTGGCGACGCTAGAGTATTTTGGCAGGTTCAATACTTTTGTACGCGCGTTCTTATTGTTTTCGTTTGTCGCAATAAACACCTATGTACTTATACGGTATTTCGCTATTCCTGCTGGTAAATTACTTTCTTTCGGTAAACGCATCAATCGCCATCAAGCGGCTCAAATTATTGGTAAATTTTTTCCGGATGTGAATGATCGATTGCTCATTACACTGCAGTTGCACGATTCAGAAAAAAACTATGAAGGGAATACTGAATTATTACGTGCGAGTATCCAACAAAATGCAAAACGGTTGAATGCTTTTAGTTTTACCGATGCAGTCGATTATGGTGAAAACCGCAAATATCTCAAATACGTTTTACCTGTAGTTTTAGTGGTTGTATTATTAGGTATTACTCTGCCAGAGTTGTTTTCTGATGGTTCGAAACGATTGATGCGTTATACAGAAACGTTCAGACCAACTCCCAACTTTGAATTTGAATTATTGAATGAATCTTTAGTGCTAGAGGAAGGATCAAGTATTAAATTAGAGGTTTTACTGCATCCGCGACCAGGAAAATCCTTACCTGAGCGCGTATACTTAGAAACCAATCAAGGTACTTTCGCAATGAAAAATGAAGCAAAAAATAAGGTTTCATTTAAATTGGAAAACGTAAATGATGATATTGATTTTAGATTTAAAGGAAATGATCAACATTCTACCTATCGATCGTTAGAAGTTGTTAAACGCACGTCTCTTGGAAATGTTGTAGTGAATATTGAATATCCCGATTATACAGAACGAATGGACGAGAAAATTGAGAATCCAGGAGATCTTGTAGTACCTTATGGTTCAAAGTTGGTTTGGAATGGTCGTACTAAACATACTGAAACGTTAAATGTAGCATATAGTGATACATTGTGGCGATTTAATGAACCAGGTTTTCGATTTGAACAACTGGCGGTAGCAAGTGACATGGTTACATTTACTTTGGAAAATCAACGCTTGGATAAAACAGATTCTATTTTTTACAATATAAATGTGATTGAAGATGAATATCCATCGATAGTGGTGAACGAACGTACAGATAGTACGCATGAAAAGAGAAAACATTTTAGAGGGAATGCAAGTGATGATTATGGTTTATCAAGTGTGAAATTTGTATACGAGATTAATAAGAAAAATGGGGAATCAAAGCAATTCGAAAAAGTTGTACCTGGTGTAGTTGGTAAGGATAGTCCCTTTTCGATGACTTTAGATATACGAAAATTAGGTTTAGAGCTTGAAGATGAATTGATTTATTATTTCTTGGTTTACGATAATGATCGTATCCAGGGCCCGAAGGTGACCAAATCAAAAATTTATCAATATCAGGCACCGACAAAACGTGAACTCGATAGCGACCGAAATGAAACGAAGGAAGATGTACAACGTGAAATGCAGGAAGTAACTGAACGAACGAAAGAATTTCAATCGAAGGTGAAGCGGTTGAAAAAAGAAATGATGAATTCTAAAAGCTCTTCGTTTCAGCAGTCCAAACAAATGCAAAATCTTCAGAAAGAACGCGAATCATTAGAGCGAAAAATGAAAGAATTGCGCTCGAAAATGCAAGAATCATTTAATGAGAAAGAGGAATTATCCGAAGTCGATCAGTCGCTTAAAGAAAAGCAGAAATTATTAGATGAACTCATGGAAGAAGTTATGGACGAGGAGCTCAAAGAATTATTGGATGAACTCCAAAAGTTATTAGAAGAGGAAAGTGGTGAGGATGTCATGGAAAAATTGGAAGAAACGGAAATGACATCGGAAGAGATGGAGCGTCAAATGGATCGTACCATGGAAATGTTGAAGAAGATGGATGTGGAGGAACGTGCAAAAGATCTCCAAGAAAACCTTGAGTCTTTAGCGAAAGAGCAAAAAACACTTAAGGAGAAATTGGATGAGCATCCTGATGATAGCACTATTAAAGATGAGCAAACTGAGTTAAATCAAAAATTTGATAAAATCTCTAAGGATTTGGAGGATATTCTTAAGAAGAATACAGAGCTGAAACGTCCTATGGATTTTGAATCTTTAAAAGAGGATTCAAAATCAACTAAAAAAGATATGGAAGAAGCTTCTGAAAATCTCCAGCAACAAGACCAAAATGCGGCTGGAGAGAAACAAAAATCTGCCCAAAAGAAGATGGAAGAAATGGCATCTAAATTGTCTGCACAATTAGCTAAGAGTAAGCAGAAAGAGAAAGGGGAGGACATTAAAGCAATGCGCTCTTTATTAGAAAATTTGGTAGCGTTGAGTTTCAAACAAGAACGAAACATGGATGGATTTGGAGAGGTTAGCACGAACGACCCATATTTTGTTCAATTGGGGCGTGAACAACGAGAAATCATCGATAATTTTGGTCCTGTAAAGGATAGTTTACTTGCCTTAGCAGATCGTGTCCCTAAAGCCGCTTCATACATTGAAGAGGAACTGAGGGCGATTAATAAGAGTTACAAGTATATTCCAGATCATATTGATGAACGAGAAAAAAGGCAATTACGTACGAAACAACAGAAAGGTATGACTCACCTTAATAACTTGTCTTTATTTATCAACGAAGCCTTGGAATCTGCACAAAAGGACATGCAGGGTATGAAATCAGGAAAGGGGAGCTGTAGTAAACCGGGTGGTAAATCTGGTAAGGGTTCCAAAGGTGAAATTCAAAATATGAAGGAGATGGTAAAGAAGCAATTAGAACAGATGAAAAAGGGAAAACAGCAGGGCGGAGATAAAAAAGGAAAACAACCTGGTAAGAAAAACGCTGGAGGCGTTTTACCGATGAATGCAAAGGGAGCCGCGAAGATGGCCGCTGAACAAGATGCGATGCGAAGAAAACTCCAAAAACTGAGAGAAGAAATGAATAAGGATGGAAGTGGTGATGGTAATAAATTGAACGAACTGATTGAAGAACTGGAGCAACAACAGGAGAATTTGATTAATAAAAAGTGGGATGGAGAACTTATAGAACGTCAGAATTCTATTATGACACGTTTACTGGAGAGTGAAAAGGCCTTGCGCGAACGTGGTTTCAAGGAAGAACGTGAAAGTAATTCTGGAAAAAAGGATGAATTTGGTAACCAAATTGAATTTTTAGAGTATAAGAAAGAAAAAGAAAAACAGATTGAGTTGTTACGAACATTAGATCCGTCATTTAGTAGGTATTATAAAGATAAAGCGAATGCTTACTTTTTAGATATCAATTAACCTGGTAGCACTCAGTTTTTGTAAAATATAGAATAGATGAAAACGGATTACAAAGAAATTGAAACGCTTATAGTTCCATCGGACTTGGATCATCTGAAACGTGTCGAGAATTTGGTGGATGATGTGTGTCGGACGAATGAGGTGCACGAAGATCATTTTGGTAATGTTTTAATTGCTGTGACGGAGGCTGTAAATAATGCCGTGCAACATGGAAATAATAGCGATACTTCGAAGGAGGTCAGTATTAAGGTTGCACAAAACAATGAGGAAATTAAGTTTTCTGTGAGCGATCAAGGAGTTGGTTTTGACTTTACGAACTTACCTGACCCAACTGCCCCGGAAAATATCGAGAAGGAACATGGTCGTGGAATTTTCTTAATGAAATCCTTGGCCGACGACGTCTCTTTTTTAAATAATGGGAGTACTGTTGAAATCGTATTTAGCGTTAATTGATGGTAACGTTTGAGTATCATGTAAACCAAGCTAAGTTTAACGAAGGTTTAATAATTAAGTGGTTAAATGAGGTTGTAAACAAAGAAAACCGAGAGTTAGGACCTTTAAGCGTTATATTAGGATCTGATGAGTGGTTGTTATATTACAATAAGCATTACCTAAAACATGATTTTTATACGGACATTATTACGTTTGATTATTCAATTAACGCATTAGTTAGCGGAGACCTCCTTATCAGTTATGAACGTGTTATTGATAATGCGCACCGGTTGAATGTTTCACGTGAAACAGAATTGTATCGTGTTATTGTACACGGTGTGCTACATCTTTGTGGGTATAAAGACGAATTACCGAGCGATAAAGAAATCATGCGTAATAAGGAGGATTACTATCTAAAGCTGTTGTAGTTTTGTTCCACGTGAAACAATAAGTTATGCTAAAAGAATATGATGTAGTTGTAGTGGGAGCGGGTCACGCTGGCTGTGAGGCTGCTAATGCGGCTGCCAAGCTTGGTGCCTCTACCTTACTGGTAACAATGAATATGAATACCATTGCTCAGATGAGTTGTAACCCTGCTATGGGAGGTGTCGCTAAAGGTCAGATCTTAAGAGAAATTGATGCTTTAGGTGGTGGATCTGCCATAGTCGCTGATAAAAGTGCCATTCAATTTAGGATGCTAAATATGAGTAAGGGTCCTGCGATGTGGTCTCCGCGAACTCAAAATGACCGAATGCGTTTTGCTGAGGAATGGAGGTTATTACTTGAACGTAATTCAAATGTGGATTTTTGGCAGGATATGGTGACGGGTTTGCTTACTGAAGGTAATAAAATTGTTGGTGTAAAAACGGGTATTGGAATTGATATAAAAGCGAAGAGTGTTGTTATTACGAGTGGTACTTTCTTGAACGGTACGATCCATTTAGGTGACAAGCAATTCGGAGGTGGTCGTGCTGGTGAACGTGCTTCTACTGGTATAACTGCTGATTTGATTGACTTGGGCTTTGAAAGTGGTCGTATGAAAACGGGAACCCCGCCTAGAGTTGATGGAAGGTCGTTAGATTATTCTGTGATGGAACTCCAACCTGGTGATGATGATCCACAAAAATTTAGTTTTACCAATACAGAAATTGCTTCTGATCAACGACCATGTCATATTACATATACCAACCCTGAAACCCATTCCATTCTGGAAAGTGGATTTGATCGTTCCCCAATGTTTAATGGAGCGATAGAATCTGCGGGCCCACGATATTGTCCGAGTATAGAAGAAAAAATTAGTCGTTTCGCTGAGCGTGAACGCCACCAAGTTTTTGTTGAACCAGAAGGGTGGAATACAGTAGAAATATATGTGAACGGTTTTAGTACTTCGTTACCTGAGGAAATTCAATTACGTGCGATGCGAACAATTCCTGGCTTTGCTGATGTGAAAATGTTTCGCCCTGGATATGCGATAGAATACGATTATTTTCCTCCCATTCAATTGAAACATTCGCTGGAAACAAAAAAGGTGAATGGGTTGTTTTTTGCTGGACAGATTAATGGAACGACGGGTTACGAAGAAGCCGGTTGCCAGGGATTAATGGCTGGAATTAATGCGGGAAGAAAGGCACTGGATAAGGAACCGATAATTTTGAACCGTTCTGACGCTTATATAGGTGTATTGATAGATGATTTGATAACCAAAGGAACCAAAGAGCCTTATCGGATGTTCACGTCTCGTGCTGAGTATCGAATTTTGTTGAGACAAGACAATGCTGATCAACGCTTGTCCCCTATTGGTCATGCGATAGGTATGATTGATGATGAACGTATGAAGCTAGTAAACTCTAAAATAGAAGCGACTAAGCATCTAAAAAAGTTTTTACGTAAACAAGGAGTTACCCCAGATGAAGCAAATCATCAATTAGCTGAAAAGAATAGTTCTCCTATTAAACAGCAAGTTAAATTGACTCAATTGATTATTCGTCCAAATGTAACTATGAATGATTTGTTAGCGATGAGTAGTGAATTGAGAGATTATATAACTACCGTGGATGAAGCTGTTTTAGAGCAAGCGGAAATCCAATTAAAATATGAAGGATATATTTCACGCGAACAAGATGTTGCTGATAAATTAAGTCGCCTTGAAGATGTTAAGATTCCTGGTGATATGGTTTTTGATAAATTGGAGAGTCTTAGTTCCGAGGCTGTGGAAAAGTTAAGTGAAATAAGACCTGCAAATATTGGACAAGCTTCGAGGATTAGCGGTGTATCCCCTAGTGATATTAATGTACTATTGATCTATTTGGGTCGTTAGTTTCACGTGAAACAAAACAAGAAATGAATACCATAGAAAAATGCGTAGTGTGTGGTTCGACATCACACCACCCCTTTTTAGAATTAAAGGATCACATGATAACACAGGAACTATTTACAATTGTAGAATGTGAGAATTGTGGTTTTCATTTTACAAATCCAATACCAAGTATTGATAAAATAGGTCATTACTATCAATCGGAAGAATATATTTCACATAGTTCCTCGCGTAAAGGATTGATCAATTGGTTATATAATGTTGTCCGCAATCGTACGCTCCAACAAAAGGTTTCGTGGATTAATAATGCTGTCCACGGTAAACGGTTATTGGATGTTGGATCAGGTACGGGCCATTTTCTGCGTGTGGCTCAAAAAAAAGGTTTTGAAGGTTATGGTATAGAACCAGATGATGAAGCCCGACGATTCGCTCACAAAGTCAATCATGTGAGAAGTTGTGATCAGGCGGAGCTCTACAGTTTAGAAAATAATAGTGTAGATGTGATTACCATGTGGCACGTGTTAGAACATATTTACGATTTACGAAAAGACCTAGCACGAATGCGGGAAATTTTAAGTCCTGGTGGGAAAATGTTTGTCGCGGTTCCAAATATGAATGCCTACGATGCTCGGTACTATGAAAAATTTTGGGCGGCCTACGATGTTCCTCGTCACCTCTATCACTTCCGGCAACAGGATATTGCGAAATTATTTCTTGATATGGGCTTTCAGTTGGAGAAAGTCATACCGATGAAGTATGATGCTTTTTATGTTTCAATGTTGTCTGAAAAATATAAAGGTCGTTTTTCATTATTTGGTGGTGTTATTGGATTTATCTCTAATATCCGCGCAAAGAAATATGGTTATTCGAGTCAAGTATATGTTTTCCGAAATGATTAACCGTTACTAGGGCGCTTCGGTATATGATTCTTTCTTGTGATCATCACGGGTGAACTTATTAAAAAACTTGAATTCTGTATTTTTGCTATTTAATTGCCTGCTGTTAACCTCAAATAGTTTCCTTGGACCTTGGCCTTGATAAAAATGAGATCTTGCAACTCTAAGTGTTAATTAAAAAACAAATATACTATTTTTAGTTCTGAATGTTAAAAAAATAGAAATAAGAGGTGTTAATATATAGTAGACGCTCTATCTGGAAAGTTTATAAGTTCAGTTGGATGAAAAGCAAGTTATTGAAATGGACCTTTTTCGGATAGGGATTGTGTAAGACTTTTTTGAAGATGAATAAAATAGGTCGATAGATATATCTATTTTCCGTTTTAACTAACTAATTAGACTATCTCTAGGGAATTGTTTACTTATAACTTTTAAAGGATTAAAAACTACCTATAGTTGTTATAGGGTGTCGTGTAATAACCGTTGTATGATGTTCCGATAAAAAAAGAGGTTGCCCATATAGGACAACCTCGTTACGAGTAGTGCAATAAAAACGGCACAATTATTAACCACTACACATTTCGCAATTATCAGGATCGTCTGTGGAGCATGATGCTTGCGCCTGCGATTGTATTTCTTCAGTCGACATGGATTGACCAGCAGTGTTATCCTTCTCTGTAACACTTTTATCTACTGTAAATTTAATAGCGTTAGTGGCTGCCTTTGTTCGCAGATAGTACATACCTGTCTTCAAACCGCGTTCCCAACCGTAGAAATGCATCGAAGTCAATTTTTTGAAGTCGGCATTTTCCATAAATATGTTGAGCGACTGCGACTGGCAAATATATGCACCGCGATCAGCAGCTTGTTCAATGATGCTTTTTTGTGAAAGTTCCCAAGCTGTTTTATAAAGATCCTTCAGATGTTGTGGAATTTCAGGGATATCCTGAACTGAACCATTCGCAGCCATCAATTTTTGACGCATTGTGTTGTCCCACAATCCTTCTTTCACGAGATCGCGCAATAGATGCTTATTGACGATGATAAATTCACCAGACAATACACGACGTGTATAGATGTTAGAAGTGTAAGGTTCAAAACATTCGTTATTACCGAGGATCTGAGCTGTAGATGCTGTTGGCATTGGAGCAAGTAGTAATGAATTGCGAACGCCGTGTTCTTGAACTTCTTCGCGAAGGACATCCCACTCCCAACGGTCGCTAGGTTTAGTATCCCACATATCGAACTGGAATATACCTTTAGAAACCGGTGAACCTTCAAATGTTTCGTATGGTCCTTCTTTCTTTGCTAAATCCTTTGATGCCGTCATTGCAGCGTAGTAAATCGTCTCGAAAATCGCTTTATTCAGTGCTTTAGCTTCGTCTGAATCAAAAGGCATACGCAATTTGATGTAAGTGTCCGCTAAGCCTTGTACGCCTAAACCGATGGGGCGATGACGCATATTTGAATTTCGTGCTTCATCTACAGGGTAATAATTTCCGTCAATGATACGATTGAGATTAATGGTAGCCTCATAAGTTACTTCAAATAATTTGTCGTGATCAAAACCATCCTTTGTAACGTACTTTGGAAGAGCAAGCGAGGCGAGATTACAAACTGCGACCTCGTCAGGTGCCGTGTATTCCATAATTTCAGTACAAAGGTTTGAAGATTTGATTGTACCTAAGTTCTGCTGGTTTGACTTCTTATTAGCAGCATCTTTATAGAGCATGTAAGGTGTACCCGTCTCAATTTGAGATTCTAATATTTTAAACCAAAGCTCCTGAGCTTTAATTGTTTTTCGTCCTTTACCTTCGTTTTCATACTTTAGATAAAGTTCTTCAAATTCTGCTCCATATGTATCTGAAAGGCCTGGACATTCATTAGGACACATCAGTGTCCACTCACCATTCGACTGAACGCGCTCCATAAATAAATCTGGAATCCAGAGGGCATAGAATAAGTCACGTGCACGATTCTCTTCTTTACCGTGATTCTTTTTCATTTCTAAGAAATCGAATACATCGGCATGCCAAGGTTCAAGATACATGGCAAAAGAACCTTTTCGCTTACCACCTCCTTGATCGACATAGCGAGCGGTGTCGTTAAATACGCGAAGCATAGGAACTATTCCGTTAGATGTACCGTTTGTTCCTCGGATATACGACCCTTTAGCGCGGACATCGTGGATAGAAAGTCCGATACCACCTGCAGATTGCGAAATCTGTGCACAGTTTTGAAGTGTTTCGTAAATTCCCTGAATGCTGTCTTCTTTCATCGTCAACAAGAAGCATGAAGACATCTGTGGTTTTGGAGTGCCAGCATTGAAAAGCGTTGGTGTTGCATGAGTAAACCAACCTTCCGACATTAGGTTATACGTGCGTATAGCCGCATCAATGTCACTTTTGTGGATACCAACAGCAACACGCATCAACATGTGTTGGGGACGTTCAGCTATTTCTCCGTTAAGTTTTAAAAGGTATGAACGCTCCAACGTTTTAAACCCAAAGTAATCGTAACGAAAATCGCGATCGTAGATAATGCTGGAGTCCAATTTTTCTTTGTTATCCATGATCACTTTATAAACGTCATCAGCAAGTAATGAGGCATTTAATCCGGTTTTAGGATCGACATAAGTATGGAGATCCTCCATGGTCTCGGAGAATGTTTTTTTGGTGTTTTTATGTAAGTTAGATACGGAAATACGTGAAGCAAGCAAGGCGTAATCGGGGTGTTCGATTGTTTTGGAAGCAGCTGTTTCTGCAGCGAGATTATCTAAAACAATTGTCGTAACACCATCGTAAATACCTTCAATTACTTTCATGGCTACACTTTCCGGTGACACGAGCGGATCGAGTCCGTAGCACATTTTTACAATGCGAGCTGTTATTTTGTCAAACTTGACGGGTTCTTTTCTTCCGTCTCTTTTAATTACGTACATACTGGTTTATTTATAATGGGTTAAAAAATAATTTTAAAAGTCTGCGTCAGTGCTGAAAGATTGGTCTTCGTTTCCACCCATCACATTTGCTTTTTGGTATTCAGCAACGCGTTTTTCAAAGAAGTTGGTTTTACCTTCAATAGAAATCATGTCCATAAAGTCGAAAGGGTTGGTAGCATTAAACTCTTTCTCACATTCAAGTTCCGCGAGAAGACGGTCAGCTACGAACTCAATATATTGTGACATCAAGTCAGAATTCATACCGATTAAGCGTACTGGAAGGGCTTCAAGGATAAATTCTTTTTCAATTTTAACTGCATCAAGAATGATTTCTCGTACCTTGTTTTTTGAAAGTTTATCTACGATGTGGTTATTATAAAGAAGACAGGCAAAATCACAATGCAGTCCTTCGTCTCTCGAAATCAATTCGTTTGAAAAAGAAAGACCAGGCATTAAACCACGCTTCTTCAACCAGAAAATTGAACAGAACGAACCAGAAAAGAAAATACCTTCTACAGCAGCAAAAGCGATTAAGCGTTCCGCAAAGTTTCCTTCATCGATCCATCGCAACGCCCAGTCGGCCTTTTTCTTAACGCACTCCATTGTTTCAATGGCGTTAAATAAACCATCCTTCTCTTTATCGTCTTTGATGTAAGTATCAATTAAAAGCGAGTACGTTTCGGAGTGTATATTTTCCATGGCGATTTGAAAACCATAGAAGAATTTGGCCTCAGTATACTGAACTTCAGCGACAAAGTTTTCAGCGAGATTTTCGTTAACGATTCCGTCAGACGCCGCGAAGAAGGCGAGCACATGTTTGATAAAGTAACGTTCGTCTTCATTGAGTTTGTTTTCCCAATCGACTAAGTCGGGAGATAAGTCTATTTCCTCTGCTGTCCAAAAGCTCGCTTCAGCTTTTTTGTAGAACGCCCAGATGTCGTCGTGTTTAATTGGAAATAAAACAAAGCGATCTTTGTTTTCTTGCAAAATTGGTTCTTCTTGTGCCATTTGTTAACCGTTTTTAATGTGTAAATATGTTGTGCGTGCGATCCTTTTTACCGCACGGTGCTTTAATTTTCTGTTTTTTATCAGTGCATTTCTCTTCCAGAACTGGGTACAAAAACAAGTACATTTTCTCTGCAAAGAGCGATACAAAAATTGACAATAATTTCCGGTCCTACAACTAAAGAAATCCACAAAAAAAAGTTTGAATTGTGGATAAAATATTTAACTCCTTGATTGATGCATGAAGCCAACATTATTAACATTGAATTAAAAGATATTCACATAAAGATTATCTTGTTTATCGACTATTTATGTTATTTTATCTCTTTAGATTCAATATTTATCGCCCAAACCCTTTGTCCAAGAACGCTCTATAAAATTAAATCAAAGTTTTCCAATGAGAAACTAATTGAGGGTGTGTTTAATAACAACTTTATGTTGATTAAAATTCATTATTTTTGAAACAGCATGATCAACAAGGCTTATAAAATTTTTCACACTGCCGCAACTGGATTCTTATCTTTAGTGTATCCGAATAATTGTACTGTTTGTGACAAAGAGCTCCCAGATGGCATGCAACATCTATGTTTTTCCTGTCGAGACGAACTTGAACATACGTATTTCGAAAAATTCAAAGAACCTTCTCCAGCAGATGAGCTTTTTTGGGGTCGTATAGATGTTAAACAAGTGTTCCCTCTACTCTATTTTCAAAAAGGAGGTGCCGTACAGAAAATACTGCACAAAATCAAATATGGCGAAGGCCAACAAATCGGTAGATTTATGGGGGAAATGATTGGTGACCACATGAATCAGCATGAAAAGTTTCGCGATATCGAAGCCCTGATTCCCATTCCGCTGCATTCTAAAAAAGGCTTCAAGCGAGGGTACAATCAAAGCCTTATGATAGCCCAGGGAATAGAAAAAACAACAGAAACCCCTATCGTGGAGGGACTCGTACGCAGCGTGCATCGCGCTTCTCAAACCACCAAAAGCAAAGAAGAAAGGTGGCAAAATGTTCAATCCATTTTTGAAATACGCGCTGAAGCCTTAAAAAATAAAAATCACGTTGCGATCGTGGATGACGTCTTAACCACAGGTTCAACCTTGGAATCAGCGGCAAAAACTATTAAAGCATTTGATCCAGAGATAAAAGTCAGTTTTGTTACAGTTGCTATTGCCGAGTAATGTTTTTTCTGTAAGAGCGGAATAAACTTAAAATAGCATGAATAGTTTTTCTTTATTTAGATTCTGTTTTAACACCAGCTGCAGTTAGCATCATGTTGTGTAAGAATGTATTTTCAATGTAGGGAGGAAGTAATTCACTACCAGGACCATAAGTACCGACCTCAACATAATCAGATGAATGATGCATGTCTGCCCAGCCCACAGAAGTATGTTTCTTTTGAATTCTTGCAAGTTCAGCAAAAGGTTTTTTGTAATCATCATACATTTCTTCTTCATCAAGCGGTTTAAAAAGACTGATAAGATGCTTTGCATCATCATTTGAAATTTGATAACCCTGAGCAAAGTCAATAAGATCTTTGAGCATTTTTGGAGTAGTGTCTTTCGTTACGCCATCCATGATCCACTTGTTGGAGTGCTTGAAGATTTTTAAACGATCAAAGTTTTCGTCAGCATTTTTACCATAGAACAAACCAGGATTGGCATTACCGTGATCGGTTGTGACGATGACTAACGTTTCTTCGTCTTTCTGGGCAAAATCTAGTGCTATCCTCACCGCTTCATCAAAAGCAATTTGATCGTATATCAAACCTCCAGTATCGTTTGAGTGAGCTGCCCAATCCACTTTTCCTCCTTCAACCTGAAGCACAAATCCACCACTGTTCTTTTTCATTTTCTCAATGGCAACAGCAGTCATTTCCGGAAGTGTAGGAATTGTTTTTTGCAGTTTTTGATCATCGATCTGATCAACCGTGTAAGGAAGTGCTGATTCGTTGAATACTCCTAATAGAGGTTTCTCAGTATCTAATAGACCTCTTAGTTCTTCTTTACTTTTAGCTACTGCAAACCCTGCCTCTTCAAAAGCACCGTAAACATCTTTCTTATCGTCTCGCTTAATCGAGGAAAAATACTCATGACCGCCACCCATCATAACATCAAATTTAAGGTCGAGGTATTTTAAAGCAATACCTGGTTGATTCCTTCTGGATTTTTCATTCACACAAAATGAAGCTGGTGTAGCGTGAGTGATTGGAACAGTTGTAACACATCCAACAGATTTACCAAGCGCTTTAAACTTTTGCAAGATCGGTGTGTAGTTTTCTCCATTCGAACCCACATTTAACGAGCCATTTGGAACCCTGTAACCCCCACCCCAGGCAGAGCCTCCAGCAGCGGAATCAGTGACTAGAGAACTGGCTGAAGCCGTATCCATCATTGATCGTTTAAACGTACCATCCATAATGTTTTTAATCCAGTTAGTACGACGACCGTTCATACGTTGAGCAAATAGATCAGCCATGTTGAGTGTCCCAGAACTCATACCGTCAGAAACGAGAAAGATGATGTTTTTAGCCTCACCGTTTTCCAGTGCCCCGTAAAGCGCTTCTTGATTTGTGTTTTTATTCGAGGCAAATAGTAAAGGAGAAACAGCAACTCCTGCTGCGGTCAAAGAGCTATTTCTAAAAAAGTCGCGTCTCTTCATAATCAATGCTTTTAGCAAATATAAGGTTCTGTCAAAAAACCCGTGTTAATGAATCGTGAAATTGTGAGCTCCGTTTGGTCGATATTACACAGGAACCGATTAATTACAGACTCCTTCCGTGTATTCATTAATTCCTGCACACTCGGCTTCACAACTGTTACCGTAAGTTTTTTCATTACAGCCACAAACTGGTTCATAAACTGCAAGGCATGCACAATCAGGATTTTTGTTTTCACTGCAACTGTCTTTTTTACAAGAAAAGGAAAAGAAAACGACTATACTAAAAAGGGTCGTGACCAATGAATTTATAAATGTTAATTTTCTCATAGTCATATTTTTATGTGTTGAAAGCGGTCTTAAAGTGCATCAGGGAGTGTTCAAAAAACTGTATTACTTGAAATTTTTAAAACAAATTTAAATTCTTTACTAAACAGATTACAGCTTGTCTCCTCGTGCCTTCCGTTTGCGTTGAATATAAGAAGAGCGTGAGATGAGGTATACGCCCAAGAAGATCATTAACATGTAAACCGCTTTTTCAATGGTGATTGCTCCCACATAATCTGCCGTCCATCCAAAGTAAGTGAAAACAACCGTAAAAACCATGACCAGCATGGGTTGTGTGTAAATATAGCTACCACTGACACTGGGAGAAACATGTTTGAGCGCAAAAACATTGAGCAGGTAGGTAAAGAACGTTGCTCCAAACACAACAAATGCTATTTTCCACCAAATAACCGCTGGAAAAACACTAAATTCAGCTGCACTTATGTCTGACCATACTTCTGGGTAACAAGAAATAAAGACTATACCGAATAAGAAATTATAGGTAATTACGGTAATTGGCCTGTATTTGTTCATTAATGGTTTAGCGATAATTAGGTAAATACTGAAAGAGAGGGCGTTGATAAAAATGAACAGGTCACCGAGGGGCGAGTCAAAACCGGGCTGTTTACCAAATGTTGTCAAGGCAATGGCACCAACAGCTCCTATAAAAACACCTATGGCCTTCAATAATGTAATTTTTTCCTTCCGGATAAAATAGGAAAGGATAACGACTAAAATAGGTGCCGAAGTCATAATAATTCCTACGTTGATGGGGGAAGTTATTTCAAGACCATTAAAAAAAAATAACTGATTAACAGCCACACCAAAAAAACCCGTTATCGCCAGCCGGGGAAGATCCCGAACAGCTACTCTTTCTCTGATAAACAATAAGAAAATTGTGATAAAAAGTACCGTTGTGGTTAATGCTCTTAAAAAGATAAAAGCATTTGGTCCTAGATACTTGGGCATAACACCTTTTGCAAGAAGGTGATTTGCTCCATAAAGCATGTTCAGAGCGAAAAGCGCAAAGTGTGCGAGTATTGTCTTATTCATGAAGCGATGCGTAAGCCTCTTTAGCTGCTTCTATCGTTTTTTTGGCATTACCAACAAACACCTGATCGTCAAAAATAATGAATGGTCGTTTAAGAAATGTATACTCTTCAAGCATATATTTTTTGTAATCGCTTTCAGACAAATCCATTTCGTTAAGCCCCATGGATCGATATTTCATGGCACGTTTACTAAACATTTTTTCATAAGAGCCGACTTTCTCTTTGATAAAGTCGAGTGTCTTTTCATCAATGTTATTCTGTTTAATGTCTTGAAGATCAACATCATCAGAGATATTGAGCTCTTTTAATATTCGCTGGTTTGTATTACAGCTTGATAAATGAAAGATCTTTCTCATGATTCAAATCTTTAAACAGTTGCTGGACTCTCTTTTAGACAGCTCATCGCTTTTTCTACCATTTGAGATGAGCCCACGAAGTATCCACAACGCTGGTGCAGTTTTTTTGGTTCGATTTCCATAATACGCTGGTGTCCATCTGTAGCAATACCACCTGATTGCTCAGCAATAAACGCTAATGGGTTACATTCATATAATAAACGCAGGCGTCCTTCTTTCCAATTATGTGTGGTTGGGTAAATATAGATACCACCTTTTAATAAGTTTCGGTGAAAATCTGCGACTAAAGAGCCAATATAGCGTCCCGAATAAGGACGGTTTGTAGAAGGATCGTTTTCACGACAATATTGTACGTAATCTTTTAAACCTGGGTCACAGCGATCGAGGTTACCTTCATTCATGGAATATGTTTTTCCAGTTTCTGGCATTTTAACATCCGCATGAGAGAGACAAAACTCTCCGATCGAAGGGTCTAATGTAAATCCATTTACTCCTTTACCAGTGGTATACACTAACATTGCAGAAGATCCATAAAGAACATATCCGGCAGCTACTTGCTCTGTTCCTTTTTGCAACATATCTTCTTTTGTAGCCAACGTTCCAACTTCAGACTTTCTTCTGTAGATCGAAAAAATAGTTCCAATTGATACGTTTACATCAATATTTGATGAACCGTCCAAAGGATCAAAAAGTACGACGTATTTCCCGTTTTTAGCTTCGTCAGAATCAAACGCCACAAAGTCATCATTTTCCTCAGAGGCAATACCACAGACTTCGCCGCCCGACTTAAAAGCGTTAATAAAAGCATCATCGGCAATAACATCTAATTTTTGCTGTTCTTCACCTTGAACGTTCGTAGCCCCCTTAGCTCCTAGAATATCGACTAATCCAGCGCGATTTACATCGCGATTCACAATTTTAGAAGCGATTGAAATATCTGTCAATAAACTGGTTAACTCCCCCGTAGCATAGGGGAAATCCTTTTGCCGCTGCATGATGAATTCATTGAGCGTGGTAATTTTTGCCATGTCTACAAATTTTCTACAAATATCGTGATTTGTTACGACATGCCCGTCAAGGAAACGAATTTATGTAATGGGAAAATGTAAAAGCAGAAGTCGTCGTTTCCCGCAACAGCAAATTGAATTCAACAACACTGGAAATGATAGCACAAAACCAGCGTGGGCAAGTACAAAAATAGGCATTAAAATTCGTGATAGAAAACCATAAAATGAAAGGAAAATTGTATAAAAATAGATTATTTTTGAAGTATGAAAGCATTGGATAAATTTAGAGTCATTTTTGAACCAAAGTTGTTGGAAGAATTTGAAGAGAAAGCAACAGAAGTTTCTGTCAAAGCAGGTGATACTATTTTAGATTATGGACAGATCGTCAGAAGTATGCCGATTATTGCTTCAGGAACTGTGAAAGTATCACGACGCGATGAAGATGGCAAGGAAATACTCCTGTATTATGTGAATGCTCAGGAGAGTTGCGCAATGACTTTTACTTGCTGTATGGAACAGTTTCCAAGTGAAATCAAGGCTGTGGCAGAAGATGATGTGGAAATGCTAACCGTACCCATCACCGTTATGGATCAGTGGTTGCAAAAATATACGACGTGGAAAAGTTTTGTGATGGGAACGATTCGCAACCGATTTAATGAAATGTTGCATACAATTGATCAAATAGCCTTTCAGAAGCTGGATGAACGACTCAACTATTACTTGCAGCAAAAAGTAAAACATACGGGGTCGCGATTATTGAACCTTTCGCATGAACAAATAGCAACTGATTTAGCGACTTCACGTGTCGTTATTTCGCGGTTGTTGAAAAAAATGGAAAATGACGAATTGCTGTTGCTTTATAGAAATCAGATAAAACTGTTGAGCGCTTTTGAAATAGAAGAAACACACTCTTAAAAATGTTAGAAGTCAACGAAATTTCGAAAAATTTTCAACGACAGAAGGTCTTGAGCGATATTTCGTTTTACGCCCGCGAAGGTGAGATTTTGGGGTTACTCGGTCCAAATGGTGCTGGTAAAACCACACTCATGCGCATTCTTAATCAAATTGTGAAACCTACGCGAGGGCACATTTCGTTTGGTGAAGAATTACTCAGCGAAAAACACATTTCGAAAATTGGTTATTTACCTGAAGAAAGAGGGCTATACAAAACGATGGCTGTAGAAGAACATCTTGTTTTTTTAGGGCGCCTCCGAGGTTTGAACAAGAAAGCTGCGATTCAACAAACGCAACACTGGCTTGAAAAGCTAGGTATTCTTTCGTGGAAGCACAAAAGAATTGAAGAGCTATCAAAAGGAATGGCTCAGAAAGTCCAATTCATTGCTGCAGTGCTTCATGAACCTGATTTATTAATTTTAGATGAACCGTTTAGTGGTTTTGACCCTGTCAATCTCAGGGTGATGCGTCATGAAATAGAACACTTTAAAAATGAAGGAAAAGCAATCATTATCTCGACGCATAACATGAACAGTGTAGAAGAATTGTGCGATCGCGTTTTATTGATCAACAAAGGGGAAAAAGTACTTGAAGGAAATGTTCTAGAACTTCAGGAGGCACAGACAGAGTTGCTTTTTGCAGTCACTTTTCAAGGAAACATGTTAGCTTTTGCAAATGCCCTATGGGTCGGTTTTGAAATTACAGAAAAAAAAGAAGTTTCAGAAGGAATATATGAGGTCACGTTACAAATGCGCCATGACAACGATATCAATAATTTACTTCAAACAATCATGAATGTTGTGAAAATTATAGAAGTAACAACAGTTAAACCCAGTATGGAAGCCATATTTACAGCGCATGTAGAACCCCAAAAAGAGGAGCGAAGTGAGTAAAACTGCGATTATAACATTTAGGGAACTGAAAGAACGTTTATCATCGCGCTCGTTTATAGGAATGACCGTTCTTGGGCCACTAGTAGTGTTGGCGGTCATCTATTTGTTCTTATCCATGACAGCAACGGAAAAATCGACCTGGAACGTCTTGATCATGGATAAAAATGAACTGTTTGAGAATAAGCTACAACCTAAAGAAGATCCATTGTTCGCTGTAGATTTTATTAATGCTTTTGTAGATTACGACGAATTTGCTCAAAACCCACAGTTTGAAGATTATGATTTGAGTGTCTGGATCAATGAAAAGGTTGTTTCTAATAAAAACGTCATTGTTTCCTACCGGGAAAAACCGTCCGAACATGTCCAGCGGAGGCTGCAGTACATTGTTGAGCGAAGATTGGAGGAAATAATGGTCCAGGAGTTTACTGATTTAAAGCTACAAGAATTCCGCGCTGTAAAACAGCCGCTGCAATTTACATTGAAAGATGCAAACGACCCTAAAAATAAGAAGGCTACGCAAAATGGGTGGGTAGGTTTTTCTTTTGGAAGCCTGATAGTGTTGTTTTTACTAACGTTTGGAATGACAATTTTACGCGGTGTTGCACGAGAAAAATCGAATCGAATTGTGGAATTATTACTCGCAAGCGTTAACCCACGACAACTTTTGACTGGAAAAGTTTTCGGAATTGGTATCGCCGCAATTATTCAGTTTACAATCTGGTCGTTCATTATTGCTGTAGGGCTTTGGGTCATGAGAACGACACTTTTTCCAGACCTTAGTGATGCTTCTTTAGTTGCTGAAGCGGCACGCCAGGGAGTGAGTGAGGTGGACGTTTATGCGAATCAAAGCCCTTTTGTCGAACTCCTTTTTGATCAGATTCAATATACGAATATGATTGTGTTTTTCGTGTTGTTTTTTCTAGGAGGCTACCTTTTTTATGGCGCGTTCTTTGCCATGATAGGTGCGAGTGTTGGATCTGAATCGGACGGTCAGCAATTTGTCATTCCCATGGTTTTCCTTTTGTTGCTGGCACTAGCCAGTGGTTATTATGCGGTGTTGTTTCCAGGAAGTACAGCGGTTGAAATACTCAGTTTTGTACCATTCACTTCTCCTGTGGTATTGATGGTTGACTTGGCATATGGCTTTGGAGAAGGAGAATCCTGGAAACTTTATTTTTCGCTATTTTTGCTTCTATTGTCCGCGCTGGGAGTTTTTGCACTTGCTGCTAGGATTTACAAAAACGGGTTGCTCCATTTTGGGCACCGTTTGCGTCTTGGACAAATTATGAGGTGGTTAAAAAATTAATATGCGCACTGCTGTACTTGACCTGGGCACCAATACGTTTGATTTGATTATTGTTGAGCATGATCAAGCAAGAGGTCGTTTTAAAGTGCTCTACACCGATAAGTCCTTTGTACACCTTGGTGAACGAGGAAGTACAATGAATCAGATAACACTCGCGGCGAAAAAAAGAGCTTTTTTCGCCCTTGAACACTTTTTACAGGCTTGTTTCGATTATCATGTTAACATCGAGCATATTCGTGCTTTTGGAACATCTGCTTTACGAGATGCTGAAAATCGCGCTGAAATAAAAGCAGAGTTAAAGCAAAAGCTGGGAATTGACATCATGATTATTCGAGGATATCAAGAAGCGCAATGGGTTTATGAGGGAATTAAAGGCATCCATCCGTTTCAACAAAAGTCTTGTATCATGGATATTGGCGGTGGAAGTACTGAATTTATTTTTGCGGATCAACAGGGTGTAAGCTATAAAGAAAGTCTAGATATTGGTGTTTCGAGGATATTGCAATTGTTTGACTCACCAGGAAAACTAAACAAAGAAAAGCAGGAACAAATGATCCAGTTTATGGAGCAGGCATCGCCTCAAGTTTTCGAAAGTCGCCAAACGAGGGTTCTTATCGGTGCCGCTGGGAGTTTTGAAACATATTACCAGTTGATCACAAAATCTGC
>P_1C_Liq_1_UnCtyDRAFT_1000076_pt1 | contig 20194 bp, 18 predicted proteins | sample Pon1CUnioCityCA_2_FD_10230 | JGI IMG/M metagenome (IMG submission 10230) | reverse complement strand
TTCTCTGTAGTTTCGTGGGAGATGACTGTATCTGGTGCACCTCGACCTGCAGAAGGTAGAGGCGCTAACCTCAATGCTGCTGCGCAACGTATGATTTCTGGAGCTGGTTCTGGAGATATGATTACGATCGTAACAGAATACCGTGAACCAAGTGGGCGTGTTAAACGTCAGAATGCTGTGTTCAAGGTAAAATAATTTAAAAGAAGAAGATCATGAAGAAACTAATTGCAAGTATGATGTTGTTTTCTGCTGTTGGGCTTTTTGCCCAACAACAGGAAATCAATGGAGGACCTGTTAACAGTCGAACTGAAACAGGTGTAATTGACGGTGTTTACTTGAAAACACATGTACCCACGAAACGACTCATGCCTTATGAACCGATTCGCGAGGCCGATGTAATTTGGAGTAAGCGTATTTGGAGAGCAATAGATCTTCGTGAAAAAATAAACCGTCCCTTGTATTATCCATTGGACGAATTTACAAATCCAGACCCTGAAACAGGTGAAGTAGAATGGGTGCGTCACGAAAACAGATGGAGTTTGTGGACGATTATTCGTCAACATATTATATCTGGTGACTTGACGTTATATTCAGATTATAATCCGGTAAGACCGCAAATCAAAGATGGTGACCAATTCAAATATCCCGTGTTACCAGAACCGGGTAAAGGTTACTTTACTGATTCTGTTTATCGAAAAGATTTGCTCTTTTATTTGGCGAAACTAGGTCCTAAGCCACTCGATCCTTATTTAAATCGTTTTGGTCAGGACTCGATTGGTACCGACGGAAATCCAGTTTATCCTCCAAGGGATACATTCTGGTTTACATCTGAAGACATCATTCAATACCGTCTAAAAGAAGACTGGTTTTTCGACAAAGAGCGTTCGGTTTTGGATGTACGTATCCTCGGTCTAGCACCTGTCAAGTATGCTACTGATAATAACGGGAATATTCAGGGAACGCGAACCATGTTTTGGTTGTATTTTCCTACTGATTGTCGTTATGTCTTTAACAACTACTTCGTGTACAACGAAGACAATGGGTCACGCTGGATGAGTTTTGACGATCTCTTTATGAAAAGGCGATTCAGTTCGTTTATCTACAAACAAGAGAATGTGTATGATCGTAAGATTGAAAAATATCAAGTCGGTGTAGATGCTTTACATGAGTCGCGAAAAATTACCGAAGAGATTCGTAATTTGGAGCATGACGTCTGGAGTTATTAAATCACCACATAAGATGAATTAGAAAGGCTGCTTTAACGAGCAGCCTTTTTTATTGTTGTCCGTTTATGATCAAGTTTATTCTGGACACATTAAAAAGTATGGGGAGAACAATTAGAAATCACTAGTTTCCAGTAAAAGTGAAATAAACCTCTCGCGGTACTCGAGGTGACGCAGGGTTTGGATTAATTTCGAGGTGGTGAGCTTCAGTATTGGAACGCGTTCCAATACTACTTACAATCTAATTTTACTATCATCAAGCACTGCCCTCCTCTATCTATTCATCTCCATAAAATGGTTATAAATAATTCTCCGATCAGTTTTCATGCACTTCTCATTCAATAATAGTTGTATTTACTTAACGGCTAATACCTGTACAGCGTATATGAATAGTCAAATTACTGCCATAAAACTACTCTTGTAAATCGTGTATATGCGTTGGGTTGACCCAAGCGGCATTCATTCATGGTTAAAGAAAGTATGACTGATCATCGCATCAAGTACATCTTTCCCCAGTTCTTTTTAAAGTGTTGATCAGCGCCAGAAGAGCGGTGTTTGATTGATTCTCCATCAATTTGCGCTTTTACCCGATACAGGTAAACCCCATTCGCTAGTGGGTCACCAAATTCATCGCGACCATCCCAGGCATAAGAAGTGATATTTCTACCAATTCGTATCGGTCCCAGTTCATCTTCGGTGATCTCACGAACGATTTTACCCGACACAGTCATAATTTGAATGATCATTTCATCAGGTAAGCGACTACCTGTTAGAGTAAACACAAACCGCGTCTTAGTAGAAAATGGATTAGGGTAATTCATCAAATGCGTTATTGACGATTCATGAATCACTTCAAATTCCACTTGATACTCCAGATCACCCGATAAATTGCCTGCATTATCCGATCCCTGAACAAGTAACTTATAGGTACCAGAGGTTTCAAAATTGGCATTATAAAGAATCTTGAACCGCAAATTGTCTTCATCTGCAGGAATCCACTGCATAATCTGATTGCCTTGCCCATCAATAAATGGTATGCGGCGCTGCTCACCATTGGGAGGAGTTAAGAAAACACCGAAATTACTCGTGTCCGCGTCCTCATTCATCACTAAAAAGGGATTATCATCTTCGAGAGCAATTATCACTTCCGACTTTGGACTCACAATGTCACCATTAAGGATATGTGTTCCATCAAAAGTAACGTCGAGTATGGGGTTTACATCGTCTTCACTTAACGTAAAAGGAAGCTGTAAAAGGTTATTAAAATGTGCCAATTCAGGTTGATCTTTAAATTGATTTTGCGACCCGTTCACATAAGGATTCACCTCCATCCAGAGCGTATTCTTACCAGCCATTCCTACCGTTGAAAATCGTACAGTATCGCGCAACACTTCTCCTGATCTCAATGAATCCTGTCTATCATATGGAATAGGATGTATATTCTGATCTTCATCAGAAACCCAATAATGGACCAACATGGAATCCATGTCCAGGTCACTAATATTTTTGACATCAATGGCAAAAGCTTTTTCAACTCCCTCCTGCAATGAATCGGTATCTTCAGGCAGCATAACATAACCATTTGTCCCGTCAATTGCGGCCTCTGGTAGCGTTTGATACAACACATGCCAACGATCAATCTGGGCTGGAGTAAAGTCCGTAGAATCAACATAATTTGCTTCCAATCGGAGGTAAGGATATTGATTGGCGGGAAAGATGTTATTCAAATTCAAAATTGAATCATTCATTGTAAACAACGTGTCCAGCGTATTGATAATATTTTGTTGAGCATCTAATCCGTGTAACAGTAACTGAGTAGAATCCATACTGGAAACCTCATCGGGAGACTGCTTCCAAAACAGTGTTTCCCATTCTGCAGCAGGACCGATAATAGTTGAGCGTTCCACACCAAAGTTGGCGACACCAGTCATTGTTTCGGTAAACGTCAAAAACTCGCCCGGGTTCTGAGCAAAAACTTCCTGTGTCGTAGAAGGATCTCCCTTTCTCGTAAAAAATATAAATGCACGATCATNCTGACTACTCGTCATATTTGTAGACCCCAAACTTTGCATCGTGGCAAAAAGAGCAGGATATTCGCTTTGCCAATTACTGAACATGCCTTTATTAGCTCCGTAGACCAAAATATAGTGACCATTCGGTATTTCGTTGAGCAACATGTTTTCAAAAGCTTGAAGCTGAGCAGCTGTATTCTGTCGAAAAATAAAGTAATATTCCACGCGATTTCGACAAGCCCCATTATTATTCACATTTCCAAATTGATGGTCGGCATTCGCGCCGTTGTAATAAGTACCCCAGGGGTCCATCGTAGAAGGATCAATTACAGCCACATGAAGTGAAGGAGCCGTGGAACACAAGTTATATTCGGCCATTTGACCATTAATGCTCCATTTTGTGTCATTATACTGTTGATTATTCGAAGCATTATCGTAAACCTGACACTCTATACTCGCCTGAAGCGGGGTAAACAATCGCTTTCTTGTTGATCGGTCGTATTCGATTCCAGAAAAAGAGCCATTTTTAAATTGGAAAAAGTGATCTTGGCCCCACCCTTTCTTACCTGAAATATACTGGAAAGAATATTCATTCCAATTGAGAACTGAAGAATCTATTGCTACCCGCCAAAAGCAAACGGTACTATCGGTCAAATTTAAAGGCGCTGACGTTCCATTGCTGGAACTTGTCCACTCGTCAGGAAAAACCTCATATACCCCACCCATTCCTGATTTTATAGCATAACGATGAAAAGGACTATCAAACGTATCTGTAGTATCTAATTCGAATCGATACGAATTAAAGCTTGCCGTCGGATTAATTGTAGACGCCTTGACAACGACGGAGTCATCAGGTACAACTGCATAATTATCGGGTAATACCGGTAAAACCCCATCAATATCCACAAAGAAATTGATCGTAATCTCGTTATTTCCGAAGTCATCATATAATTCAGGAACAAAAGAAGGTAAATCCGCGGCAATTCGAAATTGATTCATGCCCATCCCTATATTTGCTTGAACCGGCATCGTGAAGGAAAAGGTATCCTTGTAGTGCAAACCATTAATAGATTGCTGATATATAGAATCAAAACTCGCATTGGGGAAGTCACGTTCAACAACGAGCGAGAACGTATCCGTAATGCTCTTACCTAAATTTGTGAGCACAACGTTCACCGACAATGAGTCCGTTTCTAGATTGATATCCTGCGGTTCAAAGAAAACATCCTGTTCAGTAAGGTCTATTTCTGGCTGTCCGTGCCAGTTTAACCTTAGTGCGGGGTCACCGTGCAACGTCATCTGAGTTACGGTGGATTCCATGAGGAAATTTGTATTAATATTTTCAATCTCCGCAATGGTATTTTGAACTTGATCTCCCATGGTAGCTCCATAATTTTCCGGACTCATCTGCTGATACAATAGGTTTGAATATTGATTGAGGTAAGAAGCAAACCCCAGCTTGACAGACGAAATAAAGCCAATAGCGCCCAGATTTTCAATCAGTACAAAATCTTCTGAAGTAGAGACATTATTCGATTTGAAGATATCTCCCGTATAACAACCATTACCGATAACCATCGGGTATTTACCACCATTATTCCAATTTGCAGGTTCATCGATACTTTGATCAAAACCGTTCGCCGTAGCATGTCCAAAAAATGTCATGAGTGATACACCATTCTCAAGATACTCATTGACCTCTGTAGTCAAAACTGGATTAAAAGGATTCGAAGTTTGTTTGAAATAAGATGTTACAAATCCACCAAACTCCTCTTGTTCAATCAACCCTTTCATTGTATTCAGGTAATTTCTAAACAAAGCTTGCTCTGAAGCATTAATTCCACCACCAAAATGCAAGACTTGTTTTTGCCATTCCTTATTCGGTTTATTGTAGACGTCATTTTGATTTTGAGCCAATTCGTAAGATTTCATTTTTTCCAGGTAGAGAAGCAGTTCCTGATTATTATTAGCCGCGATCCGACCTGTTGGTATGGCCGGTCGCCAACTGTTCGGTGTACCGTCCCATTTTCCTGTGATGCAAACATCTCCCGATGGATAGCCGTAACTTGGCACCAAGTTACGAGTTGCAACAGAAGGGTTTTTACGTGGGCTTCCACCACTATTGTTGTTCGGATCACTCGCCTCTGTAATCCCTTTACCTGCCAGAAAGAGAGCACGTGGTTTCGCCGTACTCAAATTGTATATGTAGCGTGCCAACCGCCGAATCCCGAGAATATGTTTGGGTACACCACCTCCAAATTGCATCCAAAGATCACCTACTTCACACATAACTACGTTGTAATTTCCCCCTTGCACTGAAGATCGATAACTGGCATACTCAGACGCACTGGTAATCATGGATTCGTTATAGATCAAGATATAGGCTTCTTCTAAATTTTCTGTTGAGTAATCAATAAATTTACCGTTTCCATTGACCGGAGATAAAGAAGTGATTTGAGTAATCTCTGATGCACTCTGACCGAATAGGTTTTGACGATTTGATACAATCGAATTAGGTATCAATCCTTGCCACAATCCTCCACTATTAACAAAAGGTATTTTCCGGGGTACATCTCCTCCTGTTACATAAAAAGATGGAGAAGATAAGTTAGCATTCTGAAAGTCGACCCGAATTTTGGCTTGCCCTGAATTGTTCACGAGCTGTACCTCAATCGTTGATGCATTGTCCATATCAGGTGTGCGCGGGTATTCTAACGAAAGGTAATTCACTGATTGAAAGTCCGTCGCCGCACCTTGATCTCCTATAATTTTGAAATAGACATTCGTCGTACCATCATTGAGTTCAGCAATAGAAACCGATTCGTTCACTACAGTTTGACGATAGCCCGTAAAAATTTCGTCGTGTAGTACCAGATTGTTAGAACCGATTTCCCATACTAAGTGGTGATTGCCTTGCCCCGTATAGTTCGCGTTGGAATTGGCATTCGATTTGGCATGAAATTCAACAGGGGGAGCTCCTGGGACATCGTAGAGGGAGGGGGTTTGCATGGCAATTGTCTTTGTATAATTAGAGGCTCCGTTATAATTCGGGCTTCCCCAACCTTCACCTGGCGAATAATACGATGAATATGATTTATTTTGTGAAAATCCACCGTAATAATAGCTATTGTAATCAACCTTTGACGTTTGCCATACATAATCATCTGGCGTAAAAACGGAAAAGTTAGTCGCCGTTTCTTCTACGAAACGTTCTGTTGCACCCGATGTCCATGTCAGAAAATAATAAAGCGTATCGTTGTACAGCGAATAAGCAGGATTTCCGATTTCATCGGGATTGTCGTAAAGCAAGGAATCGAGCCAACCATCATTTCCCTCCGCAATAAACTCAATATAATCACCAGTGTCAAAACTACCATCACCGCCATCCTCCACGTAAAGCGGGACTTCCTCTTCTTTTCCAAAAACCTGATATTGATCTGGTTGGACACTCGAAACAGGAACTCCTGCTTGTTGAAGCGTTGCATGAGATATACGGTATATCCCTTTTTCACTGACACCAAACTTGTAATAGGACTGATTGTAATCGACCCACTCATTTCCATAAGGCTGAGCCCTCATAGAAATGACCACACCCAAACAAAAAACAAAGGAGAGCAGTCGCATCATGATTTACTAATCGTCGTTCAATCCAAATTTAAGGGAAATAACATGAGAAAACAACGCTTCGGACTGATTTCCAATATTTGTGAAGGCGTAATCAAGGGTTACTCCTTTGAAAGTGACGCCCACCCCTACATTGGGTTGAAATACCATATTCTCAGAATCGTCAAAATTTTTGACATACTGAAAATTATTGACACCCGTGCGCACTTCCACGATATCTCTCCAACCAATAGAAATGCCCATCAGTGGATCAATACTAATGAAGTTCGTTTGGACCAATGTATTTCTGCGACCATCCGTAGTAATTACAGCGTTAACTTCGGGGGTAACGTAAATATCGTGCCAACCTGTATTGATTTTCCGTTGTGCTGCCAAAATCAATCGCGGGAGGGTTAATTCCAAACCATTCTCCGGAATCTCATTACCAGTCTCTAAAAAAACCTCCTTCATTTCGCTGTCGAGGGAATAGATCCAGGCGTTAAATGTAGATGTTACGTCGCGAGCCATGAGTCCAAATCTCCAATTGTCATCAGGCTGGTATTGTGCACCTGCATCAATTCCAAATCCCCAGCTTCTCGCAAAATCACCGGCGCGACGATGAATAATTTTTACGGTTCCCCCAACACTCAACCCTTCAATCGGCATTTCACGTCCGTAAGAAAATAAAAAGCCGTAATCAGCCGCCGTAAAAAGGGTAATACGATCGTAATCTATATTACCTTCGTTGTTGATCAATTGAGTGGTATTCGGAATATCGTCTACACCGAAACGAATCGCAGCAAACCCCACTGTACTTTTTTCATCGATGCTATGCGCCAGCCCCAAATAATCATATTTAGCAATACCTGCGAAATATTCAGAATGCATCAGACCAACGTCCAATTTATTTTTTACCCCTGTGAGTCCTGCCGGATTCCAATATGTCGATGTCACATCATTCACACCAGCCACCATAGCATTACCCAGACCAAGCGACTGCGCCCCTACTCCTATTTGCAAAAACTCATTGGAATATTTAGGAGCCACTGTGCCATCATCCTGCCCTAGACTGTATAGTGGAAGAACAACGACTAGTGTCATTAAGTATTTGGAAACTTGTTTAAACATTTACCTTCAAAAACTGTAAAATTGCAGAAAAATTGTATAATCCTCAAAAATAATTGGCCGTGATTTTGCAAGAATAATCTAAATTCGGTGAAAATGACATTCGACAGCATTCAATACAACCTATTTTTTGTTTCTTTGTGACATGTTCACAGTAGCCAATATCTTTACGGGATGCAACCTTTTAGCGGGAGTGCTGAGTATTATATTTACTTTTTCCGGACGATTGGAATGGGCCGTTCTCGCTATTCTTATCGGCGCTCTTTTCGACTTTTTTGATGGTTTTATGGCGCGATTACTTAAACAGCCTAGTGAATTGGGAAAACAATTAGATTCTCTCGCAGACCTGGTCACTTTTGGAGTTGCTCCAGGCTTAATTGTTTTTGTGCTGCTCATTTTGTCTGGCGCCTGGGACATCATTCTCGAACAAGGGGGTACACTGAATGATCTTTGGTTAGAGGGTACAATGGGATACAGCGTGCATTACTGGGTAAGTGTTTTTCTCAACGATCTGGTGGGCAACCAACATCCAGGTTACATCAATCATTTTTACGGATGGTATTATTTCTTGCCCTTTGTAGCGCTCTTCATTCCCTTTTTCAGCATGTTTCGTTTGGCAAAATTCAATATTGATGAGCGTCAATCCACTGGTTTTATTGGATTGCCGACACCAGCCAACAGTATTTTCTTCGCTTCTTTTGCCTTGCTGCTCTGGGATGGTTTCGATCAAGATAACTGGAAAGCTGTGATCTCCTTAACACTTATTAAAGATCAGATACTCATGACTTTTGTGGTGGTCTTTTCTGTTTTATTGATTAGTGAAGTCCGCTTATTCTCTTTAAAATTCACTCATTTTGGTTGGAAAGGTAATGAATTGCGCTACCTCTTCTTACTCTCGGCTGCAATAATTATTGCACTTTTATATGTTTGGGCTTTACCAATTATTGTACTTTTGTACCTGATACTATCAATCGTATCCAATTTATTAAAAACGCATAAAAATTAGATTATGAAATTCAAAGCTGAAATCGATATAATGCCACAAGATGCACTATTGGACCCACAAGGTAAAGCGGTTTCGCACAGCATGAAAACAATTGGTCTTGCTGAGATCACTGACGTGAGAATCGGTCGTCATATTCAATTGTATGTTGAAGCATCAAACGAGTCTGAAGGAAAAGAAAAAGTGACGGAAGCTTGTAAGAAACTACTAGTGAACCAGGTAATGGAACGTTTTGAATTTACGTTAGAAGCTGTTGAAATGGCTTAAGCAACTGACATCTAAGAGCAAAGCTTATTAACAGAACTCATTTAAGGTATTTTTCAATGGTAATGTGCAAATCGAGTCCTCTTAGCTCGTTACCTTGCGCAACAATATATCCTTCTTCATTAATTAAGAACGAATAAGGGATACTGCGAATGCCATACATTTTCATAACTGATTTCTTGCGATCCCAGACGTGACTTTCCCACTTCAAATCATCTTGTTTAATGGCTTTTTTCCAGTCCTTCGCTGTTTTGTCTAATGAGACACTGAGGACAACTAATCCATCTCCATTGACGAAGTCAACATCTTTATACTTGTTATAGGCTTCTACTACATTGGGGTTCTCTTTTCGACAGGGTCCACACCATGAAGCCCAGAAATCTAGCAAGATCAATTTGCCTTCATAATCAGATAGAGAAATTTCTTGCCCCTTAGTATTCTCCAGTGTAAAACCTATGGCCCGTTGACCATTATCCGGTTGAGCGAAGTAGATTAACGGAACAAAGAGAAATACACATAATAATCGCATAAGACTAACATTTAATAGTAAAGATAAGCAATAATCCTTTGGCTCCAAATACATAGATTTTATCAGACCTAAATCATTTGTTCTCCTCCCGATCTACTTTATGTCTCAAAGGAATAGATGAATCGTAGTTCTTTAACTCAACAATTGCAGCTGGCAAACTATACCCTTCAGCAAGTAGAGCAGATACTACATCATTCATAACCTGTGACCGAATGCTATAATGAGCCGCACTTTTCTTGATTTTTGAGGTATCAACCCAAAATTGCACTTTAATATCTATCGTGTTAGGAGCCAACTCATTGATCATAACTGTCGGTTGTCTATCCTGCTGAAGCACACCCTCTGCTTCCATTAATGTGTCGAAAATAAGTGCTATCGCATCTGTGGGGTTGCTTTCATACGCAATCCCAATTTCAAATTCGTACCTGAGAAAACCGTCGATTGTGTAATTTTGAAGCGGATTTTTAAGAATCATACCATTGGGTAAAAATACATCTTTTCCATCGGGTGTTTTTATGAGCGTTTCACGTATACTGATGTCTTTTACAAAGCCGATAAGACCATTGATCTCGATCAAGTCATCGAGCTTAAATGGACTCTTAAAAGCGAGAATAATGCCAGCTAAGAAATTTTCTCCAATATCCTTTAACGCAAATCCAATCACAAAGGTAAGAATCCCTGCACCTGCTAAAATTTTAGTTGTAAAAGCATTCAATCCGAGTAAATAAAGCGTAATAAATACAATGATTGTTTTCAGTAGAAAACTAATCATTTGCGAAATAAATGTTGCCGTGATGTGATTAGGGGATTTATGGGTCAAGCGCTTTCTCACTCGCCTTTTAATAAAATTAGCTATTAAAAATCCAATTAAAAAGAACAGGAGTGTCAACCCCAGGTTGATGTAATTCGCCTGCAAATAGTTCGCAAGCGTATCGTAAAATTCCATGGCGTTTTTCATAATTTATCGCTTATTGGTCTTCGCTGTTATCTTTCGAAGATGGTTTGTAGTTGTCCATTTTATACTGCTCCTTATAAGTACTCCCTATAAAAAACGATGGTTATTATTCGAGCGCCTTTAGCCTTTCCTTTCCTTCGGTATATCCCTTTTTAATGAGTGCTTTAATTTGCCCCATATCCGACCTTTTAAAGGAGGAAAGATCTGGTTCGATGGTGAAATCTGCTTTTTGAACATGCAATTTACCAGAGTTCTTGATCAGGAAATGAAAACTATTGAGCAGGACATCCAAGATGTGTTTCGGTTTCTTATACGTGTGTTTCGCGTTTAGTTCTACACCAATAATATACTCAGCTCCGAGGTCACTCACGGTAGAAATCGGTACATTTTCTACAACTCCACCATCCACGAGCATTTTACCATCTAAATCAACAGGGTGAAAGATTCCTGGTATGCACATACTTGCCATGACTGCTCTGGCAACTGAACCACTATTCAAAACGACCTTCTCTCCAGTAGAAATGTCTGTTGTGACAATAGCCAATGGTATTTTCGCATCTTCAATTTGCTTATCTCCCAAATACTTTTGAATCAACCGTCCCAATTTATCGTTAGATAATAAGCCGTAGCGCGATAAAGAGACTCCACTGATATCCATCCATTTTAATTCCGTGGCAATCGCTTCAATCTCGTCCCAGTCTTTACCAAAAGCGTAAAATGAACCCACCAGTGCACCTATGCTCGTACCCGCTACGTATTCCACATCAATTCCATGTTCTTCAATGGCGCGTACAATACCAATATGTGCAGCTCCTAACACAGCTCCACCACCAAGTGCTAATCCAATTTTATTCATCGTTCAGTTACATGTAGTATGATCAAATATAAAAATACAATTATTGTGGAAATTCAAGAAGTCAATATGAGTGAACACTACTTGTATTTTGTTATTTATTGTGAATCTAATTTTTTACCCTCCCGTATACTGTTGAGATTGGTCATTTTAATAACACCTGAAAAAGCATCATTAGCACAATAAAAATGGTTGCAATTGACGCCACATGTTTTTTTTTGGCATTTTCCAAAGCATCAGGCAGGAGATCAGCAAATACCATCCAAATCATCGCTCCGGCAGCTAAACCTAACCCTATAGCGAGAAATGGTTTAAAAATAGAAACAAAAAGAAATGCAGGTATGGCTAAAAAAGGCTGTGGTAAACTCGATACAATACTCCACCCTGCCGCTTTCCAGGTACTCATACCTTTAGGGATTAATACCAAACTTATCGCGAGTCCTTCTGGAATATTGTGAACAGCTATAGCGGCCGACATAAAAAGACCAAAATCATCTCCACCCCCGAATGACACCCCCAGACCTACACCTTCCGCGAATGAATGGAGGGTCATCACTCCTATAATTAACAATGCTTTTCGCGCATTTGCTCCCTGAAGATTTCCAACCGATAAATCCTTGTGTTTGGTCAACCATTGTTGGCTTAAGCGTATAAATACCAACCCGATTATAACACCGATCAATGTTCTGTAGAGGCTGTACTCGATTCCTTCATTGATGAGTCGAAAACTTGCCGCCAACATGATTCCTGATGCAACAGCACCAGACCATCCTAACCATTTTTTCTGCATTTTTTTCACAAAAAAGAAAGGAATAGCCCCAAAACCAGTCGTTATCGCAGTAATTAGCGCATAAGTGAATACACGAAAAATAGGCTCGTCAAACATGAATGATTTTCGTGCAAAATTAAAACTATTTCTTTAACCAATGTGATCAATGGATCGGCAGTCCCTACTTAAAGCAACTGATCTAAGTGATGAACTAAAATCGCGATCAAGAGTATTAAAACGAACAAGTTCTTCAAACCAGAATACTATACGTTTCCGTTCAGAAAATCAGAAAAAAATTACCAAAGTCCATACTTAATAGAAATAGCTCCAATTTGATCTGCAGAGCAACTTTCGAGTTCATCAAGCGCTTTCACTAATTCACGGTACCTTTCTTTTCTATGAAAATTATTAGGATCATCATTTTTGAGTCTGTAATACTCAGCATGTATAGCATTAAGCAGTTTTATTTCAGCTTTAACACTAGACCTATTAAAAATAGCTGTTATCCATTTCGAATAAGAATTAGCAAAACTTCCATTTACAGAGAGGTCAACATGTTTATAGTGATTATTTGCTCTTAAGTCACTTTCTACAGCTCTATTTTTTTTGATTAAATAATACTGGTTTTGTTTATTAATAAAGTTTGCATTTTTAATCGAACCCCATGCTTCACTAATCATATTGTGATAATAGTCATATTTTGCCTGTCGTGTTCTTAAAGAACCATAGTGATTCGGACGATAATCATAATCACCTCCATTCGAATAATCTATTGTAATCGAATATGAAATTATTTCAATTTGATTATAGCTAATGTAACTTTGAGCACTCAGATCAAGGGTGGTCAAAAATATAAGTCCTAGCATATACTTCTTCATGCTTTCGTAGATTAGATTGTTTTTATCATATAATAGTGAGATACGTTTATAGAGTTTAGTTGATCAGCTTGGTTTTACTACGTTCATCTAAAACGAAGGAATTACTCTGTTCATCGATCATAAGTCCCCATCGTTGTAAGTTTGGCAATTCTAATTGGCGCTCTCTATACTCATCTGGTGTCATAATTGGAATACTGTAAACGATTGGATAATAACGTTCGCATTCAGAACAAGTGAGCAATCCTTCATAAATATCTTGATTCTCATCTTCATTGAAAACACTGATCTTCAGGTCGTGCTTATCAAAAGGACAACAGAGCTTTTCTAATATTTTTCGTTGCATACTACCGATTTTTGTGTTGTATTGCGCAAATATAATCTTCTACAGCCTGAGTAGGATCATCTGCGTCCAAAATCCCTGATATGATGGCCACCCCATCAAAATCAACACCTTCTAAATGACTCGTATTCTCAGGACTCATGCCTCCAGAGAGGAATATGTGGAGATCGGTGATTTTTCTGGCCGCTTCAATATTTTCTGGCCTGACAATTTCACAGGTATCAACCGAACTAGAAGGAAAGACTGAACAAAAACTAATATATGCGAGTTTCTGACGATCTGCCCATTTGATCTTGTCCAAGTCATTGCTAACCGTGATACCGATAATCTTACCCTTCAAAACTCCCGCTATATGATCAAAATCAGTGGGTATCTCGTCAAAATGAACACCATCAAGATCAGCATCCATTGCCATTTCCCAATCCTCATGCATGAGCACAGGCACATCAAATTTCTGACAAAGCTGCTTCACTTTTCCGAGAAATTCGCTTTTCGATGCAACTGCTACATGATCATCCCAGTGATTCCAAATCTGTACTATGCTTAAACCTCCTTTTAGTGCTGCTTTCAGTTTTTGAAGCAAAAGTAACCAGTCTCTTTTAGGATCAATGACCAAATAAACACCTGCTAATTTTTTCATGTCCATCCCGCTTTAATCGCTTTGAAAAATGCCGTCCAATAAGGATCAATTCCGTCAAACGAAAAAGCATCAGTTACTCCGTTTCGAATCATATTTCGTTTTTGATCCTTGCGAAAAGAGCCAATTGCTGTAGCTCTAATGCCTTCCTTATTCAGTCCTTCGATAAGTAACTCAACCGATTCCGGTGATACCGCCATTAACATACAGCCGGCACCAACAGAACATAACGGATCAATATTGAATAACTCAGCGATTTGTTGTGTCTCCCCTTCGACTGGAATTACGTCGGCATTAATATCAAAGCCAAGTCCAGATGCTTGTGCCATCTCATCGATTGCTCCTAAAACGCCACCCTCTGTAACATCGTGCATGGCGTGCAAATCATCGTTAGGAGTTAATAGTTTTACTGCTGCCTGACTTTCCTCCAGGACCGATAATTTCCAGAAGTTGTTCGCTGCTTTATGTTGTATATCTTCGCCTAATTCTTTCGTCACCTTAGTTGGAAAAGCTCGACTCAAAAGTGAACTTGAGGAAAGTGCTGCAGATTTCGTTGCAATGATCACATCACCTGCTTGACAATGATTACTCGTCATTATTTTGCCTTTTGGGGCTGACAAAAACATGGTTCCACCTCCGGATATGGTGGATTCCTGTCCTGGAACCTGCCCCGTATGTCCACCTGTAATCGCTATGTCCAGGTTATCACAAAGCTGATCAATTTCACTCCAGTAGGCATTAAATTGATCCCTCGAAAGACTAGGAGGTAAATTTAAAACGAATTGTGCGTGTTGCGGTGCAAAGCCAGTTGTACACATATCGTTTACCAACAAATGCACTGATAACCACGCTGAAACCTTCATCCCTAGAGCAGGAATCAAAGAAAGTGGATCACTCGATACCGCGAGTTCTCGGTTTTGTCCCAGATCTATCACGCTTGTGTCTACACCAAATTGAGGTCCCTCCACAATATCTCCACGTTGTGCTCCCAGTCGATTGAAAAGATCTGCTTTAAAGACTTCAGCACTTACCTTTCCTGCTTGATCTTCAAATGCACCCATTAGACATCGTTTAATTTAACATGAAAACCAAAAAAATCACCGTATGGAACGTGCCACTGTTGTTTGGGAAACCATTTAGGGAGCCCGGTGACATTCCATTCAATCGTGTAGTCACGATCAGGTATCGCTTCTGCAATAAGTGATTTGAGCGATTTAGGTGTATAGAATTTTGCCGTCACATAATAGTTGTTTCGACCTACAGCTTGTTGAACTTTTCTTCGCACCAATTTAGGGGTATTTCTATTCATCATACCGAAAATGATCCCGTACTTTCCTACACGAACAGCTTCACGTATTACCTGTACCGGATTTTTATAGTATTCGAAAGTCGTAACAAAAGCCAGTGCATCAAATGTATGATCTTTGAAAGGCATGTAATGAGAATCAGCAAGAACCAGATCTCCGCTAAAAAGCTGTCGACCTTGAGCGAGCATAAAAGGAGAAATATCTCCACCAGTGGCATCAATGCCAATCTCATCCCACCAACGCGTAAAACGAGTAGTTCCACAACCAAATTCTAATAACGTTTTGACGCGCTTATCTTTCTTGATGAGACCCTCCAGTGTTCTCTTTTGCCAAACCTCCTGCTCTTTATACGGCCCATCATAATAATCTTCGTAATGGTCGGTATTATCCCGATTAAAGAACCACTCTTTTCTCCCTTGCCAGTTTCGAAGCTCACCATCATTGGCTAGTTCAAATTTTTTTTTGGTAGAAATTTCACCCATTGTATCTCATTTTACATTTTATAAAACCCTCAAAGATCACTCTTTCTAAATGACTAGTACATCCAGAACGCAACCACTTTTTGCGACAGTCATGTACACCTTTAATATAAATCTTAGTTTTTAAATATATACAAAACTCTCATTTAAGTAAAATAACTCGTCACTGTTTTTATAAATAGTCACCTACAATCTGATTTGATTTACCATAAGGGAACATCTGTTGATTCTTTAAGTCCGCAATATGTTCAATGGATCTATTGAATATTCCTAAGAATTGCCTGGTATTCAAAACCTTAAAAATACGGATTCGAACCATTACTTGATAATACACCAAAATACTTGAGTTCGGCTCAACACCATATTTATCCAGATTGTTTTTGATAGACATCCGTTGTTTTTTTTACATCAAAGACAACAGGTACTTTTGACAAGCACTATTCTATTACCAATCGAATTACCGCTTTTTGATCACCTGATAAAATAGTAATCAAATAAGTACCCGCAGGTTCATTTATGGAAAGATTTAACGTATGCGCCTGGTGAATTGATTTCGCATCAATTAATCTTCCCGATAAATCGCGAATTGAAACTTTGGCCGTTTTGTGAATGGAACCAAGATCTACAGAGAACTCACCCTCACGAGTTGGATTAGGATAGACAAGAAATTCATCTCCAAAAGTATTTTCATCTATCCCAACGGTCGTTATAGAGACACAAGAAGTAGTATCAACACAGCCATTTTCGGTTAATTGAACAGCGTAATCACCGTTCCCTGATGCTGTAAAGGTTTGTCCCGTTTCACCAGAAATCGGTGTAAAATTATCATTACAATCCAACCATTGATACGTTGCATTTGTATTATTAGCGGCTATCGTTAACTCCGACGTTGATGTAGTTAAATCTGACACACTATTGATGGTTAAGTTCAACGTGACTACAGAATCACATCCCCCTGAATTAGTGAGCGTCGCAGTATATGTTCCTGTTGAGTTATAAGAATTTCCATTTGCCTGCCATATAAAACTATCGCATGAAGTAACGGTTTCAGCCCCGGTATTCGGTACACACTGACTCAATTTATGAACATAGATATCAGAATTACCAGCTGATGTTAAATTAGCTACTCCTGGTCCCGGATCAAAGTCCGCTGTATTTTCAAAATAACCCGTCGTGTAAACATTTCCCGTACCATCTGTTGTGATGGAATAGCTTTCATCTAAATCTCCACCTCCAATGCTTTCTGCCCATATAAAATTCCCATTTCCATTGAGCTTTTGAATATAAGCATCATAAAAACCAGCCGTTAAATTGGTTACACCTGATCCAGGATCAAAATCAACAGTACCTCTAAAGATACCTGTTGAATAGACATTTCCTTGATCGTCTGTTGTTATAGAATAACCTTCATCAATATTTGTGCCCCCCATACTTTTTGCCCATACAAAATTGCCATTGGCATCCAGTTTTTGAATATAAATATCAAAAACACCAATACCGGCGAGATCAGTCACCCCCACTCCAGGGTCAAAATCCACAGTATCACCAAAGAACCCCGTTGTATATACATTGTTTGAGCCGTCAATTGTTATGGATATTCCACTATCATCAGCTGTGCCACCTGCTCGGCGTACCCAGACAAACCCCCCATTAGGATTGAGCTTTTGGATAAAAATGTCAAAATTACCAGCAGACGTCAAATTACTCACTCCCGAACCAGGGTTGAAATCCGCTGTATTACTGTTAAAACGGCCTGTTGAGTATACGTTCCCCATATTATCTGTTGCTATAGAAATTCCTTTTTCGATACTCGTCCCGCCCATACTTTTTGCCCAAACAAAATCGCCATTAGCATCCAGCTTTTGAATAAAAATATCATAATCACCAGCAGAAGTTAAATTGAATAATCCTGGACCGGGATCGAAATCTACAGTATTACCCCGAAAAATACCTATTGTATAAACATTCCCTAAGGCATCTGTTGTTATGGATTGTCCCTGATCATTATCTGCTCCCCCCATTCTCTTGGCCCAGACAAAATCGCCATTGGCATCTAGCTTTTGAATAAAAACATCATAAATACCAGCGGAGGTCAAATTCGTAATTCCTGGTCCAGGGTCGAAATCTACAGTGCCCCCAAAGTAACCAGTTGTATAAACGTTCCCAGCGTTGTCAGTTGTAACGAACACTCCCTCATCTATACTTGTACCTCCAATGCTTTTAGCCCATACAAAACCACCATTGCCATCTAATTTCTGAATATAAATGTCACGATCACCTTCTGCTGTTAGGTTAGTCACTCCCGAACCAGGGTTAAAGTCTACCGTGTTTTGAAAACTCCCCGTAGAATAAATATTACCAACGTCATCCGTTGTAATAGACACCCCCTTATCATACCCAGTACTCCCGGCACCTTTCACCCATTGAAAACTGGGCTGTTGTGCAAATAAAAAAGCCGCACTTAAAACACATAAAATTAAAAGCAGTTGTTTCATATTATTTTTATATTACTCCTATCCATTGTATAAAAAAACCAGCATTTAGTCAATATAATTCGCCTCACCACCGCTTTAAATTAAGTATAATATTTTAAATGAAGAATTGCACAAAGCATAATTGATCACTTGAATTAAGGTCGTAGGAGTACTTTAGACATGCTATTTTTCATTTATTAATTCTTACAACATAGTGAAAAAAATGACTAATAACGTTCCAGGAAACACAAATACAAATGATGCAATGCGAGCAAAGTTAAACATGGGAGTTTGTCGTTTAAAAATAAATGTGATTAAAGGAATCAAAAGGAATAGTTGAAAGAGCGGAAACCAATTAAAGATGGATCGTTTCCTTATTTCTTCGTAACTTTTCACCTCCGTTTCATCATATATACTGTCATAATTCAACCGCTTCCCAGTTCTAAAAATGGGAGAATAAGTGATTTCAAGACTTTTCTCCAATTGATCCCACCAACTCAAATAAGTGGGAGTGAACATATACCCTTCTACGTCGAGCACTACATGGCCCGTATAATCCCAATCTCTATTTACTTCCCAAGAACTTTCCGTTAGTTTTTTAGTAGGACCATCCACCAAATGTTCAATTGTTGTGATTATGGCCATGATTGTGCAGAAGACGACGACAGCTTTAAACAAAAACCATGGTGTTCCGGAGGTTATTCGCTCATAAAACTCATCGTTTTCGCGTTGTTCTTTTTCTTTTTTCTGTCGTACCTTTTCTGCCGCTATTCTCAGCGACTCTTCCCGATTTCTGTTTCTGGTCATAACGTTTTACTAAAAAGATGTTGATATAAAAATTGACTTGATGACTAAAATGTGTATTAAAACAATAACTCAGATGTCAAAATTAACGATATAATTCAAATTGAAGTTTAAGAAAGGATGATTTATCATGTTTCATTAGGTTTAATATTAAGTTGTGCATAACAAACCAAACGCTCGTTTTGAATACCTATTATACGTTTATAGCTAGTTATTCAGATGCTTTCAAGTCTTGAAATATTTTTTCAATACAATGCAATATAGGTATTCGATTAAACAAAAGCTGATAAAAAACACTTCAAGGCTTTTACAACCTTGAAGTATCTAATCACCAATTTATTAGATGGTAATTCTTTGTAAAATATGATTTTTTTACAGCTGATTATAGCTAACACCCTATAAATAAGCCGTATAAAATTTCGTTGAACACTTTAATGAGCTTATCAGTTATGCTAACTATGCATCATTTTTAATGTTTTACCTTTTTATGAAACGAGCTGAAATTTCCTGATCTTCACTAGCAATCGTATATATTCCAGGTTCCAATGAAGAGATATCAACTTGTTCATTTTTCACAGCATCTAAGTGCATAAGCTCTTTCCCCACAACATTGATCACCTTCAAATTATAAGCTCTATCAAGCTTTATTTGAATATAATTATCAGCAGGATTTGGAAATAACTTAATCTTCAGCTTATTGTTTTCTGCAATAGAAGTACTCGACTCCTCTTTTACCTTCCACAGTTCTTCTCCATTACTGTTAAAGTTGGCTTTAAAATAAAGGCTTTCATCAAATAGAGTAAGCTTATCAACACCGTCAAGGGGAGCGGAATTGGGAGAAATTGCTGGCTGAATGGTTTGCGTACCAGCAGTGGTTCCATCTGTATACCAAAGTTCGCGTCCATTGCTGCCATCAATAGCTGTAAAAAACATTTTATT
>P_1C_Liq_1_UnCtyDRAFT_1000075_pt1 | contig 20328 bp, 11 predicted proteins | sample Pon1CUnioCityCA_2_FD_10230 | JGI IMG/M metagenome (IMG submission 10230) | reverse complement strand
TCCATACACTACCAAAAGGTTCTTTCTTTTGTCTGTAGAGTCGGCGATGCGCCTCCTGAGCCAGGTAATTGAGATATGCACGAACAGTTCTTTTTTTATAAAAAGTTTGTGCATAACTCAGATCATTGTTGATTTCTGTGTAAAGCTTCCGCGTATCGTCTGGGTCCGTTTCACTGCTGTGGCGCGAACGTTCAAATTTCGCCCATTTATTCTTGTTTTCCGATATGAAACGCGTCTCTTTCATGTGAAAGCATAAAAATAAACTTTTTCACGAGAAATGTTAGAAAAACAGAGGAGGAGCAAGAAATAGTGGATGTGTTTTATCTACTACAGCATGGTATATGAAATATTGGGTTTGCTACTTCTTGCGGTTTATACCGAATCAGGTCTCCCTTTTAAAAAATTTGCTTTTAATCAAAAAGTTGTGCGACCTCCTCTTTATTGAAAGATTTTTTCTTCTGATCCACCTGAATAACATCACTCGCAATGGTTTTTTTCTTGTCCTGAAGTTTCACAATTTTCTCTTCGATCGTTCCTTTGCAAATCATGCGGTAGGCCATTACTTTTTTATTTTGTCCAATGCGATAACAGCGGTCAATCGCCTGACTTTCTACGGCTGGATTCCACCACGGATCAATGAGGTAAACGTAGTCGGCTTCGGTGAGGTTCAGTCCCGTCCCCCCGGCTTTTAAACTAATTAGAAAGACGCGAATGAGATCATTTTTCTGAAAATTGTTGACCTTTTGTTCGCGATTACCTGTTTTACCATCCAGGTATTCAAAATGAATAGCTTCCTGAACGAGCCGTTCTTTTACAAGATTCAACATGCCTACAAATTGCGAAAAAACCAAAACCTTGTGGTTATTCACTTTTTCCTTGAGCTGACGCACGAGTTCATCCAGTTTGGCTGATTCGTTACCATAATCCTTTTCTCGATCAGCGAGAGCCGTAGAATTACAGATTTGACGCAGTTTGGTGAGTCCTTGTAAAATGTACATCTGTGATTTATTGACTCCATCTTCTTCAATCTGGCGGTTGATTTGTTCGCGAAAATACTTTTTAAATTCGTCGTAAACGTTGCGTTGGTGTTTTCCCATGTCGCAATATAATACGGACTCTGTCTTGGCAGGAAGCTCACGGGCGACCTGATCCTTTGTGCGTCGTAAAATAAATGGATCAATTATGCGCGCCAGTAAATCTGAAGTTTCGGGATCCTGTTCTTTATCAATGGCATCGGAAAAAGTAGAACGAAAATGCTTGACACTCCCGAAAATTCCGGGGTTCAAAAAGTTAAACTGACTGTATAGATCGAACGTATTGTTTTCTATCGGTGTACCAGTCAATGCCAATCGATTCTCACTTCGCAGCAAACGCACAGCTTTAAAACGCAGGGATTGGGGGTTTTTTATCGCTTGACTTTCGTCCAAAATGACATACAAATAGTAATTATCCTTATGGAAAGCAATGTCTTTTGTCAATGACCCATACGTCGTTAAAATAATATCGTGATCGCTGAAGGAGTCGCGCAGTGATTTTCTTTGAGTTCCAGCGTATACGAGTGTTTTCAATGTTGGAGCAAATTTTTCGATTTCCGCTTGCCAATTGAACATGAGGGAAGTCGGTGCTATAATAAGTGACGGTTTATGGGCTTCGACATCTGTTTTGCTTTTGAGGTACAGTAAAAAAGCAATGGTCTGAATTGTTTTTCCGAGTCCCATATCATCCGCGAGACAACCGCCCAACTTGTTGTTGTGGAGAAAAACAAGCCAGTTCAGCCCTTCTTTTTGGTAGGGTCGCAGCTGAGCTTTGAGTCCACTGGGCTTACGAATATTTTTGATTTCTGATAAGTTTTGCAGCCGCTTTTTCTTTTCGTAGAGTTCTTCCAGAAACGTCGGTTTTGTCGTTAAGTCCTCGTACAATTCGTCAATGATGTTGAATTGATAATTCGAAATTTCAATTTTGTCATGTTGCACCCGTCCGAATTTGAAATATTTTTTATACTTCTCAACCCATTCTTTTGGAATAATACCTTTGGACCCATCGCTGAGTTCAACGTAATTACTTTTTTTAAGAATGGCTTTCTGTAAACTTTTTAAATCAGCTGTTTCGTCACCATATTTTAGCTCCACATTCATGTCAAACCAATCAGCCCCCGAACTGAGGTTCATTGAAAAACTGGGCTTGTTGAGATTGTATCGAATCGAGGATAACTTGTTGAGTCCTAAAACAGCAATAGACTTGTCGCGGAGCTTATCAATGGTCTCCATGATCCACATTGATTCGAGGGCTTCTTCCAGTGAAAGGTAGAAAAAATTCCGCTGGTGTTTAAAATTCGGGTGCAGGCTGCTCAATAAGTTCAAGAAATCTTCTTCTTCGTCAACGTGTCTTTCAATATGTTTGAAACCCTTGTTGTCTGCCCATAATTTTTCATTACTTCCGGGCTGTACAATCTGATCGCCATAGTTCATCATCGGTCGAAGTACGAGGAATTTTTCTTCTAGATCAGATAAATAGATTTGTTTTTCGACATCCACTTGTTCCCTGGTTTTTTTCACCTTTTGAAGTTGTTTAAATTCGATTTCGAAAATGGTGGCGAGTGGTTGAATAATATTTTCCCTCAATTTTTCCTCGTCTTCTTTGATAACGTGCATTGCCGGATTATTCAGGGCGTACATTACATGCACCGTCTCTTCGGCCGAATGAAAAGGATAAAATAGATCATCGCAAAAAACACCAATCGGCGTAACGGTGAGTTTATCGGATGTAATACCGTATTTTTTAGCACCTATCTTCAGCATGAATCGAAGCGCATAAAAGCTTTCTTTTTCAGTAATTTTTACTGTTGGAATACATCTTTTTTCAGCGAGTTGAACTTTTGTCATCCGGTGCCTAACGAAGGATCCTGAGTCGTTTTTCAGAAACAACGGTACTTGACTCAGATATGGAATCAGTTGTGCCATTTTTTCGTGAAGCTCACGGTAATCTTCAACCGTCATGCTTGATCCAAATTGCCATTCAAAAGCACTTGAAGCCTGGACGGCCGCAAGGAGAAAGTCTTTATCGGACGTCGAATGGACCTGATCGAGTGCGTCGGTCACCGTTTCTGGAAAAACCTCTTCAAATCGCGAAGCTAATCGGGTCTGAGCCTTATTCATTTTTCCAGTGAACGGATAAAAATCGCGCAGTTGATGGTTATAAATCTCAAAACAGAACCCTACACCGTATTTGGGCTGCTTTTTACCCGTGCGCGGTACGTAAAATTCACTTTTATCGCCATCGATAAGTTGGAGCGGTTTGTCTGCAGTTTGCACATTTGTGACCTTTTCCTTGTAACTGATACCGTTGGGAGTGACCGCAAGTTTGAAGACCTTATCAAATTCGATTTTTCCCGCTAAATTTTTGCGTTGAAGGATATCTTTTTTTACTTCTTCTCGGTAGTCTTTGCTGAAATAAGCGGTGCTAAATCGTTGAATGACAGTGTCGATGAATCGCTCTTTGTGCGCGCAGGGTTTGTGGAAATCGCATGAACAGCTGAGCACTGCCTGATCTTGAGCTGAATGGTAGCGCAACTCGAGAAGGAATGTATTGCGAAAGTCGTCGTATTCTCCCTGAATGGATTTTTTGTTGATCGCTTTAATAGTGACCGGATTGAAACTACTTCCTGATTTGTTGAACGGAATCGCGTTAACTTCTTTTTCAATAATTACGCCGTTTTCACATGGTATCGGTGTTTCAGTTGTCGTCTTTTTCAGGTGTGTTTTGGCATCATCAAAAAGCTTTTGTTCTAATAAAAAATTGATTGAGGCAACAACGTGTTTGCAAACGCCTTTTCCAGAATAGGGGCACGAACAGTCAGAAGCTACATGGTTACCTTTTGTTTCCCAAATCGCAATATGGTAGGGTTCTTCCATAGAACCTTTGCATTCAAACTCAAAATTCCTTCCGTCCCGGGAAATTAATTGTGGAGTATACATAGTAGCTCGACCTATGGTCTGAAACAGTGCATTCCTGTTGATGTAATCCGTCAACTTTTTAGGCCAGTTCTTTTCTACCATACTTCAAAAATAAGATTCGAAGTTATTAGATTTTTTTAAACATCAACTACGAGTAAAATGAATTTCGATATAAGCAGTGATGAAAGCAGGCTGTCTTTTATAGACCTATAAAAAAGGAACGGCATAATCGATGTTTCAAAGGGAGTTTTTAACTGCTATGTTTGCTTCATCTTCTTAGCAATAAACAACGAAGCTTTCTCTGGAAATAAGCGATAAAAGAAGTTTAGGAATTTAGCATCTTTTCCCACCATCACGCGGTACTTATTTTTTTCGATGGCATTGACGATCTGTGTTGCAGCACTTTCTGCGGATAGTGTTTGGGCGGCTTGTTCTTCAGAACCTGAATTTCGCATATCAACTCCCGAGTTCTTGGTGATATTTGTATTTACGGCTCCAGGAAAAATCACAGTAACATGAACATTGGATCCGTGCAATTCTGAGTTTAACCCCTCACTTAACATCTTTACGGCTGCTTTAGATGCACCATATGCTGTCTGACCAGGAAATGGGATAAAACCGCCCATACTGGAAACATTTGAGAGGTGTGCTTCGGGTCTTTCTTTAAGATGGGGTAGAAATGCCTTTGTCATATAAAGACATCCATAAAAGTTGACGTCCATAATGCTTTTGATTTTTTCAACCTCCAGGGAGTCGATATCCACAAACGGCTGAATGATACCTGCATTATTGATCAAACCATCTATCGACTCAAAGTCGTTCAACACTTTTTCTTTAAATTTTTCTACACCTTGTTCATCCGAGATGTTCAGTTCGTAGCTTTTAATACGACCATCATCGACATTCGCTAACTTTTTTGTGTCTTTCATACCGTCTAAATTGATATCTGCTGTCACGACGTTCGCCCCTCTTTTGATCAGTTCAAGTGTTATGGATTGGCCCATCCCACTTCCTGCTCCTGTAACTATAAATGTTTTTCCTTTTGCTTTCATATTGCTGTAAATTATTGAACCAATTTAGGTTAGATGTCTGCTTTCATCAAGCGATATCATACTTAATATCCCAATTGCTGAAGAAAATCAGTTTGTTTAGACAACAATCCCCTCTGGAATTTGTAATTATTAGTGAGAGACATTTACATACATCGATTAAAAAAATACAGACACAAGATGCATACAATGAAATTTAAGAACGGAGATGAAATGCCTGCATTGGGTTTAGGAACATGGAAGTCGAAACCAGAAGAGGTGAAAGATGCAGTACTTACGGCGATAAAAGCGGGTTACAGACATATTGATTGTGCTGCAATTTACAACAACGAAAAGGAGGTAGGTGAAGCTTTAAAGCGGGCTTTTGACGAGGGAATCGTAAGGCGAGAAGAAATGTGGATTACTTCGAAACTTTGGAATGATTCACACAAGAAAGATCAGGTGATCCCTGCTTTGCAAAAGACCTTGGAAGATCTTCAATTGGATTACCTGGACCTTTATCTCATTCACTGGCCAGTAGTTTTTAAAGAAGGAGTGACTTTTCCTGAGCAACCGGAGGACTTTCTCTCGTTGACAGATGTTTCGTTAGCGGAGACTTGGAAAGGGATGCAACAAGCAATGGAAAAAGGATTGACACGTCATATCGGTGTTTCTAACTTTAAGAAAGAAAAGATCCAGAAATTGATCGATGCCACTGGGTTTGCCCCAGAGATGAATCAAGTAGAAATGCATCCGCTATTACCACAGAAAGAACTAGTGGGGTTTTGCCACGATAGAAACATTCATTTGACGGCTTATTCTCCTTTGGGGTCAGGTGATCGTTCTGAAAAGATGAAGCAGGACAATGAACCTATATTGCTTGACAACGAAACGATCAATGAAATCGCAAATAAACATGGGGTTTCTCCAGCGCAAGTCTTGATCAGCTGGCAGATCCATAGAAATATTGTGGTAATTCCAAAATCTACCAATGCTGGGCGAATCAAAGAGAATTTCAATGCAGCTTCTTTGGATTTAGATCGGGAGGATATTGAAAGAATCGATAAAATAGACTACAACTTTCGTTTTGTAGATGGATCATTTTGGGAAACGGGAGGAAAAGAATATTCACAAGAAGCATTGTGGGGATAGTCAAGGCGTAGAGTTTTAACCGCAAAGAGCGCCAAGATTTCGCAAAGGGGGCTATGATCTGATTCCATTCTCCGTGCCTGCTTTCCTAATTTGCAATGATGTACTATAGGAATTTTAACCGCAATGAACGCGGAGGTTTCGCAAAGGGCGCAATGATCAGCTTTGCGACCTTTGCGCCTTCACTTCGATTAACTCCGTACATCGCTTAGAGACCATTGCGGTTCTCATGAATACGCTGCAATTCCTGAATATCCAACAAATCCTTTGGTCGGTTGGATTTAATTTTACTCGTAATCAAATCTTCATAACTCAACACACGCCATCGAATAACCGGTTCACTGTTGATCTGAGTTATTTCTGCCTGCTCATAAGCTTCATCGAACGACTTGTTCACAGAAAACCGAGTGATAAGCTCTACATATAGTCCAGCTGGAGAAAATTTTAATGAAATGTTTTGTTCTCCTTTTTTCACAGATTCGGGAATCTGATCAATATCATAACCCATCTTTTGAAAAACCTTAAGAAGTCGTTCAAGGTTTTCAGGAGTCAAGTCTATCCACCAATCAACATCAGCTGAATGGCGTTGAAATCCGTGAAAGTTAACTGCTCCTCCTCCGACCATTAACATCCTCACACCGGATTCATTGGCTGACTGAACAAACTTTTTTAAATCTTTGTCCCAGGCATCAATCATTCTCTGATTTTATTTCAATGACAAAATTATCCTTTGTATCGTATGTTGCTTTTGTCGGAAACTTCCGCATCTTCTTCAACATCACCAAAAAAGACAGCAGCCGCTCAGAAGGACTCAGCTTTAAAAACGCTTCCTCTTGCAGTCGCTTACTTTCTTCTTTAGTTTGAAATGAGATTTTCATAGGGCTAATTTACGAAAAAAAGCAAATAGCACTACTTTCCTATTCTGCAATGGTGTACTGTATGAGTTTTAACCGCAAAGAGCGCAATGGTTGCGCAAAGTACGCTATGCAAACAAATAGAAATCAATTTCTTAGCTGCCTTTGTGGTTTTCAGGCATTACGACTATTGAACGTTCGGGAACACAGTTCCACCACGTTCACTTTGCGACCCGGCGTCTTCACTTCGATTAAGTCAGTGCATCGCTTAGCGATCTGCGGTTACTCTTTTTTTGTTATCAAATATAGTGGCGGTTGAATACTGAGCCTAAGATCCCAACAAATCCATCAATCAAAACACTTTGCGAAACATAGCGCCATCTTAGTGACTTTGCGGTTAACCATATTTGCAGTTAATCATAGATCATTTACCACCCTTTTAATGCCGTTTTTAAGAAGGTCTGTATTGAAGTTGATTAAAAGTCCCAGCTTGTATTCTCCAAGTTTCATATAGGTTAAGGTTTGAGCAAGGTGAACATTATTCAACGATTCCACACTTTTTAATTCTATAACTACTTTGTCTTCAACGAGTAAGTCTATTCGATAGCCACAATTGAGTTGAACTTCTTCAAATACAAGCGGCATAGGTTTTTCTTTAACTACAGAGAGCCCCTTTTGCTGTAATTTGTAAAACAAGCATTCCTGGTAAGCACTTTCGAGGAGTCCTGGACCTAGAGCTCTATGAACTTCCAGAGCGCATCCAAGGACTTTTTTAGCCAATTGATTTTCGGTCATAATGATTAGGTTTTTTGGTTAATAGTCTAAATAAGATAACCAAAATTGTGAATACCACTAATGATTTATAAGGAATTTTAACCGCAAAGAACGCCAAGGTTACGCAAAGGTCGTGGTGATCTGATTCCATTTTCCGTGCCTGCTTTCCTAATTTGCAATAATGTACTATGGGAGGTTTAACCGCAAAGAGCGCAATGGTTGCGTAAAGTGCGCCATGCAAACTCAGCGAACATTGCCTCTAACCAGTTATTTGCAATGATGTACTAATGAAATTTAAACTGCGAAGTTTGCGAAGGTTACGTAAAGCCCACAGTGAAAAAGGGCGATTTTGGTAACGTTCGGGAGGCCTTCGTACTTACTTTTTTTGTTCTTAGGCAGAGTGATTATTGAATGATCAGCTGCAGGGTTTAGGGTTCAAAGGATTCACCAAACAGTACACTTTGCGTTATTGGCGCGTCCTTCGCGACCTTTGCGGTTAAACCTTCCACAACCCAACCGCAAAACGCTATATCCACCTCAGCGAACTTGGCGACTCCTTAGCGCTCATTGCGGTTAAACCTAAACCTTCACCAATCCAACCTTAGTATCACCCTCACTTTCGATATCCGCTACGAATTCTGTCCCTTCAATGGAACCAACGTTAATAGCATCAGCAAGTACTTCAGCAGCGATATAGTCTTTATTTGATTCAATAGCCGCCTGAATTTCTTCATTGGTGTCGATGGATACATTGATCTTATCGGTTACTTCAAATCCAGCATCTTTTCTGAAATTTTGGATGCGGTTTACCAATTCACGAGCAATCCCTTCCTGACGTAATTCAGCCGTGATCGTAATATCCATAGCCACTGTGATTCCATTTTCCGAAGCGACTAACCATCCCGGAATGTCATCGGTTTCGATTATCATGTCGTCAAGGCTAAGAGAGACTTCGATATCATCATAAATTGTTCCGGTCCAGCCTTTATTGTCGATGATTTTATCTATGTCTTTGGCAACCCAAGTTTGAAATTTTTTTGTAATTGCCTTCATGTGTTTACCGTATTTAGGTCCAATCGTTTTGAAATTTGGTTTGATCTTTTTTGTGAGAACACCAGTCGTTTCCTCCAGTAATTCCAGTTGTTTCACATTGATTTCAGATAGAATAAGATCTTTCACATGCTCAATTCTGGATTTAAAGCTTGGATCCAAAATAGGCACCATGATCTTCTGTAATGGCTGACGAACGCGGATTTTCTCTTTCTTACGCAGACTCAAAGCTAACGAAGAAACATCTTGAGCTATTTCCATTTGGGCTTCTAATTCTATGTCAATATCAGCTTCTATAGCTTCTGGGAAGTGTGCCAGGTGAACAGAAGATGCTTCGTGACGATTTGCTACTTTATTGAGATCACTGAACAATTCATCACTATAAAATGGCGCGATCGGAGCACTCATGATTGCAATGGCTTCAAGACATTCGTAAAGCGTTTGATAGGCTGCAATCTTATCTTCTGTGTAATCTCCTTTCCAGAAACGTCTTCTACAGAGGCGCACATACCAATTTGAAAGCTGGTCATTCACAAAGTTTTGGATCAAACGTCCAGCTTTTGTAGGCTCAAATGTTTCGAACGCATTGTCAACTTCTTTAACTAAAGAATTCAGTTTAGAAATGATCCAACGATCGATCTCTGGTCTTTCAGCCGTTGGAATGCGATCTTCTTGGTAAGCAAAACCGTCAATATTAGCATATAAACTGAAGAACGAATAGGTATTATAAAGTGTACCAAAGAATTTACGCTGTGTCTCTTTGATACCTTCTGTATCAAATTTCAAGTTATCCCAGGGAGCCGCATTGGTAATCATATACCAGCGCGTCGCATCGGGTCCGTATTTTTCGAGCGTTTCAAATGGATCGACAGCATTTCCCAGGCGTTTGGACATTTTTTGTCCGTTCTTGTCAAGCACAAGGCCGTTAGAAATAACGTTTTTATAGGCTACGGAATCAAAAACAGTCGTTCCGATCGCATGCAATGTGTAGAACCATCCACGTGTTTGATCCACTCCTTCAGCGATAAAATCACCAGGATACGCTTTATGATCATCGATCATTTCCTTATTTTCAAACGGATAATGCCACTGCGCATACGGCATAGACCCTGAGTCAAACCATACATCGATGAGGTCTGCTTCACGCTTCATTGGTTGACCACCATCCGAAACAAGCGTGATTTTGTCAACGTAGTTCTTGTGTAAGTCAACCTTGTCGTAGTTTTCTTTCGACATGTCTGAAGGATCGAAATCTGATAGTGGGTTATTATCCATAACTCCGGCGTTAACAGCTTTCTCACACTCTTCTTTCAATTGCTTGATGGAAGAGATACAGATTTGTTCATCACCTTCTTCAGTTCTCCAGATGGGAATAGGAATACCCCAATAGCGAGATCTTGATAAGTTCCAATCATTCAAGTTTTCCAGCCATTTCCCGAAACGACCAGTACCTGTAGATTCGGGTTGCCAATTGATGGTTTTATTCAATTCCATCATACGGTCCTTCTTCTCCGATACTTTAACGAACCAAGAGTCTAATGGGTAGTATAAAACAGGCTTATCAGTTCTCCAGCAATGTGGATAACTGTGCTCGTATTTCTCTACTTTGAAAGCTTTGTTTTCCTCTTTCAGTTTGATGGAAATAAGTACATCCACTGACTTGTCTGGAGCTTTTCCATCGTCATAGTACTCATTTTTCACGTACATTCCAGCAAATTCACCCATCTCTGGACGGAACCTTCCTTGAAAATCTACTAAAGGAACAGGGTTGCCTTTTTCATCTTCTACGAGCATTCCCGGAACATTCGCTTGTTTGGCAACCATGGCATCATCAGCACCAAAAGTTGGAGCGGTGTGCACGATTCCCGTACCGTCTTCGGTCGTTACGAAATCTCCCGCAATTACTTGATAAGCATTTTCTGGGTTTTCCATCGGTTGAGCGTACGGTAATAACTGCTCATAACGCATTCCTACTAAATCTGCTCCAGTGAACTCAGCACCAATGAAAAATGGAATTTTTTTCCCTCCTTTTTCATAACTTGATAGTTCACCTTTGTCCTCAACCTGGAAATAGTTTTTAGAAAACTGCTTGTTTACTAAAGCCTTTGCACACAATACATGTATTGGCTCAAACGTATATTGGTTATAAGAGTGTATTAACACATATTCGATTTTCTTTCCAACTGTCAATGCAGTATTTGAAGGTAATGTCCAAGGAGTTGTAGTCCAGGCTAAAAGGTGCAGATCTTCTCCTGCTGGAACTTGATCAAACACTTTTTGACTTTCTTCATTTTTGATTGCTTTAAACTGAGCTACACAAGAAGTATCTTTAACATCTTTGTAACACCCAGGCTGATTCAATTCGTGCGTTGAAAGACCAGTCCCTGCTTTGGGTGAAAAAGGCTGTATTGTGTATCCTTTATAAATTAATCCTTTATCATTTAACTGACCCAAGAGCCACCAAACACTTTCCATATATTTGGATTCGTAGGTGATATATGGGTTTTTCATATCCACCCAGTAGCCCATCTTCTTAGTGAGGTTGTTCCAAACATCAGTGTAGCGCATTACGGCCTCCTTACAGGCGTTATTGTAATCCTCTACAGAAATCTTGGTTCCAATATCTTCTTTCGTAATACCCAGCTCTTTTTCTACACCCAGTTCCACTGGTAGTCCATGGGTGTCCCAACCTGCTTTACGTTTTACCTGGTAGCCTTTCAGTGTTTTATAGCGACAAAAAATATCTTTGATCGAGCGCGCCATCACGTGGTGAATTCCTGGAAGTCCATTTGCTGATGGAGGACCTTCGTAAAACACAAAAGGCTTATTGTCATCACGTGAGTCAATGGAAGCCTGAAAAGTGTTTTCTTCGACCCATTTCTTCATCACTCGTTCTGCTACATTCGGCAAGTTGAGACCCTTATATTCGGGATATGCTGCGCTCATAATCAATGCTTTTTTATCGATCGGCAAATTTAGCAATTTTTGTGGATATGATTTCTTTAAAAAATAGGAGAAAACGCATAAATGAGGACCCGATGTGTGCTGTTACAAATTGAAAATAATACTTTCTTACAGATACCCTCCATTGTAACCTGCGACACAAAAAAATCATTTCTTTTTGTTGTTATTGCTTTGTAATTGAAAATTTCAATTTACATTTGCGGTGTCTCTGAAGGGGTGTCGCGATAGCATATCGGGACTGAGATTATACCCATTGAACCGGATCAGGTTAGTACCTGCGGCGGGAAGATGACTAACATAGTGTTAATTCTAATTGATTTATTAATTCCAAGAATTAGCCCCTTGTTCTTGTAAAAAGTTTACAAGACATGAAAACTAATGATTTATTAGCGCTCGCAGCGGCCTTGATGCTGTCCTTAGGCTTGAACAGCCAATTCTCTATTCAAGGAAAAGTGAAAAATGAAGACGGAGATGTTCTCTCCGGTGCTGTTGTCAAAGTGATGACCAAAAACAAAGGTGCCACTACACAGCGTAATGGAGAATACGAAATTGAAGGGTTGAAAAAGGGCTCTTACGTTATTCGGGCTTCCTATTTCGGTCACGAATCGGTTTCAAAAGAAGTGGTGATCGATAATGCTGATGAAAACCTGGACTTTACCCTGGGCATTTCATTTTTTATGCAGGAGGGTGTTGAAGTGTACGGAATTCGTGCAGATAAAAAAACACCGACCACTTATACAAATATTGATCGAGAGGATATTGAAGCGAAAAATTTCGGTCAGGACTTACCTTTTTTATTACAATCAACGCCCTCAACTGTTGTAACATCTGATGCTGGAGCAGGTATTGGATATACGGGTGTTCGCATTCGCGGAGTTGATCCTACTCGGACGAACGTTACCGTCAACGGTATTCCGTTAAACGATGCTGAATCACAAGGTGTTTTTTGGGTAAACATGCCTGATTTCGCTTCATCCGTAGAAAGTATGCAGGTCCAGCGCGGGGTAGGAACATCCTCGAATGGAGCAGGAGCTTTTGGAGCCAGTATCAATATCAGTACTAATCAGTATCAAAAAGAACCGTACGCGATTATCGACAATTCCGGTGGTTCTTTTAATACGCTACGGAATTCTGTGCGTGCAGGAACGGGACTTTTAAATGATCGATTCACTGTAGATGCAAGGCTTTCGCGCATTGTTTCCGATGGTTATATTGATCGTGCGAGCTCCAATCTCAAGTCATTCTATTTATCTGGTGCCTATCATGGAGATAAGTCAACGCTTCGCTTGAATGTCTTCAGCGGTAAAGAAAAAACATATCAGTCGTGGTACGGAACACCAGAAAGCAGAATCAATGGTGATGAGCAGGCCATGCTTGATTATGCCGCCCGCAATGGATTATCACAAGAGGCAACGGATAATTTACTCAACTCGGGACGTACCTACAATTTCTACACCTATGAAAATGAAACCGATAATTATCAACAGGACCACTACCAGCTGCATTTTGCACACCAATTTTCGCGTCAACTGAACATGAAGGTCGCCGGTCACTATACGTACGGTCGTGGTTATTACGAGCAATACAGAAAAGGCGACGATTTTTCTACTTATGGTTATGATCCGTTAGTTATAAATAGTGATACGACATCAAATATGGACCTTATTCGCAGAAGATGGCTGGATAACCATTTTTATGGAGGTGTTTTTAGTTTAAATTACAACAATCTAAAAGGACTTGAAGTGAATCTTGGTGGAGCGGCTAACGCCTATGACGGTGATCATTTTGGAGAAGTCATTTGGGCGGAATTTATGCCTGAAAACGAGAAGGGTGATCGCTATTATGACAATAACGCTTTCAAAGTTGACGCCAACAGTTACTTGAAAGCAACTTATCAGTTGAAAAATTTTACGTTTTTTGGTGACGCGCAAATTCGTTATATTGAATACTCCTTCTTAGGTGTCGATGATGTCAATGGTTCACTTGAAAATGTCCGTCAAACTGTTGACTATAACTTTTTTAATCCTAAGGGAGGTTTATCCTACACGCTGAACAAAAACCAGTCTGTTTACGCTTCTTATGCTGTTGCCAACCGCGAGCCTGTGCGGAGGGATTTTCGCGAAAGCACTCCCGAGAATCGTCCTCAGCCTGAGACGCTCCATAATTTAGAGGCTGGTTATCACCTTGAGAAAAGCAAAGGATTCTTAAAAGCGAATATCTATTACATGGATTATGAGAACCAGCTTGTGTTGACTGGAGAAATCAATGATGTGGGAGGATACACCCGTACAAATGTAGAGGATAGCTATCGTGCAGGAATAGAAGTTGAAGGAGGATATAAAATCTTTGATAAACTCGGTATAACCGGTAATTTGACATTGAGTCAAAACAAAGTAGAGTCATTTACCGAATATGTAGACAATTACGATGTTGGTGGTCAGGATAAGATTCAACATGAAAATACGGACCTGGCATTTTCACCTAACGTGATCACAGGAGCAACCATAAATTATGCTCCGGTTGAATCGATAAGTATTCGATTGATTAGCAAGTATGTCGGAGGACAATACCTTGATAATACGCAGAATGACGAGCGGGCAATTGATCCTTATTTTATTAGTCACGCTACGGTTGATTATACGTTGAAAGACGTTTTGTTTGAAGAGTTGACAATTGGTCTGCGCGTCAACAATGTTTTTGATGAAATGTATGAAAACAATGGTTATACTTTCGGGTATGTCTTTGGTGGTGAACGCGTCCAGGAGAATTTTTATTACCCACAGGCGGGAAGGAATTTTCTTGTTCGCCTATTGATCAAGTTGTAAGGTTTCGTTTGTTAAAAACCAGATACTGTAGCTTCTTGCTATAAAATTTCTTGCGTCTCTGGGATAAAATAAAAAAGCGGCTTTTGGAAAGGGAGCCGCTTTTTTGTCTCACAGGCTTGAAAGGAGATATGAACTCAAAAGCTCTACATGTGGAGTTTTTCTTCAAGTTCCATCGCTTTAGGTATAAAAACTTCGTCTTCGATGCGGGCATGGATGTTTAAATGATTTTCTAGTGAAGCAATTTGGTTCAATAACAGTGAGATAGGGTGTAACTGTTTATATTGATCGGCGCTTCCAAGCAGTTGGCGCATTGCTGATAAATCATTTTCTGTATCCGTATGATTCGCAAGAAAATCGTTGAGCGAAGTGTTACCCAAGAGAAATTTATTCAATTCATCTGGTGAGGGAAGATGACGGTATTTTAACAAATAGTCTACATAATTAAACACCGTAGTTTCTTCATGTTCTATGTGTTCAATTAATAGGGTCTGATACTGTTGGAAAAAGGCGTTTAAAATGTGAAATAATCTTTCGCCTGGAAAAAGCTGATCTAAATGATGCATGTTTTGATTAATCTCAGGTAATTTTTTCTCGAGATAGTACACATGACTTTTGCGAAGGTATGAGAGAATATTGTTCAGGTCAAAAGAGACATACTCGGCTGCTGAAAATCGTTCGGGCTGAACTAAGTGTTGTGCTACTGTCTCAATCAGATGGCGGCGTGAAGGATGTTCAGCGTTCAATTGTTCGGGTAGAACACCTAAAATCTCGTAATAACTGGTGTTAATTGTATTATTCATAACGGATCTTTTTTTTCAAAGTACGGCTATTTTACACTGACTATCAATACCCTGAACAGGGTAAAATGAGATCTAAATAGAAAAAGTCATTATTAAAATAGTTCAGCTCAACAGCATTAATCAATGTAGAAAAAAGAAAACTTGTATTTTAGCAAAAAATAACTTCGAGCCATGCGATTATGTTTATTAACCTTTTTCCTGATAGTTTTTTCTGTAACAACTGCAATAGCACGTGCCAAAATTGAGGTGCGCAATGCTTATGACGAATCACTCGTGCCAGCTATTGAAGTGGCTATTCATATCCCAGGCGAAGGAACAACATCCAAACCTGTAAATCGTCGCGGACGCATCAGATTACATTATGAACCNGGTATGAGTGTGGAAGCAAAACCACCCAACGATAATTACTTCGGTCGGTCTTTTCCTGTAGTAGAGAATCCAGAAAGTCGTTTTCAAACGATCTATATCTACCCTACACCTGAATATGAGCAAGCGCTTCTGGCAGAAAAAGGGTGTGAGACTTTCGATGAAAGTTCATTACCAATTAACGCCGATGAACAGAGCAAGGATGACTACCCAGGAGAAGATGCCGTTTTCCCTGGCGGCGAAGAACAAATGAAAGACTTTTTAGTGAGCACGATTAAATACCCGGAAATTTCCATGGAACTTGGGGATCAAGCACGGGTTTATATTCGTTTTATAGTGAATAAAGATGGATCTATCACGTGTGCTCAGAGTCTAAGAAGAGGACCTCGTGCCATTGACGCCGAAGCACTGCACACAATTCGCAGAATGCCTAATTGGGAGCCAGCCAGGAAAGAGGATGGTGAAGTGGTTCGCGCGTATTGTCGCGTTCCCATTAATTTTGTATTGGAATAGTCTGGTTTATAATGCAATTGTTGCAGGTTCCAGAGGCTTTACCAAATTGTTAACAATTTCTTATTCGTTAAAGTGGTCAGTTTTGTCTATATTTGTCCTGAATTTAAAAAATTAAAAAGTTATGAAAATGAATGCTATTAGAATGGTACTCGCACTTTTTGTAGGTGTTTTGGTACTAGAAAGCTGTAAGAAAGGTGAGAATGATCCATTTCTTTCTCTACGCTCAAGAGACAACCGTATTTCAGGTGAATGGGAGTTGGCGGAATATGAAAGTGAATCAACAACAACTGTTACAGACGGAGGAACGACAGTAACAACTACTTCAAGCAGCTCTTTTGACGGTAGTGTTTGGACAAATACACAAGGCGGAAATACTACTTCATACTCCTATAAACGTTCCTTAACAATAAACAAGGATGGAACATATATGATGACAGAAACGCAAGATGGGAATGTATCAGAATCTGATGGTCGCTGGTCTTGGTTGGATGATGCTAAGAAAAAGCGACGCGTTCTTCTCGATAATGGAGGAGTATTCTATATTGATCAACTCAAATATAAAGAGATGATTTTTAAAACTGAATCAAACTCGAAAGAAAATGATGGAGAGACTACTGAAACTACTTCAAGCTCTTCAACAACAACTTACAAGCGAGTTGAATAATAAAATTTCAGTTACTGGAAAAGGAGGAGGGTACCTGTATTGGTAGCCTCCTTTTTGTTTTATAGCATTGGTACATGCTTGCTCTGGAAAAATGAATAATACTAATTTTATTACTGACGCTAACTTTTTTGATAACCACTTCTTTTCCTCTGAAAGCTTACGAGTTTCATTTTTCACACGAATTGATCGTTGACTGGATTTTACTTTACAGGAAATGCACTCAAATACCTCTGTCTTGGTTGGGTCATTGGTGTATCATGAAAAAACTTTTAAAGTTTAATAAATCGCGTTGCTTTGGTATGTTCATCATTAACGAAAATGATGGTGTAGGTTCCACTTGAAAACGAGGAAGCATCAACATTTAATTTGTTCAGCCCTTGTTTAAATAACTTTTCATTCGCCAGTGTTTGTACAATTCTTCCTTCCGTATTAATGATGTGTACGCTACCCGTTAATGCGTCGTTCGCAATCAGTTTAACACTAAATAACTGATCGACTGGGTTGGGTTGAGGTTGTAAAAGAATGAATGTTTCCTCGCGCGATAAACACTGTTCGTTGTTGGATAAATCTTCATCATTAAACAGTTGCGGTGATTGAATTTGTGCTTCTACACATATGCGATTCTTATCAACATCTTCCGCGCTGACTGTGCTTGAAGGCGAGGCATCGAAAACGTAAATTATTGATTCATCTTCACGTAAATTACCTTCCCAGGTTTCTTTTAATGAGCCGTTTGCGGTTTTTAACTCTAGCTCTGCTATGTGAACCGGTGTCGTCCCTCGATTGTGTAATTGAACACCAACAGTTAGATACCCGTTGAGTTCTTCTAAAAAAAGTTGCTCGACGGCTAGATCAGTACGTTGTTCTACGATGTTATAGGTACGTTGAATACTGTCTATACATCCAAAACTATTTTTAACATATTGTAGAATGGTTACAGAATCACCTATGGAAGCTGTATCGCTGATGAAAGTAGTATCCGAGTTGTCGCTATACGCTGTTTGATTAATAAACCAATTTAGGCTGTCGGCACCTTGAGACTTATCTATTAGTTGAATAGGGTAGTCCGCGATTAAGACGGATGGATCAATGTCAAATCCAGCAGAGAGAAAGTCGCTAATGTCGAGGGGGAAAGTTGCAGAGTTCGAACAACCAAAAGCAGAAGAGATGGTTTGGGTGACAGTATAATTACCCGGCGTTTCAAAACTATTGGTTACATTCAAACCTTGGAGTTCATCTCCATTATTAATGGACCACGTTGCCTGGGCAATACTGCCATTGGGTACGTATGAAGCATCGTTAAACGCCGTGGGTAAACCGGCACAGTTTTCAACGACATTCTGGTCAACAAATGGAATGGCGTGTACTTTGAGGTTTTTGGTGCGCTGACCAGAACAACCATTATCACTCGTAACGATCAGGTTTATACTGTAGTCTCCATAAGTGTTATAAGGCTTTTGGGGGTTTTCTTGTCCGGAATTGGTGCCGTCTCCAAATGACCAGTTATATCCCGCGACCGAACCGGGACTCTCGATTGTAGTGTTATTTTGAAAAATCACGCTGTTGCCTTCGCATATTTCTTCAAATGTAAAATCCACTTGCGGTGAGGGGAGTATCGTCTTGGATTGTGTTACTGTATCTATACAACCATTGATATCAGTGCCTACCAGCCTGATTTCGAACGTATCGGAGTTATTAAAAATATGTGAAACATTGGGGCCACTGGCTGTATTATTTGCTCCACTGGAAGGGTCGTCGAAATCCCATTCCCAGGTAGCAATCGTCGTGGGAGTTAATTGACCACCATTGAATTGGATATTATTTCCTTGACACGCGTTGTTGGAAGTAAATGACAATTCTGGCGTATCGAGCACTACTAGCGTGTCCATTGTATCTTTAAAACACCCTGCCGAAGTTTCTATGGTTAGACTGACGGGATAATTGCCTCCAGGGGAAGTGTAGGTGTGAGAACCGTTTTCGCTGGTTGAACTGCTACCATCGCCAAAGTCCCAACTCCAGTTGATGATCGTTGACCCATCAGTGGTCGAGCTCAAATCCTGAAAGGAAAAAGGCGCATTTCGACAAATTGAATTGGGAATCCCCATATCGATAAGGGGAGCATCACCGATAATAGTGACATCAATTGTATCTGAGGCTTCACAACCATTCGCATTGACGACATCGACATAATAGGTGTCTGTAGTGTTTAAAGTAATTGAAGAGTCTGTACTTCCCGTACTCCACAAATAATCTACGGCGAGACTATCACCATCTGCCAACGTTAGTACATTTCCCGTACACAAATTTTGGTCGGGTCCTAAAGTAACTATTGACTCGAAAGGATCAGGTTCAAAAGTCAGGGTATCTGATTGGAAAACGCAACCGTTGGTGTCGGTGATTTGCACGTGGTAATCTCCCGGAGCATCAATGGACAAGCTATCGGCCGTGGAGCCATCCGACCAGAGGTAGTCATAGTCTGGGCCAAGGTTGGTGTACCAGGTGATGGAGTCGGAAGGGCAGAATTGTTGATTGCTCGGCGTGTCCGGTTCTGGAAAAATCACTTCGATGGTGTCTGACGAGGTAAAGCCGAAGATGTCCGTTACTTCTACCCAATAGGTCCCTGATTCAGAAACGATGAGGCTATCTGCGGTAGAGCCATCTGACCAGAGGTAATCTTTATACTCAGAACCCGCATAAATGGTCGTGTCACAATAACTGTAAGGAGCAATGTTTCTACCTAAATCCAATTTCGGCATGTATTTATATTTGATGTAATTTCTCATGTCCTCGACTTTTTGAGAATCGACGGTACTCGTCATGATGATTTCACTTATTGATCCATCCAGGTGAAGTATTTCACCGTCGTCGTTGCTGTTATTGTAAGCACCGATGAGAAAGCGAAATGGGGAGTCCATGTTGTGGTTGTTTTTAAGGATTATGTTGGGACTCGGCAACCAGTCGCTAACTGAAAAACTCAAAGAATCTAATGAACGATCAATGTGGGCTTGGAAAAATTCGTTAGAAGTGGAAATAGTATCATAAGCAACAGTGCGATTAACATTGTCATGGTATAAAAACTGTGACTCACCTCCCGAATACCATAATGCATATCGACTTTGTTGTCCGGCAAAAATTGCCTTAGAGAAAATAGCTTGCCCATCACCACTAGAACGTGCCACAACGAAAAAAGAATGGCTATTAGAATTTAGGTCGAGCACGTCTCCACCTTCAAGCACCTGACTCCCACTAAACTGAATTTCTGGGTGACCACCAAATCCATTGGCTTCAAACTGAGGCTGTTCTGCAGTGTTGTTTTGGTCAAATGAAAGCCCGTTGATCGGATCGGACCAGCTGGATATTTCACCAGAACCGTTTTGGGTAACACCTG
>P_1C_Liq_1_UnCtyDRAFT_1000074_pt1 | contig 20407 bp, 20 predicted proteins | sample Pon1CUnioCityCA_2_FD_10230 | JGI IMG/M metagenome (IMG submission 10230) | reverse complement strand
GCTGCCCGCCGCTGCCTCTACGGCCGGTGCCGAACCCGGCACGCCTCGCGCGCCGGGCCTCATCGGCTGGCTCAAACGACTGGTCAGCGGAGATGATGATGGCACCCGCCATTCGCCCATGACCGATGCGAAGCAAACCGAGACCGCGTCACGTAACGCCGACTCGGGCCAGGGCGAGACCACCGACGAATCGGGGCAGCGCAATCGCAGCGGCAATGGCCGCCGCCGTCGCAGCGGTGGCAGCGGCAGCTCCTCCGGCGGCAATCGCCGTGGCGGGCAGCGCCGCAGTCGCAGCAGCGCAAACAGCAGTGAAGACACCCCCAGCCCTCGCACCGCCGAGACCAGTGATGAGGCGACCGATTCGAACGCCTCCGAGGCCCCCCGCAACCCGCGCAAGAAGAAATCCGCCGAGGACAAGCCGGCCGCGAAAAAGCCGGCTGCCAAACCCGCGGCCAAATCGGCCAGTAAGGACGAGCCGCCCAGCGCGGAATCGGCCACCGCAGCCAGCGCTGAGCCGAGCGACGAGCCAACCGACAACGCCGGTGAGAGCCACGGCAGTGACACCGGGAGTGGTGGCTCCCGCAGCCGCCGGGGGCGTCGTGGCGGCCGCCGTCGGCGTCGGGGGGGCGCGAACGGCGGGAGCGGCGAAGACCATGCCTCGACCGCCGAGGCAAACGCCGAAACCGCCGCCGAGCCGGCAGAATCCGCCCCTTCGAGTGAGGAAACGCCTGCGCCTAAACCCAAGGCCAAAGCGCAGTCAAAGCCCAGGAAAGCCGACAAGGCGCCGGCAAAGGCACAGGAGGCTCAATCGGAATCGGCCAGTGACCAGGCCGCCGCGTCCCCCCGCGCGCGGGGCAAAGAGGATCCGCGCCGCTGGTCCGGACGTCCGCGCTTGCCCGCCGATGAGTCGGCGAACGCTTCGGACACCGACGCGACCGGGGACTAATCGCCGGTCGAGCGGGTCTGCACGGCGTCGATCAGACCATTCGCCGCGTCATCGATGAGTTCATGGACGCGGCGAAAGCCTGATTCACCGCCAAAATAAGGATCGGGCACCCAGTCCACGCCCGGCGTCCGAGCGTAGCTCAGCATTGGCCGTATCCGGTGGCGCTGGGCGCTTGGCGCCTCAGCCCGCAGCCACTCGTAATTGCCCTCGTCCATGGCGAGAATCGCGTCGAAAAATTCGAAATCGAACCCATCCACCTGGCGGGCGCGCAGGTCACTGATATCGATCCCCTCCCCGGCCATCAGGCGCTGGGCCCGACGGTCCGGCGCCTTGCCAACGTGATAGTCGTGGGTCCCCGCAGAATCCGTGGTGATCCAATCCGAAAGACGGCGCGCGCGGAGGCGCTCCCGGACGATTCCCTCGGCAATGGGCGAGCGGCAGATGTTGCCCATGCAGACAAACAGCAGTCGTGTCATTCGCGAACCTCGGTTGTTGTCGTGCCAAAGGCGGCCTCGGCCATTGCCAGATCGGCCGCGGTATCGATCCCCGGTCCCGGTCGCTCATCGGCGTCGGCAACCTGAATATGGACGCCGGCTTCGAGCGCCCGCAATTGCTCAAGCTGTTCGATACCCTCCAGCGCACTCACCGGGAGCGCGGCGTATTCGCGCAGAAACCCAGCGCGGTAGGCATAGATCCCCAGATGCCGGCGCGCGACCCGGCGCAGCCACTCGCCCTGGCCCTCGCGGTCCCAGGGGATGGCCGCGCGGCTAAAATAGAGCGCCCGACCGCCGTGATCCGCCACCAGCTTGACGGCGTGCGGGTCATGCAGTTCATCGCTGTCATGAATCGGCGTCGCCAGCGTCGCCATGGACGCCGCCGGTGTTGCCGCCAGCGTCCGTGCGACCTGGGCCAGCAGAGCGGGCGGCATCAAAGGCTCGTCCCCCTGCAGGTTGACCACGATCTCGGTGGCCCTGAGATCGCAGGCGGTAACAACCTCGGCGATGCGCTCGGTGCCACTGGTATGCCCGGGATCCGTCATGCAGCACTCGGCACCCAGTGCCCCGGCATGCTCGGCGATCTCGCTGTGGTCAGTGGCAATGATCACGCGGCGTGCGCCGCTCTCCGTGGCGCGCCGCCAGACGTGCTCGATCACCGGTCGGCCGGCCAGCGGTAGCAGTGGCTTGCCCGGCAGGCGGGTGGACGAATAGCGCGCCGGAATAACCACCGTAAAATCGTTCATGGCGCTCTCCTGCGTTGTTCAAAGCGCTGCCGGGCGATCTCGAGCAAGCCTTCCAGGCGCTCTGCGCTGCTGACATCGGGTCGGGCGCTCACCGGCAGCTGCCAGCTGTTTGCCGGGGCGAGCCCGGTCAGTTTGACCGCATCCTTTTCCGTGACCACCAGCGGATCGCCGGCGCTCGCGGGCAAGTCGTCGGCACGATAGCGGTGGTGATCACCAAACGCATGGGGGATAACCCTGAATCCGCACTCACGCAGGGTCTCGAAAAACCGCTCGGGCTCGCCAATCCCGGCGACGGCATGGACCCGGTCTCCGGCCACGGGCGGGGCGTCAGTTGTCCCGCCCAAAGGCACCAGTGAATCGGCAATCAGATCAAAACGATCGCCGTGCAGGCCGGCAGCGCCGCCCTTGCCGATCACGCAATCGACCTCGCTCAGGCGGCTGAGCGGTTCCCGCAGCGGTCCTGCCGGAAGGCAATGACCATTGCCCTGCCCGCGTCGGACATCCACCACGACCACTTCGGCATCGCGCACCAGCCGATAATGTTGCAGCCCGTCATCGCTAATCACCAGATCGACGTTGCCGTCGCCCACCAGTCGCTGGGCCGCGGCGGCACGATCCCGGCCCACCACCACCGGCACACCCGTGCGTCGGGCGATCAGGACGGCTTCGTCACCAACCCGCTCGGGATCAGCATCGACACCGACCCGCTCAACCCCCTTCACGCATCCCCCATACCCGCGCAGCACCACTCCGGGCCGCCAGCCGCGGGCCGCAGCCGCAGCCGTGAGCCACATCACCAACGGCGTCTTGCCACTGCCGCCCACCACAAGGTTGCCCACCACCAGTACCGGCGCCGCAATGGGGCGCGGATCGCGCTCCAGCCGGCGACGGCGCCGGTCCACTGCCCGTTTGAATAGCCACTCCAGCGGCCACAGCAGCGCGGCCAGCCCCCCGGTCCGCGACCAGAACGCCGGCCATTGCCTAGGCATCGGCGGACGGCGTTGTCTCGTTGCGAAACTGCAGCCGATGCAGGGCGGCGTAATGCCCACCCTGGGCGATCAGCTCGCGATGAGTGCCCTGCTCGACCACTCGCCCGCCGTCGAGCACGACGATCCGATCGGCACGCTCGATGGTCGAGAGACGATGGGCGATCACCAGCGTGGTACGACCGCGGATAAGGCGCTCGAGGGCCGACTGGATATGCTGCTCCGACTCCGAGTCAAGCGCCGAGGTGGCCTCGTCGAGAATCAGCACCGGGGCATCCTTGAGCAGCGCACGGGCAATGGCAAGGCGCTGGCGCTGGCCCCCCGAGAGCTGCACGCCGTCCGCGCCGATCAGGGTGTCAAACCCTGCCGGCAGCGCTTCGATGAACCCCCGCGCATTGGCCGCCTCCGCCGCTGGCCTCAATCGAAGCCCGTGACGGCATGGGATCCTGTCCATAGGCGATATTCTCGGCAACGCTGGTGTTGAAAAGCACCACTTGCTGACCCACCAGCGCCAACTGACGACGCAGTGCAGCCAGTCGATAATCCCCCAGTGGGACACCATCGAGCAGAACCTCGCCGGCCGACGGCTGATAGAAACGTGGCAGCAGATTGACCAGCGTGGTCTTGCCGCTGCCCGAACGCCCCACGATGGCCACGGTCTCGCCGGCGGGAATATCCAGATCGATGGCATCAAGGACCCGCTCGCCGCCGTTCGCGTAGGTAAAGCTCACATCGGCAAAACGCAGACTGCCGTCCACTCGATCCGGCGCGTAGCCGCCGTTATCCGGCTCCGGCGGCTCATCGATAATCTCGAAAATGCTCTCACCGGCGGCGATTCCGCGCTGGATCTCGGCATGGACGCGGGTCAGGCGCTTGAGCGGCTGGAGCAACAGCATCATGGCGGTGATGAACGAGACGAAAGTCCCCACGCTGACCGTGGTAACGCTGCCCTGCAGCGTCGCCAGCCACACGACGATCGACAGCGCCAGCGCCGCGCAGAACTGCACCACCGGGGTGCTCAGCGCCTGAGTGCTGGCAAATTTCATGAACTGTTCGGTGTTCCGGCGGTTGGCCGCCTCGAAGCGCTCGCGCTCCACCGCCTGGGCCCCGTGCATGCGGACCTCGTCACTGCCCTCGATGGCCTCCTCGGCCACATAGGCAATGCTCCCCACCGACTGCTGAATGGTATGGCTGAGCCGCCGAAAGCGCTTGCTCACGTAGAGCACCACACCGATGACCACCGGGCCGAGCAGCATGAACGTGAGGGTCAACGAGACGCTCAGCCAGGCCATATACGCCAGCAGAAACACCACCGTGGCGCTGTCGCGGATGATAATGACCATGGCATTGGTGCCCGCCTGGGCCACCTGCTCGACGTTGTACGTCAGACGCGACAGCAGCATGCCCGAGGACACGTCATCAAAGTACCGGCGTGGCAGCGTCAGCAGCCGGGCAAACACCTCGCCACGCAACTGCGCGATGACCCGGCGACTCACCCATGCCGTGCCGTACTGGGCCGCAAAGCTGCTGATCCCTCGCACCAGAAAGATCCCCAGCACTCCCAATGGGATCAGCCGCAGTGTGGCGGGATCGCGCTCGACGAAGCCGGAATCAAGCATGGGCTTGATCAGCCAGGCAAAACCGGCCTCGCTGGCGCCGGTGATCAGCATGCCGACGACGGCCAGAGCGGCAACCCGCCAGTGCACGAGCACATAACCGATCAGACGGCGGTAGATCTGGATGCCGCTGGCGGTCTGGGTGTCGGGGCTTGCGGTGCTCATAACGCGTCGTCCGTGCCGGTTGTCGCAATACCGACCTGGGTAAAGCCGCTCTGCCCGGCCTGATCCATCACTTGCAGGACCTGTCCGTGGGGCACGCGCTGGTCGGCACGGATCAGTACCTGATCGGCCTCCGCAGGGCGCTCGCGGCGCGCACCGGCCAGGGCCTGCCTGAGGGCTCCCGAACCGCTGGCAACGGCATGCCCGTCCACCTGGATTGCCCCCTCGGCATCAATGACGATTTCGAGGGGATCCCGGTCGACGGCCTCGGCGGTCTGCGCGGCCGGCAGGGTCACGTCCAGTGCCTCGCGATCGCTGAACGTGGTGGTGATGATGAAAAACACGAGCATCAGAAACACGACATCAATCAGCGGCGTGAGATTGATTTCGGGGGCATCAGGCTCGTGGGTGCGCAGCCTCATGCCAGACCCGCCGGCGTCGGATTGCGGGCAAGCACATCGGCCAGCTTGAGGGCCTCGCGCTCAATGGCCACGATCAGGCGATTGGCACGGGCCCGCAAATAGCGGTGGGCAGCAACGGTGGGGATAGCGACACTGAGCCCGGCCCCGGTGGTGATCAGCGCCTCACCAATGCCGCCGGCCAGAGCCCGGTGGTCGTTGAGGCCTTCGGCATCGATGCCGGCGAATACGTCAATCATGCCAATCACGGTGCCCAGCAGACCCAGTAACGGCGTTACCGCGGCGATGGTGCCAAGGGTGGTGAGATGGCGCTCGAGCTGCAGGGCCTCGACTCGGCCGGTCTCCTCGATCCGCTCCAGCCGCTCGGCCCGCGACAGGCCGGCATGACCAAGCCCCGCCGCAATCACCCGACCCAGCGGTGATCCGGCCCGCAGACGCCGCAGATTGACCGGTCCGAGCGAGTCGGTGGCCACCAGCCGCCAGACCTCGGGGACCAGATCAGCCGGTGCAACCCGCGGCTCGCGCAGGATCCAGGCCCGCTCGAGCAGAATGGCGATGGCCAGGATGGAGCAGCCCACGATTGGCACCATCACCCAACCACCGATACGCATCAGTTCCCACACGTTGGTTGGCGCGACTCCATCGGTAACAAGGGATAAGGAAGTTGATGGTAATGGATTGACGGGTCATCCGGAAAGCGACGCCGCTGCGGTGACTCATGGAGCAGGCGCCGTCCCGGACCTCGCTCGGCCCGCCAGCGCGGCGGCCGCTGCGGATGCAGTTCAAGCACCAGCGCCCCCCGCCGGCCCGTATCATGCGGCGCAATATCGCGACAGCGCAGGCGGCGGATGACCGCCGGGTGAGGCATGCCGTAGGCGTTGCGATAGCCCGCGGCAATGATGGCACGCTGCGGCGCCGCCCGCTCGAGCAGGGTTGCACTGCTGCCGGTTCGACTGCCGTGGTGGGGCGCCTCGAGCGCTACGACCGGTCGATCGATGCGCGCGGCGACCGGTCGCTCAATGGCCTGATCGATGTCACCGGTGAACAGCACATCCCCGCCGGCGGAACGCATGCGCAGCACGCACGAAGCGTCATTCCCGCTAACGCGCTCCGGTGTATCGGGCCAGAGGTAGTCGAAATGCACGCCATCGCGCTGCCACGACTGTCCGGTACGGCAGCGCCGCGCGTCGGCAAAGGCCGCCAGCGGTTCGCCCGCGTCCACCCGGTCGATATGAAACGCCCGTTTGAGCGCGGCAACGCCGCCGCGGTGATCACGATCGGCGTGAGTGACAATCAGCCGATCAATGCGCTCGACGCCGCGTTGTTCGAGAAACGGAATCAGCGAGAACGCGGCCGCATTGCGACCCCCGGACCAGCCCGGCCCGGTATCCACCACCAGTGTCTGCCCCCGAGTTTGGATGACCGCCGCATTCCCCTGCCCCACCTCCAGCCACGTCACCGTGGCGGCACCGCGATCAAGCCGTTCAGGACCTGAGAGGAAAAACCCGGCAATCAGGGCAATGCCCAGCAGGCGTGGCAATCGGCCCGCGGGCAGCATCCACAGCGCAAGACCGACGCCCAGACCCAGTCCGGTCAGGGGATCCACCGGATTCAGCGGCCAGGCGGTCACGCCAGCGCTCAACAGCCACTCACCGGCCACCATCAAGGCATCCAGCAGCCGGGCCAGCCACTGCAGGACCTCGCCAGCCGGACCCGGCAGGGCAATGCTGATGACGGCCGCAGGCAGTGCCAGCGGCACGATGACCAGCGAGAAAATCGGCAGTATCAGCAGGTTGACGATGAGCCCCGCCGGACTCCAACTGCCAAAGAACAGCCCCGATAAGGGTGCGAGGCCAATCAGCAGTGCCAACTGGATACGCCATAATCCGGCCACCGGGCCCTGCCGTTGCCCCCGGACCACCAGAATGATCACGGCGACGGCAACGAATGACAGCCAGAACCCCGCCGCCAGCACCGCCGCGGGATCAAAGAGCACCACGCCAGTGGCGGCAATCAGCAGCACGCGCCCCGCCGCCACGCGACGGCCCAACAGCGCCGCCAGCGTCAACACGGCAAGCATGATCAGGGCGCGCTGGGTGGGCAGGGCGAAGCCCGCCATGGCGGCATAGCCAAGCGCCGCGCCCACCGCCGCCAGCGAGGCGGTCACGCGGCGCTGACCGGGGAGTCGGGCAATCGCCCAGAGCCAGCGCCCGAGCCAATAGCCAAAGCCGGCCACCAGACCGATGTGCAGGCCGGAAATGGCCATCAGATGACTCGTCCCGGTGGCTCGAAGGACCTCCCAGGTGGCATCGCTGAATCCGCGCCGATCGCCCACGATCAGCCCACGCAAAAGCGCCTCGCCGGGCCCCGACGTGGCCGCCCGCTCGCTCAGGTGGGCCGCCATCCGGGCACGCCAGAACGCCAGACCGCGCCCCGGAGACAATCGCTGGGCACGATCCGGCTCGGTGACATAGGCGGTGGCGTCGATATGCTCGCTGGCAAGCCACTGCTCGTAGTCGAAACGAACTGGGTTCATGAACCCGCGCGGCCGGCGCAGACGAAGTGGCAGGCGCCAGCGCTCGCCGGCGCCGATGCGGGGCTCGTCGGCATACAGGCTGATGCGGATGCGTCGCGGCAATCCCTGCGACACACCCGCGATGGATTCAGGCCGCAGGACAAAACGCTGACGACCGTCACTAACATCCGGCAGGTCCATGACCCGACCCACCGCAGCAACTGAATCGGCGGTGTCTACGCTGGGGCGCCGCTCGAGCGCCGAGGCCTGGCCGATCAGCGCCACCACCACGCCCAGCGCCACCCAGCCAGGTAACTGGCCCCGACCCGGCAGCGCCAGGCAGGGCAACAGCACCGCCAGCATGACGAGCCCCGGGGACAGCCCCACCGGCAGCATCACCGCCAGAATCAATCCCGCGAGCAGCGCTCCCAGACCGTCGCCAACGCTGCGCGGCATGCGCCTGTCTCCCTGTCAGGGCCAGACGCCAGATTATCAGCGCCGTTCAGACCTGCTGGAGCCGGCCATCGGCGAGGTTCATCCGCCGATCCATTCGCGCCGCCACATCCTGATCGTGCGTGACCAGCACGACACTGGTCCCATGGGCACGGTTCAAGGACTGAAAGAGTTCAAGGACCGACTCGGCGGTCTGATGGTCGAGGTTGCCGGTGGGCTCGTCGGCAAGCAGACAGGCCGGCTGGGTAACCAGCGCCCGGGCAATGGCCACGCGCTGGCGCTCGCCGCCGGAGAGCTCACCCGGCTTGTGATCGAGGCGGTGGCCAAGCCCCACCGACTGGAGCATGGCCGCTGCCGACTCACGCGCCTCGCCAAGCGCGGCGCCGCGAATGAGCAACGGCATGGCCACATTCTCGAGCGCGGTGAATTCACCGAGCAGGTGATGAAACTGATAGACAAAGCCCAGCATCCGGTTGCGCAGACGTCCGCGCGCCGCGGCCCGCAGACGATGCACGGGCTGCTCACCGATTCGCACCTCGCCGGCATCCGGGTCCTCGAGCCCGCCCAGCAGTTGCAGGAGCGTGCTCTTGCCCGATCCCGAGCGCCCGAGAATCGCGATCTGTTCGCCAGCGGCGACCCGAAAGTCGAGCTCGCGTAGCACCTCGACATCGAGCCCGCCTTCGTGAAAGCCCTTGCCCACCGCCCGGCACTCCAGCACCACCGACTGCTCACTCATGCCGCAGTGCCTCCGCCGGGGCTGTGCGCGCGGCGCGCCAGGCCGGATACAGGGTTGCCAGCAGGCTCAGCCCGATCGCCGAAAGGCTGATCCGCCAGACATCGCCGCCGCGTAGATCCGAGGGCAAATCGCTGATCAGGTAGATATCCCCCGACAGGAACTGGACATTGAAGAGCTGCTCGATGGCCGGGACGATGGTCTCCACATTGAGCGCAAGCGCCACCCCCGCGCCGGTGCCGATCAGCGTACCGACAATGCCGAGCAGGCTGCCCTGAATGATGAAAATGCCCATTACCGTTGCCGGTCGCGCGCCCAGGGTGCGCAGGATCGCGATATCGGAGCGCTTGTCCTGCACCGCCATGACCAGCGTTGAGACGATGTTGAATGCGGCAACCCCGACAATCAGCATCAGAATGATGAACATCACCGTCTTCTCCATCGCCACGGCGCGAAAGAAGTTGCGATGCTGCATGGTCCAGTCGCTCACCCGGTAGCGTCCCGGCAGCTCCCCGGCAATGGTGCGCACGCGCTGCGGCGCCGCCATCAGGTCATCAAACTCGAGCCGGATCCCGGTCACCGCATCGCCGAGACGCTGCAGGCGCTGAGCGTCAGCCAGATGGATCAGTGCCAGCGAGCTGTCGTACTGCGCCATGTCCACTTCGAAGGTGCCGACCACCTCAAACCGTCGAAGACGCGGCAGAATCCCGGCCGCGGATACCCGCACCTCGGGGGTGATGAGGTTGACGGCGTCGCCGCGGCCGACGCCCAGCTCGGCCGCCAGCCGATTGCCGAGAATAATGTGATACGCCCCATCGGAAAGATCGCTCAACTGACCGCTCACCAGATTATTGGCGATCCGCGAGACGGCGGGCTCGCGCTCGGGGTCAATGCCACGTGCCAGTGCGCCGGTAACCGCCGAGCCGCGGGTGAGCATGACTTCGCCGTTAACGAACGGCGCCGCGCCGATGACCGCCGGGCGCTGGTCGAGCGTGGGCAGCAGCGCCTGCCAGTCCTCGAGACCGTCGGCGCCACCCTGCACCGTCGCATGGGAAACCATGCCGAGGATGCGCTCGCGCAGCTCCTTCTCAAACCCGTTCATTACCGATAACACCGTGATCAGCGCCATCACCCCAACGGCAATGCCCAGCATGGAGCTGGCGGAAATGAACGAGACAAATCCGTTGCGCCGTCGGGCCCGGGTGTAGCGGACGCCGATGAATAGCGGTAGCGGCCGGATCACGTGATCACCGGGATGCGGCGGTCGACGCGGATCCCCGTGGCTTCAGGGCTCGCGCCGACACCGATCACGTCAACACCGGCCTGGCGCGCCGACCGCAGGGCGCGGCCATAGGCCGGATCAATGGCATCAGCGGGCCGAATCTCGCGGACATCGGTGCGCTGCGCGCAGAACACGAGCATGCCAGCATTACCGCGTTCGGCCAGGCGTTGCAGCACCTCGAGATGGCGTACGCCACGGCTGCTGGGCGCATCCGGGAACACCGCGATCCCCGCCTCGACGGCGGCGGTCACATTTTTGACCTCAATGAACCGGCCGTCCCCTTCGAGCTGAAAATCGGCCCGCATGGGTTCATCGGGCACATTCACCTCGGCACGGGGGGATCCGCCGTTGACCACCTCGGGGACCAGCGTCGGGTCGAGCAGCGCTTCGGCGACGAGGCGATTGGTGCGCCCGGTGTGGATGCCCACACGCAGCCCTCCGCTCAGTTCGACCTGCTCCCAGGTATGGGCGTACTTTCGACCGCGTCGATCCGTGTGTGACAGCCATACCCGCATGCCCGGCTCGGCACAGCCGAGCATCGAGCCGGTGTTTGGGCAATGCGCGGTGATCGACTCGCCGGTCTCGAGGGTGACATCGGCCAGAAACCGCTTGTAGCGTCGCTGCAGGGTGCCGGCGATAAGCGGCGCTTGATAATCCATGGCGGCAGTCTAACCCCTGCGCCACCGGCAATCATCCCGTTTCCCGCGATCGCCGCATTGGGTAGACTTCGCGTTTAATCGTCAGTGATCTTCGTATTCATGGTCTCAACTGATCCCCTGCTTATCCACAACGACCGCCCCGTCCGTGCTGGCGACCGCCAGGACTGGCTGGGGCTGGCCGGTGATGCCGGCGCGCTTGCCATTGCCGAGACCGCTCAGCGCCATGACGGTGCCCTGCTCCTGATCACGCCCGGCATGGTCGAGGCCGAGGCCCTGCGTCGCGGACTGCGGTTTTTCGGTGTCGATGACATCGAACTGATGCCTGACTGGGAAGTGCTGCCCTACGACATTTTCTCACCCCATCAGGACATCACCTCCGAGCGCCTGCGTGCCCTGCACCGACTGCCGCGCAAAACCCAGGGCGTGGTCATCGTGCCCGCGGCCACCCTCATGCAGCGGATTGCGCCACCGGCCTTTCTCGAGGGCACCGTGATCCGGCTCGCTACGGGCCAGTCCCTGAACCTCGAGTCCATGCGCACATCGCTGCAGGCAAGTGGCTATCGCTGTGTCTCCGAGGTGCTCGAGCACGGCGAGTTTGCGGTTCGCGGGGCGATCCTCGATCTCTACCCGATGGGCGCCGAAGCCCCCTATCGGATCGATCTGTTCGATGACGAGATTGATACGATCCGCCGCTTCGATCCCGAAACCCAGCGCAGCATCGATCGGCTCGAGAGCGTCGAGCTGCTGCCTGCCCATGAATTTCCCACCGATGAGGCGGGCATTCGGCATTTCCGGCGCGAGTACCGGGCGCGCTTCGAAGGCGACCCGACCACAAGCCCCATCTATCAGTCGGTCAGTGACGGGCACATCCCCAATGGCATCGAGGCCTACCTGCCGCTGTTCTTCGACTCGACGGCGACACTTTTTGATTACCTGCCTGCGAGCACATTGGCGATGCGCGTGGGCTCGGTGGATGACCAGCTCGAGGCGGAGTGGTCCCAGATTGGCGAGCGCTACGAGCAGCGCCGGCATGACCGCGAACGCCCGTTGCTTACGCCGGACGAGCTCTATCTGTCGCCAGACACGGTGCGTGAGGGCCTGAACCAGCGTGCGCAGGTGACGCTGCCGATGGACACCGATCGGGGGGCCGCGCGAGGCCGTGATCGCGTGCTTTCGGCACAGGCGCTGCCGGATCTGCACAGCGCGCCCGGGGACGAGACCGGCATTGCCTCGTTGCAGGCGTTTATCGAGCGCTTCGACGGGGCGGTGCTGCTCACCGCCGAAACGGCCGGGCGGCGCGAGGCCTTCCGCGAACGGCTTCAGACCGCCGGCCTGCAGCCCCGGGAGGTCGGCGACTGGTCGACCTTTGTCGCCGAGCAGCCCGCTCTGGCATTGACCGCCGCGCCGCTGGACAGGGGCTTCTGCCTGCCCGAAGCGGGCCTCGCGGTGGTCCCCGAATCGGCCCTCCTCGGCGAGCGCGCCGAACAGCGCCGGCGTCGCCAGCATTCCCCGGATCGGGATCCCGACGCCATCATCCGCGACTTGACGGATCTGTCCATTGGCGCACCGGTGGTCCACGAGCAGCACGGGATTGGCCGCTATCAGGGCCTCCAGACACTGGCCGTGGATGGCGTGCAGACCGAATTCCTTACCCTCGAGTATTCGGGTGGCGATAAACTCTATGTGCCAGTGGCGTCGCTGCACCTGATCAGCCGCTACACCGGCGCCGATGACGACGCTGCGCCCGTCCATCGACTGGGCAGCGGGCAGTGGGAAAAGGCCCGCAAGCGTGCGGCGCAGAAGGCCCGCGACGTGGCCGCCGAGCTGCTCGATATCTACGCCCGGCGCGAGGCCCAGCAGGGCGAGCCGCATATCGTGCCGGCCGACGATTACGCGCATTTCGCCGCTCAGTTCCCCTTCGAGGAAACCCCCGACCAGCAGACCGCGATTCACGCAGTCCTCCAGGATCTGCAGCAGAGCCGACCCATGGATCGCGTGGTCTGCGGTGATGTGGGCTTTGGCAAGACCGAAGTCGCGATGCGCGCAGCGTTTGCAGGCATCCAGTCAGGCCGCCAGGTGGCGGTGCTGGTCCCCACCACCCTGCTCTGCCAGCAGCATTACCAGAACTTCATTGACCGATTCGCGGACTGGCCGGTCCGCATCGAGCAGCTCTCGCGCTTTCAGTCCGCAAAGGAACAAGCCAGAACCCTCGAGGCGCTCAACGAGGGCAAGGTGGATGTGGTGATCGGCACCCATAAACTGCTCCAGCAGTCAGTGCGCTTCAAACGCCTGGGGCTGATGATCATCGACGAGGAGCACCGCTTCGGCGTCCGCCAGAAGGAGGCGCTCAAGCGACTGCGCGCCAATGTCGACGTCCTCACCCTGACGGCGACACCGATCCCTCGCACCCTGAACATGTCGCTGGCGGGATTGCGGGATCTGTCGATCATTGCCACGCCGCCGGCGCGCCGACTGGCGGTAAAGACCTTCGTCAACGAATGGGATGACACCACCGTCCGCGAGGCCTGCCTGCGCGAGCTCCACCGTGGCGGTCAGGTCTATTTTCTGCATAACGACGTCGAGAGTATTCAGCGTGCCGCCGAGACCCTCGGTGAGCTGCTGCCCGAGGCGCGTGTCGGGATTGCCCACGGTCAGATGCCCGAGCGCGATCTCGAGCGGGTCATGCTCGATTTCTATCACCAGCGCTTCAATATTCTGGTGTGCAGCACAATCATCGAAAGCGGCATCGATGTGCCCACTGCCAACACCATCATCATCAACCGCGCCGATCGCCTGGGACTGGCTCAGCTGCATCAGCTGCGCGGCCGCGTCGGCCGATCCCATCATCGCGCCTATGCCTATCTGATCGCGCCGCCGCGACGCAGCCAGACCGCGGATGCGGTCAAGCGCCTCGACGCCATTGCCTCGCTGGAGGACCTGGGCATCGGCTTTGCCCTCGCCAGCCACGATCTCGAGATTCGCGGCGCGGGCGAACTGCTCGGTGAAGGCCAGAGCGGACAGATCCATGAGGTGGGTTTCAATCTCTACAGTGATCTGCTGGACCGCGCCGTGCAGTCACTCAAGGCCGGCAAGGAGCCTGCACTCGAGGCGCCCCTCGAGCAGAGCGCCGACGTCGAGCTGCACATCCCCGCCCTGTTACCCGAGGACTACCTCCCCGATGTCCACACCCGGCTGGTGATGTACAAGCGCATTGCCAATGCCGCAAACGGCGAGGCACTGCGCGAATTGCAGGTGGAAATGATCGATCGGTTCGGGCTGCTGCCCGAACCGGCGCGCAATCTGCTGGAGATTGCCCGGATCCGCCAGCAGGTCCAGGCGATGGGTATCAGCCGCTTCGAAGTGGGCCCGGGCGGCGGAATCGTGCAGTTTGGCGCCTCGCCGCAGGTCGATGCCGGAGCGCTGGTGCGACTGGTCCAGGAGCAGCCCGCCGTCTACCGGCTCGAGGGCCAGGAGCGGCTGCGCTTCAAGCGCGAAACGGAGACCGCCCAGGCGCGGATCGAGCTGGTGGACTGGCTGCTACAATCGATGGCCATGAAGGAAGCGGCATGAAACGATCGCTGCGTACGCTGGCCCTGGCGACTGCACTGGCTGTTCCGAGCCCGGTGGTGCTGTCGCAGTCGTCAGCGTCGGCAGAGGACCCCGAGGCACCGCCCCGCTACGCCGTGGAGGTGGTCGTATTCAGCCAGCCGCCGGTGGGCGAGGGACGGGTCGAGGAGCCCGCCAGCGAGCCAACACCCCTGCCCTCGCAGTTGGCGTGGCCACTGCGTGATGCCGATGCTGACCGCCTTGGCTATCCGCGTCTGCCCGCGGCGCAAGAGGGCCTCGGCGCAGCCGCGCGGCGCATTGCCGAAACGCCCGGCTATCAGGTCCACTGGCATGCCGGCTGGGATCAGCCCGGCGTTGGTGAGGCGGCAGCGCAATGGGTGGCGCTCCCCTCGATGGCGTCAATGCCGGGGCTTGATGGCATCATTCAGGTCTATCGCGAGCGCTATCTGCACGCCCGGGTGGAGCTGCGCCAGACCACTGACTCCGAGTCGCACTGGACCCTCAGCCAGAGCCGGCGTCTGCGCGGGGACAGCCCTCACTACTTCGACCACCCCAGGCTTGGGGTGATCGTCCGCGTCGAGCGCATCGACACCGACTAGTCCTCGTCGTCGGGGTGGGCGGCGTAAATGGCGTCGATGTTGCGCAGATAACCCTTGTAATCCATCCCCGAGCCAAACACATAACGCTCGGGCACGGTGAGTCCGATATAATCCGCCGCCAGGCCGGGCACCCGGGCGGCGTTCGGCTTGTCCGCCAGGACCGCCGTGTGGACCGACGCCGCCCCATGCTCGCGGCACTCGTCAATCAGCCCGCGAAAGGTGTGGCCCTCGTCGAGTATGTCGTCCACCAGCAGGACATGGCGATCGCGCAGCGGCGTCTGCGGGCGCGCCAGCCAGACCAGTTCCCGCCCGGTCGTGGTCTTGTGATAACGGGTTGCGTGGATGTAATCGATTTCCAGCGGAAAGTCGAGACGATTGAGAAGACGCCCCATCGGTACGATGGCGCCGGTCATTACTCCCAGTACCAGCGGGCGGGAATCCGCCAGATCGGCGCTGATCTGCTCGCCCAGATGATCCAGTGCGGTCTCGATGGCGGCGGCATCATGCAGGCATTCCGCTCGCTCGAGCACACCGGCCAGCTGCTCGGCTGTCAGTTCCACGCCTTGGGTCATAGTCATCGCTCCGTTGATTGGTAACGCGCCAGTATAGCGATCCCCCTACAGCGCAGCCAGCAACGAGCGGGCCTGACGGTACGCCGCGCTGGCATGGAATCGCGCCAGATCCGAGCCGTCCCGGCCATGCAGGCGCGCCAGACGAAGCGCCGTTAACGGGTCGGGACGGGGCAAGCGCTCGAGTATCGGGTCGATGTGTCGGCCGGCATTGCCGAATATCACCATGTCACAGCCGGCGGCCATCGCCCGGCGGGCCCGCTCGAGACGATCACCGATCGCCGTCGCCGCCGCCATTTCGAGATCATCCGTGAAGACCGCGCCCTGAAATCCCAGTGAGCGCCGCAGGTAGTCAATCCACGCCGCGGAAAAGCCCGCCGGCTGAGCGTCAAAGGCTTGAAACCGCACATGCGCCATCATCACCGCCGCCAGTCCATTATCGATCAGGCGACGAAACGGCAGCAGATCGGCGTGGATCAGATCGGGCAGCGCGCGCGGGTCGTCCACCGTCTGTTCGTGGGAGTCGGGCGCGGTTCCGCCGTGGCCGGGGAAGTGCTTGCCCACGCACACCGCGCCCGCCGCGCGAACACCGCGCTGCCAGGCAAGGCCGAGGGTTGCCACTGTGGCCGGATCCCCAGCGAAGGCTCGATCACCAATGACCTGACTAATACCCCGATCCAGATCCAGTACCGGGGCAAAACTGAAGTCAACGCCCAGCGCCCGCAGCTCACTCGCCATCACCCAGCCCGCCGCACGCGCCGTCTCGCGTGCCAGTGCCGGCGCATCCAGGGCGACCTGACCCAAACGGCCGATGGCCGGCAACCGCGTCAATCCCTGCCGAAATCGCTGTACCCGACCGCCTTCCTGATCGGCGGCAATGAGCAGCGGTGGGTTGCGGAGCGCCCGAATGGATTGCGCAGGGTTATCAAAGTTACGGCTAAAGAGGATAACGCCCCCCACCGCCGGATGCCGCAGTCGCTCGCGCTCCTCACCCAGCAGCTCGAGGCCCTCGACGCCGAGCATCAGCGGCCCGCGCATCACTGCGCCCCGATCCACACCGGCATGCCGGGGTAACAGAGATCGAATAGTGTCACCAGCGCCGGGCTGTGCAGCCGGATACAGCCGTGCGAGCGAGGCACTCCCATGGGCTCGGAATCCGGCGTGCCATGGATGTAGATCAAGCGGCGCTGGGTGTCGACGTTGCCCCCGCGATTGCGTCCGGGCTCCTCACCACACAGCCAGATAATGCGTGTCAGTATCCAGTCGCGCTGCGGGTGGGCGCGGCCCAGCGCCTCACTGTAGCGCTCGCCGGTGGGGCGCCGGCCGACGAACACGGTCCCCGGCCTGGCATTGGCGCCGATCATTGCCCTTATCCGATGCGAGCCCCGCGGTGTGCCGCCGCTGCCCTCGCGCTCATCGGTACCGGCCGCCGCCGTTGAAACGGGCAGAGTCAGCCGAGTCTGGCCATTGCGCTGTACCACGAGTTGCTGCTGCGGCACCGAAATCGCTATCCCCTCGCGCATCGCGGATCCCTCATCTGCCATGCCTGCAATGCTACCCTACCCGGCCAACGACAACGACGAACGGGGGTAAACCGACCATGCGACGTCTGATTCTGCTGCGTCACGGCCAGAGTGTCTGGAATCTCGAGAACCGCTTCACCGGCTGGCATGATGTCGACCTGAGTGAGAAGGGCCGCGACGAGGCCACCACCGCCGGCGCCTTGATGCGGGACGCCGGCATCCTGCCCGATGCGGTCTACACCTCGGTACTCACCCGCGCCATTCGGACCGGCTTTATGAGCCTGGATGTGCTCGATCGGCTGTGGATCCCGATGATCAAGGACTGGCGTCTTAATGAGCGCCACTATGGCGCGCTCACCGGCCTCGACAAGGCGGAAACCGCCGACCAGTACGGCGATGAGCAGGTCCATGTGTGGCGTCGCAGCTTTGCCACGCCACCGCCGGCGCTGGCGGCCGACGACGAGCGCCATCCCCGCCACGACCCCCGCTATGCGGATCTGGATCCGGCCGAGCTGCCCGCCACCGAGTCGCTCAAGGACACCCTCGCCCGGGTGCTGCCCTACTGGCGCAGTGATCTGGTACCGGCCCTGCAGCAGTATCCGACATTGCTGATCGCCGCGCATGGCAACAGCCTGCGCGCCCTCGTCAAGCACCTGGAAGGGATTTCGGACGAAGCCATCACCGGCGTTGAAATCGCCACCGGCGACCCGCTCGTCTACGAGCTGGACGATGACCTGAGCGTGGCGCGCAAGTACTCGCTGAGAGAACCGGCGTGAGCGAGCTGCCGCATCTCAATGCCCGCGGTGAGGCCCATATGGTGGATATCGGCGAGAAGGCCGCGAGCGATCGCCTGGCCATTGCCGAGGGCTGGATCCGGATGGAGGCCGCGGCACTTGCCGCCCTCGAACGCGGCGACCTGGCCAAGGGGGATGCACTGACCAGCGCAAGGATCGCCGGCATCATGGCGGCGAAGCGCACGGCGGACCTGATTCCGCTGTGCCATCCGTTGTCGCTGTCGCGGGTGGCGATCGCCTTTGAGGTCGACACCGAAGCAAACGCAGTCCGGGTCGAGGCGACTACCGCCACGCGTGGGGCCACCGGGGTCGAAATGGAAGCGCTGACGGCGGTCCAGGTGGCACTGCTGGCGATTTACGACATGTGTAAGGCCCTCGACCGCACCATGACGATCGAGGGCGTCCGGCTCATCCACAAGAGCGGTGGCCGGTCCGGCGACGGGTCGCGCTAGCCGTCGACGGCCTGGTTGACCTTGGCGGCGTAGATGAAGTCGTTTTCATGCAACCCGCCAATGGCGTGGGTGTGGATTTCGACCTCGCACCAGCCATAGCCGAAACGGATATCGGAATGATGGTCTTCCTGCTCGGCCACATCACCCGCCTTGTTGGCAACGGCCTGCGCCTTGGCAAAATCGCCGGTCTTGAATAGCCGGCTGATCCGCGTGGCATCGTCGTTGAGCGTCCAGCCCGGCACATCCGCCAGATAGCGCTCCGCGGTCTCGCGGGTCATGGGGTCGATACCCCCCTGGCAGGGTGTGCAGTGTTGATCGGTCAAACTCATTGGTGACTCCTTTGTCGTGCTCGTATTCAGCGGATCATCGATCCGACCCGGCTATCAACCATGACAACAACGGGTCGGGGACTGTTCAGTCGGCATCCGAATGGCCCGTACCGCGGCCATCCTGCGCCTTGGCCTGCTGATAGGCAGACTCCAGCCGATTGAAGTCGACATCCTCCGGTCGCTCGTCCGCCATTGCCAGAATCGCTTCAAGCCCGCGAAAGCGGCGCTCGAACTTGGCGTTGCCATCCCGCAGGGCCTGCTCGGCATCGACACCGATCCGGCGCGAGAGATTGACACAGGCGAGCAGCAGATCGCCCATTTCCTCGTGGACATGGGCCTGATCCAGCGGCTTGTGGGCAAGCGCCTCCTCCAGCTCGGCGAGTTCCTCGCGTACTTTATCGATGACGTGATGCGCCTCGGGCCAGTCAAACCCCACCCGCGCGGCCCGGGACTGGAGCTTGCGACTGCGCACCAGCGCCGGCAATGCCAGTGGAACATCGTCAAGCGCCCCCGGGCGGGCCGCCGGACCGGCACGCGCCGCCCGCTCGCCGGCCTTGATCGACTCCCAGGTGGCACGCTGCCCGGCGGCGGTGGTCTCCTGACGCTCGGCAAAGACATGCGGATGCCGCCGCACGAGTTTGTCGGTCATGCCCCGGGCAATCGCATCCAGGTCGAACTGCCCCGTCTCGCGGCCGATTTCCGCATAAAAAACCACCTGGAACAGCAGATCCCCCAGTTCATCGGGGATCGCCGCCTGATCATCCCGCTCGATGGCGTCGGCCACCTCATAGGCCTCCTCGAGGGTATGCGGCACGAGGCTGCGCAGATCCTGTTCACGATCCCAGGGGCAGCCCGCCACCGGATCGCGCAGGCGCGCCATCACCGCGAGCAGATCATCGATGCCGCTCATCGACGCTGATACTGGCTGGCGCCGAAGAGCTGCTCCCTGGCGGCATCATCAAGCTGAGCAGGCCGGGAATCGGCCAGCACCGCCACGCCACGCTGCACCGCCGGGCGCTCGGTAATCGCGTCATACCAGCGCTTGAGGTGAGGATAGTCGGTCAGTGACTGACCCTGGTTGTCGTGCGGGCGGATCCACGGATAGCTCGCAATATCGGCAATGGTGTAGGTATCCGCGGCCAGCCACTCGTGATCGGCCAGGCGGCGGTCCATGACCGCATACAGACGGCTCGCTTCCTGGGTATAGCGGTTGATGCCGTAGTCGATCGGCTCCGGCGCGTACTGGCGGAAGTGATGGGCCTGACCCAGCATCGGTCCCAGGCCACCCATCTGGAACATCAGCCATTCCAGGGTGTTATACCGGGCTCTTGGCTCGCTCGGCAGGAGTGTGCCGGTCTTTTCGGCCAGGTACATCAGAATCGCCCCGGACTCGAAGATCGAGATCGGATTGCCGTCCGGGCCCTGCGCGTCGACGATGGCAGGGATCTTGTTGTTGGGGCTGATGGCCAGAAAGTCCTCCGCAAACTGATCACCCTGGCCAATATTGATCCCGTGGACCGTGTAATCGAGGCCCATCTCCTCGAGGGCGATATGGACTTTGTG
>P_1C_Liq_1_UnCtyDRAFT_1000071_pt1 | contig 20640 bp, 22 predicted proteins | sample Pon1CUnioCityCA_2_FD_10230 | JGI IMG/M metagenome (IMG submission 10230) | reverse complement strand
TATCATCTTAACCGCTAAGTATACCAAGAAATCACAAAGAACACAAAGAAAAAATCCTTTGAGAACTTATCGGAAACTGTGGACCCTTTGCGTTGGTAATATAGATACTAGATCGCTGCGCTGTTAAAAGTGATAATTAAGACAGCTTCGCTGTTTGACATGAAATCGCTTAGCTTTTAAAAGGTTCCAACTTTAAATACTTTTAACTTCTAACTTTAAATACTTCCAACTTTAAGTACTTCTAACTTCAAATACTTCCAACTTCAAACCTCTTCCCTTCTTCTGCAATGTAAGTTTCCTTAAAAACTTGACGGCTTTCTTGTAAAAATCGCTCTTTATTTTTGTAGCGGTTAGAGAAGTGACCCAATAAAAGTTTTTTTACATCAGCTTCTGCAGCTACCTGAGCAGCCTCTTTCGCTGTGGAATGGTAAGTTTTATTCGCCCTTGCTTGGTCTTCTTCAAGGAAAGTTGCTTCATGGTACAACAGATCTACCCCTTTCAAGTAAGGAATCAATTTTTTGAAATATGCAGTGTCTGAGCAGTAAGCATAGGATTTCGGAGGCTCTGCGGCTTTGCTAAGCAAATGATTGGGTACTACCCTCCCATCTTCTCCTCTAAAGTCAGCGCCTTTGGTAATTTCATTTCTTGCGTAAGTCGGAATAGCATACTCTTCTAAGGCCCGAGGAATCAATTTTCGAGGCTTCTCTTTTTCATCAAAACGGTAACCAAAGCAGGCTATGCGATGATGTAAGGGCAATACTGTAACTTTTACTTTTTCATCCTCATAAGCAAGCTGACCTGCTTTTTCGGTTAAGTGAAACTCCATCTGATAAGAAAGGTGGCTCCCCGCATTTCTAAACTGCACCTCAATTATTTCTTGTAAACCTTTAGGACCATGAATATGCAGTGTCTTTTTTCTACCCAATAAATGCATGGTTGACATTAAGCCGACTAGTCCAAAAAAGTGATCTCCGTGCAGGTGAGAAATAAAAATATGGTCGATCTTTTGAACTTTTACCTTGTTTCGGCGCAGCTCTATTTGCGTGCCTTCGCCACAGTCCATTAAAAAAAGTTGGTTTCCAACCTCTATTATTTGCGCTGTTTGATGAGAAGAAATGGTAGGTAAAGCAGAGCCGCTACCCAATATAAGGACAGAAAAACCCATTAATCCTCTTCCTCTTCCATCTCGCCTAGGCCCTTTTCAAGGTCGTCCATAAAGACAAAGTCCACTGCCTCGTTTAGACTAGGTGTAATGGTGAGAATATTATTTAGCTGAGAAATATCAATCAGTTTTTCTACTGCAGTTTGTAAGTTACAGACTACCATGCAGCCTCCCATTTCCTTACAAATTCTATTGGCAACTAAAATAGCACTTAAGCCTGATGAGTCACAATAACTGGCTTTCTCCAAGTCAATAATGATGTATTTTACTTGATTTGCTTTAAGTTGAACCAGATCTGCCTTAAGGTCGGGCGCTATTTTGGCGGTAAACTTGCTATCTAGCAGACTGATTAAGTGAAAATTATCCTTGTCCTCTATCGAATAACTTGGATGACTCATTCTATATTAGGTTTTGCTGCAAAATTAGAGAATTTAATCCTCAATCTTTTCCGAAGAAGCCAAAAGGTAAAGCGCGGCCATGCGGATTGCAACTCCATTTTCAACTTGATTTAAAATGATGGAATAAGCTGAATCTGCTAGTTCTGATGAAATTTCAACCCCTCGATTAATCGGTCCAGGGTGCATCACCACTAGTTTGGAATTTAGGCGCTCTAATCTTTCAAGCGTTAAGCCGTATAAATTGTGGTATTCTCTTAAAGAAGGAAAGTACTTCACTTCATTTTGCTTCCCCTGTCGTTCAAGTTGAATACGCAGCATCATTGCAATATCTGCCCATTCAAGAGCACGGTCTAGCTGGTAACTAACCTCCACTCCTAGGGTTTCAATGTACTTTGGAATTAAGGTTGGTGGTCCGCAAACCATCACTTTGGCTCCTAATTTTTGTAGGCAAAATATATTGGAAAGTGCTACCCTAGAATGCAGTATATCGCCCACGATCACTACTTTTTTACCTGCTACTTGACCAAGCTTTTCGCGAATACTGTAAGCATCCAACAAGGCTTGAGTAGGGTGCTCGTGTGCTCCATCGCCTGCATTAATGATGTTAGCGTTGATGTGCTTTGAAAGAAAGATCGGTGCACCTGGATTGGGATGACGCATCACCACCATATCCACTTTCATAGCTAGTATGTTGTTAACCGTATCGATCAACGTTTCCCCTTTGCTTAAAGAAGAAGCAGAAGCTGAAAAGTTGATTACGTCAGCAGAAAGCCTTTTCTCTGCTAATTCAAAAGAGAGCTTTGTGCGTGTTGAGTTTTCGAAAAAGAGATTAGCAATGGTAATATCACGCAGGGAGGGTACTTTTTTAATTGGTCGATTGATTACCTCTTTGAAATTATCAGCGGTATTAAAGATGAGATCAATATCCTCTTTAGTGAGCTGCTTAATTCCCATTAGGTGTCTTGTGCTTAGCTCAGCCATTTTCTTGAGATTTTAAAATGACTTGGTCTTTTCCATCTGTTTCCTGCCAAATAGCTTCTACCCTTTCACTAGCAACCGAATCAACGGTTTCACCAACATAATTGGGCTCAATGGGCAAGTGTCTGCTGTAACGACGATCTATTAAAACTAAAAGCTCTACTAATTGGGGCCTTCCATAGGCTAGCATGGCATCAAGCCCCGAGCGAATCGTTCTGCCTGTATATAACACATCATCAATCAGTATCACTTTCTTTTCTTCAATTATAAAATCGATCTTGGTTTTATTGGGAATTAAGGGGCTATCCCTTCTTCTAAAATCATCGCGAAAAAAAGTAGTATCGAGACTTCCCAAATGTATTTCTTGATCGGTCAAGATACGCGAAAGCTCCGCTTGAATGCGCTCAGCCAAATAGATACCTCTAGGTTGTAGACCTATAAGCACAGATTCAGAAAAGTCATTGTGATTTTCAATAAGCTGAAAACAAAGCCGCTTAATGGTTAAATTAATGTGGGTTTGATCTAGGAGAATTCGCTTATTGTTCATGCTAGGGGGCAAATATACACCATTCAATGCTTATTCTGAGGAGGAATGATCGGCAATAATTTTCCATTCCTTTCCAAATTTTTTCCAAAGCAAGCTAAAGTAGCCACTTGGTTGATCTTGGCTTCTTTTTAACATCCAAGTTCCTACCACAAAGGCATGAGATTGATCTAAAATATCAAGTTTTTTGATCTCAAATACCAGTTGACCCATAGCTTGGTCATCCGGATAAGATTCACGGTAATTATTCAAGGTTTTTTGCCAGCCATAAGTTGGCCCTTTTGAGCCAATAAAAAGTAGGCTGTCACTTTTCCAATAGGCTTGCATAAACCCTTCTATATCGCCTCTGTTCCACGCTTCTTCTTGCATTTTTAATGCTAAGCGTATCTGACTTTTAGACAAGGTGGTACTTTGTGCTTTTAGCGAACAACTTAAAAGAATCGAAAAAATTACTAGTAAGATGGTAAGTGCGCGCTTAATAAAGTGGGAAATAGATAGGGTGTAATTCATTGTATGCTTTTAAGGCCATGATCAATTGTTTCTCTCTTTTACGAAGCTTTTTATACCGCTCTGCTAAAAGCGGGTCTTGATCAATAAAGGCTTGTAAATTCTCCTGATTCAAAAGGTAGGTTTTACCAGTATTAAAATCAAAAAATAACTGTCGCATGCTTTTGCTCTGACGTGTAATCGGGAAACCAAAATTGTCAACTGTTTGAAAAGTGGTTATGGCAATAGCTGTATAATGTGACAAAGCTCCAACATTGATGATTCTCCAATAGGTTTCTTCTTGCGAAATGTAAACATTGCCTGCCTGAGAATAACCCCAAACTAAATTAGGGTTAACCAAAATATATTCTGCTAAAGAATCATCATATAGCCAAAGTTCACTGCCCCTCCTTTCAAAGGCAGCTTGGATTTCGGGTTGGTTGTCTTTAAATTGCTCATAATTGGTATAAATACCGGCCACAAAAGGAAAGCCCTGTTGATATTGCACAAGTTCATCATCCTCTATAACTTGAGACACTGATCTTAGGCTGCTAAGCAGAAAAACAGAAAAACAGATCAGAATAAAGTAAACTCTCATGTTGCAATTTCATTCAAAAGTAAACAGCAGTAAACAAAAAATACGCCAAGTCAGAACAATCTTATCTTATTGGGCATTATTATTGTGCTGAGTAAGGTGTAATAAAGAACAAATACTAAGGCATCATGAAACATTTAATCATTTTACTTTCTACAGTTTTAAGCTTATTCACAGCATGTGCTCAAAACACTGAAAAAGAAGAAAGCAGTCAGCAATACAAAGTGGAGAAGTCAGAAGAAGAGTGGAAAGACCAACTTACTGATATAGAATACGATGTACTGCGTAATGAAGGCACTGAACCTGCTTTTTCTGGCAAATACGTTGAGTGGAAAAAGTCAGGAACATTTACTTGTAAGGCATGCGGTAACGCTTTATTTGAATCGGATACAAAATTTAAATCCGGCACAGGTTGGCCAAGTTTCTACGATTACATAGAGGGGAATGTGCTCGAAAAACCTGATAATTCGTACGGTTGGAACCGCACTGAAGTAGAATGTGCAAAATGTGGTTCTCACTTGGGTCACGTTTTTGAAGATGGTCCCAAACCGACAGGTTTACGTTACTGCATCAATTCAGTATCTTTAGGCTTTAAAGCAAAAAAATGATCAAATTACGCTACGTTGCTAATAGCAAGTATTTGTACTACCAACAACTGATTCTCTTCCTCAATTTGCCCTTTCTGTTCGGGCTCTTTATTACCAACTTGCTAGATCTTGAGAGTAAATACACGCTTCTCTTTTACATCATTTTCCTTCTATTTGTTCTGTTTGCAGGTTTTGTTTTGCACAAAATTTTTACCGCTAATAAAAAGCAAACTATCGAAATTGATCAATCCATTGTTAGGGTTTTCAATCATAAAGGCAAGCTGATCAAAGAAGGTACTTTGGTGGAAATTGAGCAATTGCAAATGGACTTTGAAATTGATTGGTGGGAAAGCCTGAAAAGATCTTGGGCAGTGATTCGCAAAAAAGAAGATTTGTTTTCTCGACTTAAAATCAAGACGCACAATGGTATTGAAAAATTAAACTTTATGGTTGATTCCTATTATCAACTGAATAAACTGAAATCTGTGGGTAACTTCGCCTCCTTAGAAAACAAACAAAAAACAAACTAAAAATTATAGCTAGATGTTAAGTAAAACCATCGAAGAAAAATTACAAAGCCAAATACACAAAGAAGCCTCATCCTCACAGCTCTATTTAGCCATGGCTTGCTGGGCAGACGTTAAGGGATTCCCTGGAGTGGCAAACTTTCTTTACACCCATTCAGATGAAGAAAGAGAGCATATGTTAAAACTCATCAAATTCGTAAACGAAAGAGGCGGACATGCAACCGTACCTTCTTTAGAATCACCTGCTAAGAACTTTGACAGTTTGGCTAGTGTTTTCAAAAGTATTTTGGAGCATGAAATTTTGGTAACGGAGAGTATCAACGACATCATTACTGATTGTCTAAAAGAAAATGACCATACCACCAATAACTTTATGCAGTGGTATATTTCTGAGCAAATGGAAGAAGAATCATTAGCGCGATCTATCATCGATAAGTTGGAGATGATCGGAAGCGATACTTCAAGTCTTTATCTTTTTGATAAAGAATTGGCAACAGGCCATGAGGCTCATTAATGAGTAATGCCAATCGACTTTTAGGTTTTCTTGGGGCTATGCTGCTTACCTTTGGAATAAGCGGATTGAACCAAGAAAACCTTTCTTTTGACCTCAATCAGAAAGCATACGCTTCTATTTTCTTGGGTGTCTTTCTGATGCTTATTTTCTTTATTAGGCTAAAATCAAAGTAAGCGCAATTTGGAACCTAAGCACTATGATTATTTAATTATCGGAGGAGGCCTTTCAGGTCTTCAACTTGCTAAGGCCATAGCGGACCATGATTTACTTCAGAGCAAAACCTTGGCGATTGTAGAGCCTAAAAGCAAAAGTAAAAACGATAAAACCTGGTGCTTCTGGGAGAAAGGCGAGGGCAAGTGGGATCAGCTTGTTTCTCACGTCTGGCATAAAGCAAAAGTGAATACCCCTTATGGCGAGAAGCATTTTGACCTTGCTCCCTATCAATACAAGAAAGTACGTTCAGTTGACTTTTATGAAGCCTTAATCCCCGAACTCAAAGAACATCCGCAAATTACTTGGATAGAAGATGAAGTAATTGATTTTGAACTTGGTGAGAAACACCTGATCAAAGGGAAAAATAAGACTTACACTACTGCTAAACTCTTTGATAGCTCGCCCCCTAAAAAAAAGGGTGAAGCTCAATACCCTTATGTTCTTCAGCACTTTAAGGGCAAGGTGATTGAAACTACTGAAGATATGTTTGATCCAAAGGCCTTTACCATGATGGATTTTAGTGTAGGTTACCAAGATCAATGCTGTTTTACCTATGTTTTGCCAACTAGCTCTAAAAGGGCTCTCATCGAATTCACTTTTTTTACTCCCAGTCTGGTAGACAAAAAAACTTACGATGAGCTAATTGAAGTCTACCTTAAGCAAGCGGGAGTTGAGAACTTCAGCGTAGAGGAAGTAGAAGCTGGGGTAATACCGATGACTTCCTTCCCATTTTGGAAAGAAAACACGCACAATTACATGCGAATTGGAACAGCAGGTGGCTGGGTTAAGGCCTCTTCAGGCTATTCGTTTAAAAATACAGAGAAGCAAGTAGCCAAGATCATTGAATTACTTCAAGCAGAAAAGGGCTTAGATACACCTGCTAAAGCTGCCCGTTTTCAATGGTACGATGATCTTTTTTTACGGGTGCTCTACCATCAAAATAAAGTTGGCAATAAACTTTTTACAGAAATGTACAACCGTAACTCTATTCAGTCCATTTTTGAATTCTTAGATGAAGAGAGCGACATAACTGAAGAAGTGAAGTTGATCAACCGTTTTAGCAAATTACCTTTTCTTAAAGCCTTGACCAAAAAAGCACTTACTTAAGCTTTTTAAAGTCTAAATTATAAAAGTGAAAATCTGGATTTGGTAGGTCTATCGTAAAGTTGACCACGTCTCCATCTGCATTAGCATTAAAGGTGACGAAGCCTTCAGGCAAGAATTCATCTTTAAATTTCAAACGGTAAGTATTTTGCTGCCAATGCTCTAAGTCAGAACTAAAATAAGCTTTGGCAGGTAGCAGGCTCAGATGCAGGCTTCCCTCCTTCGTACTCACCTCTGCTTTTCCATAATACTTATCTTCATAAGTCCCTAATAGAGAGGATTCTTCTAGGTTAGCTTTTAACTTTTTGTTGCGTTTTTCATATCGTGCTTCTTGTTGCTGTGCTTTGCGCTTTTCATAAGCTTTCGTGTATCCTAAAATGGTTCCTGCCCAATCAGGCTTTTCCGTTTTATCCTCAAATTCATCAATACTGTTAAGCATTAGTGCAGTTGGTAAAGAGGTTTCTCCATTGGTTAGAATAATACCTCCTATTTTTTCTGAAGGCACTAAAAAAATCTTAGAAATGTAGCCAGGTAAACCACCTCCATGATGCGCTACTTTATGACCTTGATAATCCATTAAGAACCACCCTAAAGCATAGCCTTTAAACTCNACACCGGTTTGCCGATCAAATGAAGAAGTTGGTATTGGTGTATGCATTTGCAATAGCTTCTTGCAAGTGCTAGCTTGTAAAATCGTATCAGTACCTGATATCCCTTCATTTAGCCACATCATGATCCATTTGCTAATGTCCTTAACATTAGAACTAATCAAAGCTGCTCCGGCTGAATTATCGTAGTTCCGCAATTCATCTAACTTGCCTTTTACATGGGGCATAGCAATTTTGGTCTCTGCCGTGTAATCATCAATTGAAGTATAAGTTTGCTGCATCTTCAAGGGTTGGAAAATGTATTTCTTCATGAAACTTTCTAAAGGCATACCACTTACCTCTTCAACCACTAAACCTGCAGCTATAAACATAATGTTTTGATAACCATACCTTGTTCGATGATCATAGCTCAATTCATATTTACTGAAACGTTCAATAATTTCTTCAGGCTCATAGTCGCTCATGTACCACAGTAGATCTCCATCAAAAGTTTTAAAACCACTGCGGTGCGAAAGCAGGTCTTCTACGGTCATTTGCGAAGCAACGTATTCATCGCTTAAGCGGAAATAAGGCAAATGTTGCTGCACACGATCATCCCAGTTTAATTTACCTTGATCGACTAAAATACCAATACAAGCTGCTGTAAAAGCTTTACTTATCGACGCTATCGCAAAAACAGACTCTAATTCTACCGCCTCTTTCGTGCTGGCATTGGCATAACCATACGCATTCTCAAAAAGCACAGAATCGTGACTCACCACAGATATAGCCGCTCCTGCAAGTTCAAAATCCTCAACTGCTGAGGAAATGTATTGATCAAAAGCTTCATGCTGGGCTTGAAGCTGTATTTGACCCAAGAGCAATAGACTGACAACTAGTGAACTAAGTAATTTTGACCTTTTCATATTTTTAAAATCGAATTAATAGTACTTTATTTTCTTTAGTAGGCGCCGTTTCGTTTACGCAAAAACCATTCTAAACTAACCAAAGTAAGAAATACGAAAAACACCCACTTAAGCTCAATGAACTCTTCATACTTCTCTTCATAGTAAACCTGGTCAACTAACTCTTTATTCAACAGAAGGCTATCTCCTAGCTGTTGGATCTGTTCGGGGTAAAATAATTTACCTCCACTCTCTTCTGAAAGCTGATACATTAGGTTGTGGTTTGCAATAGTTTGAGCTGCCTCTAACTGCAATTCTTTTATGTTAAACTCTCCTTTTTCTGTGTAGGTGTTACCACCGAAATTAACCTTTGCCACGTACTTGTAATTACCCACTGATAGACTTGGGATTTCGAGTGAGTAAGCATTTTGATTTCGGCTAAAAGTGAAGTCATATTCTTTTCCATTTTCATCACTTAGCTGAATGTTTAGCTCAGCTTCGTTAACTAACTCATAGCTTTGGTTGAAAAGCTGGGCTTCAAAAACTATGGCTTCATTTTCATAAAAAGCCTGGTCATGATTTATTCTAAAATAACTTTTGTCGGCTTTTAAGGCTAAAAACTGAACTATTTTCGAGATTAGCTGATCAAATACCTCATGATTCGAACGCATTTGGTAATTGGACATTCTCCACTTCCATAAACCTTGCGCAACCAGGCTAGCAGTTTTATAGCCTTCTATTTCTCGAAAAGAGATCAATGGATCTTGGGTGCTTACCCTGCCAATCTTCTGAAAAAACATCGGATAAGCTTGTTGGGCTAATTCATAGTTTGCCAATGGAGCTTGCAAAGGCGGAAACTGTTTGATCAGGCTCAATTCCTCTTCTAATAGATTGAAGAGCGGAAAAGCGGTATTAAAATCTGCTTGCACTTCATTAAAAGCATTCCCTTTGGGTTGAACTTTTACAGCAGTTTCTTGCAAATTGTACTGACTTAATGAAGTCTGCGGGCCTAAAATGTAAAAACTGCCAATCTTTTCTTTCCTTAATTCGGTTAGCAGTTCATTAATTTGATAGGCAGCACTAGGCAATTGGTGCAGAATAACCAAATTATATTGCTTGAGATCACCCTCAAAATTTTGGATAAGCTCCGACTCCACTTGGTAGTTTTTATTCTTTAAAATTGCCTCCTTTATTGCAGCCAAATCAGGGTGAGGAGCAGCCGCCAGCAATAAAATATTTTGTCTACCATCCAATACATCTACATAAAAAGACTTAGTATTATTAGCCGTATTGTCCTCCCCTTCGAGCGGTTCTACGGTTACATCAAAGCGCTGCAGACCTACTTCTTCTGCTTCTAAGCTTGTAGAAAACTCAACTACCTGCTGTTGTTTATCAGGCTTTAGCGTTTCTTGCCAAAGCACTTCACCATCATGAAGCACCTTGATCATACTCTTTCTACCTTGGGCTTTTTTTGCTAAAACCTCTATTTCAAGCGGGAAACGATTGCCCAAATAACTAAGTTCATTATGCCGCAAGTCTTGAATCCTCAAATCCATTCTGGAAGCAGAATCTCCCAATGCTATGCTGTAAATGGGGACTTGCTTGGTTGCGGAAATATAAAGTGGATCTAGGCCTTGATTGTACAAGCCATCACTGGCTAAAACAAGTGCCCCTAAATTGCCATTTTGATAACGCTGCTCTATTTCTTCAAAAAGGTTTTGAAATGAAGTGAGTTTACCTGAGTAATTCGGAACTGAATCCATAGGTCTGAGCGACTCATCAAAAAGTAAAGACCTCACCTCATAGTCTTCACTTAATTTTTCACGCAATGCGCTTAATTGGTCTTGCAGGGCTGTTTTTATAAAGGCACTGTCTTTATTAAGCAGGATCGATTCAGAATTATCCTGAAGGATCAGCACCTCAGGTTTTTCGACCCGCTTACTTTGATAAGCGATCAAGGGTGCAAGCAATAAAGCTGATAAGATCGCTACTAATAAAGCACGTGTTACCGCTAAAAAAGTAATTAAACCTTTGGAAAACTCCGCTAACTTTTTATCCTTCCGGTATAACAAAAAGGCATAGAGAATTCCAAGAATGGCACAGGCCAAAAACCACCAATTAGGGTACTGACTAACAATATTCAATGCTAATGCTTCAAACTGTAATTAAGTCAACATCGCTCCGCAAACACTGAGCGTCTGTCCTGAAACGTAAGTAGAAAGATCTGAGGCTAAGTAAAGTACAGCATTAGCCACATCTTCAGTGGTACCCGGTCTGTTGAGCGGTATGTTCTTCAACCAAGCCTCCATTGCATCTTCACCTAACTCACCTGTCATTTCTGTTTCAATAAAACCCGGAGCAATAGCATTACAGCGAATGTTACGACTGCCTAATTCTTGAGCAATCGATTTAGTAAAGCCAATGATACCTGCTTTAGAGGCCGCATAATTGGATTGTCCTGCGTTTCCTTTTACTCCAACAATAGAGCTCATATTAATGATACTGCCTGAGCGTTGTTTCAACAAGGTGCGTTGCACGGCTTTGGTTACGTTAAAAACCGACTTTAGATTGGTATCGATCACATCATCCCAATTCTCTTCACTCATGCGCATTAAAAGACCATCACGCGTGATACCGGCATTATTAACCACCGCATCAATTCGCTCAAATTCTGCCACAACTGCTTGGATCATTTCTTCTGTTTGGGCGTAATCTGCTGCATTTGACTGATAGCCCTTTGCTTTTACTCCAAGGGCCTCTAATTCACTTTCTACTGCCTTGGCTTTTTCTGCAGCAGAACGATATGTGAAGGCTATGTTTGCCCCTTGTTCTGCAAGTTTTAAAGCGACTCCTTTTCCTATTCCTCTAGTAGCTCCTGTTACTAAAGCTACCTTTCCTTCCATTAATTTCATGATTCTAAATTTTGAACTTGCCCAAAGGTAATTTATCTTCAACAAATAAGGCCTATCAAATCATCAGGCTTTATGCACAATAATTAATTTTGGGAAAAATTTAGCAGATGTTTGGAGATATGATGGGAAAGCTGCAAGAAATGCAGCAACAATCAGAAAAAGTTAAAGCAAGACTAGAAACCATTTCAGTTAATGGAGAGGCAGAAGGCGGCCTAGTAAAGGTAGTTTGCAATGGCAATCGAAAGATCACTTCAGTTACGATCAGCGATGAATTATTAGCTGAAAATGATAAAGAGCAAATTGAAGACCTGATTATTTTAGCTACCAACAGAGCCTTAGAAAATGCCGAAAAGGTTTATGAAGCTGAAATGAAAGATGTAGCGAAAGGAATGCTTCCCGGCATGTAAAGCAGGAGTTTTTATGCTATTGATGGATCCCAATTTTAAAGCCTACTTCAAATCTTGGTAATTCAGGTAGATCGCTTTTCTCTGTAAAAAGATCTGAAAAACGATAACGACCGTAGAACATAACCCTGTTAAAGCCAACTCTGGCCAAAAGGCCGTAAGAAAAGTCGTCAGCGTAATTTAATCCGAGGTTAACTGTTCTCGTGCGACTGGTTCCTGGAGTTTGATTTCGCTCTCTTGTTTGGTGCTTAGTTCTATAGTTGTAACCGGCATAAACTCCAAGGTCTAAAAAAGTTCCAGTTGAGTGATGCCTGTTTCTAAACTTAAAGCGTTGAAAAGGTGCTAGCTGAATGTTATTGAAAACAATCTTCTCTCTTTTATGCAGCTCAGCATTGGGCACTATCTTTGAGCTATCTTGCTTAAGGTGAAAAGATGAATAATGGTAGCTAGCCGAGAATCCGAGTTCATACCACCTTGAAACGCGCCACTTGAAAAGGTAGCCAAGCGTAAAAGAAGAGGAGCTCCCTCCAATAGTCTGCGCACTGTCATTTTCAGAAGGACCTACAATAAACCCATAACCTAAAAACAGATGGCTGTAGCGATCAAGGTTGGGACCTCGTTTTTTAAGGGTTAATTCTTCAATGTTTCTGCCGTATTGATCTACTTTTTTTTCTTCTTGTCCAAAGCCGATTAAAGTCAGTTGAATCAAAATGACCGTTAAAGAAAATTTTATGAAACAGAAGTGAATCTTACTTTTATCCAAAATAGTATTCTAATTGAAAAGCGAAAGTACAAAAAGCCCTAAAATGGAAATTGACTTAAGAAGTGATACGGTGACAAAACCAACAAAAGGCATGAAGCAATTCATGTTCGATGCAGCAGTTGGAGATGATGTTTTAGGTGACGACCCAACGGTAATGGCTCTAGAAGAAAAAGCTGCAACACTTTTCGGTCATGAGAGCGCACTTTTTTGTCCTTCGGGTACCATGACCAACCAAATTGCCATTAAAGTGCATACTAATGCTCCGGGAGAAGTTGTGTGCGATAGTTTAGCCCACATTTACCGTTACGAAGGGGGTGGAATTGGCTTTAATTCAGGTTTATCGGTAAAGCTTTTAGAAGGTGATCGAGGACGCTTTTCTCTAGAGCAGCTAAAAGCAGGCATTCAGCCTGATGATGTACATTTTCCAGAAACGCAATTAGTATCCATTGAAAACACTTGTAACAAAGGCGGTGGAAGTGTTTGGAAGCTTCAAGATATTGAACAGATTGCGAGCTTTTGCCGTGAACAGACACTCCCCTTACACCTCGATGGGGCGCGTCTATTTAACGCATTAGTCGCTACTTCAGTTTCAGCTGAAGAAATGGGCAAGCATTTCGATAGTATTTCTATTTGTCTCTCTAAAGGTTTGGGAGCACCTGTTGGGTCGCTGTTAATTGGCAGTCATCAATTTATAAAAAAGGCTCGAAGAATACGCAAAGTTTTGGGAGGCGGTATGCGACAAGCAGGCTACCTAGCTGCAGCTGGTATTTACGCCCTAGAACATCATGTTGAACGCTTAAAAGAAGACCACGAGAATGCCTTGCTTATTGCAAACGCATTAAAGCAGAAGTCTTTCATCAAATCTATTGCTCCAGTTGAGACAAACATTGTTCTATTTAAACTAGCAGAAGACTACCCGGCAGATGAGTTCATGGCTAGCTTGGCTGAAAAAGGTATTCATGTGGTTGGCATGGGACATCAGACAATTCGGATGGTAACACATTTAGGTATTGGCACAAAGCAGATGAATCATCTGATCGACCAGCTTGAAAAACTTTAAACCTCCGCCTCTAACTCAACAAAGTATCCACCGTACTTGCGAATGTTGATCACCTTTCCTCCTTCAAAAATCCAATATTGACCTTTAATACCCATCAGTTTTCCTTCTAGTGTTGGCTCTTTATCAAGGTTGTGACTTTTTACTTTGGTGGGATATTCTATCACAGGATATTCAATTTCCAAAACTGAATCATCACTGCTATCAAACTGATTGTGTTCGTTATCCATCAGTTCTTGCATCTTGGTTTTAGCTTCAAGTATTTTTGTCTCATCAGCCAATTCATTTTTGAGCATGCGCTGCCAAGCGGTTTTATCCGATACGTATTGTTTCAGATCAATTTCAATCATACCTGCTTGGTATCGGTTTTCCGTTTCTGCTAACTTCACTGCTTTCCAAGCACCTTGATCGATCCAACGGTAAGGAACCTGAGTAGCCCTTGTTACCCCAACTTTCAAACCAGAAGAAATAGCCAAATAAACCACATGTGGTTGGTTATGATTTCGTTCCTCCCATTCAGGGTCTCTACCCTCTCCTAAATGCGCTCTGCACAATTCAGGTCGAATAATGCATTCAGCATTTTGAGGGGCATCTCGAAAACAAGGGTAACAAAAACCTTGAGCAAAAGATTTCTTGGTTTTTCGTCCGCAATTGATGCAATTGATCAGACCAGTAAAGTGCATTTTTAATTGAGACCCAACTAATGGGTTCATGTCTATTTTCTCATCACCTAGAGGCAAGGTGTATTTTACAGGTTGAGCATACTCAGTAGGCATTTTGCGTAAGTTGCCTTGATAGGTTCTTGTCTCCATGAGTGCGAAAGTAAGGGTAATTAAGTAGTGAAATATTTATTCACCTTGAATCACTATCCTTTTAGTAGAGGTATATGAATCAGTTCTTAGCTGAATAAAATAAATTCCGCTTTTAAGAAAATCTAGGTTTAGATTAAACTCTTTTGAATTTTGTTCAAAATTTACTTTTCGAAAAACCACCCTAGCTTGCAGGTCAATTACACTTAAAGTGATCTGTTCATTTATAAACTTTGAACTCTTTAAAGTAATTTTTCCTCTACTTGGATTAGGAAATAGAGAAAAGTGAGTGGTCTTCTTCTCATTATCTTTTATCGAAACGGAGCTGTTTGAACATAAAATATTGGAAAATGGTGGTAAGGTTTGCGTGGCAAAGTTCAACCTAACAGCAGGAACTTGACTGATCCATTTCCACCCGTGAAGAGAGTCGTTGATAAGAACCAATGATTGAGGTTCCACCTGACTTCTTTCTGCCTCTAGGTCTCTTCCGATCAAGAATGGAGTTGGATTGGAGCTTAAATCTACAAGACTTACTCCGCCAACATATTGCCCAGCTTGCAACCACTGCGGACCCGTACCAGCATTAAAGTCAAAATCAATCCATCTTCCTAGCATAGAGGCACTAACAGTAGTTGGAACCAATGACTCTGCTATTACAACACTTAGCGCTCCACTTAAACTGCTGCTATCTTCCTCATAAAGATAAACCCTAGGCAGTATTTGGGCTCCTATTATGCTAGGTTCATCAGGAATAAAAAAAGAAAGCGACAAAACTGTATCTCCCTGTGCAACAGTGAAAAGATTGCCTATAAAGTCTCTAAAGTTACCTCCACCTATAAATTGATGAGTGCCAATGGAAGCGATAAATGTGTCTTGTTCTGTTTTAGCTAACCGTGAATTTGTATTGTAGTAACGAACTGAATCAACAGCAGGAGAGTCAAAAGTGCTGTCTGCCATACATTCAAGCGAATAAGTATAAGCACCTTCATTTCTAATGTATCCTGTACAGCTATGATTAATCGTTTGTTGATCACCCGGATTAAATTGATTCCGCAGAAATAAAGTATCTACACTCAACAAACCAGAACCAGAAGAAAGCACGCCGCTTGAATCTTGATAAAGTTTAGAAACGCAAAAAGCATTATTAAGCGTATTCGCGCCAATATTTTCTACGTCAAACTCAAAAAATCGAGGACATGCATTGTAGGCGGGACGAACATATGAAATAGGATTGATCCGAAAGGTGTCTGACGAGCTCATTCTAATCTTGGAAAGCTTTAACTGTCTACTTGGGCCCTCTAAAAGCATTACATCATCAATCATCCAATAATAATGACTAGCACCGCTTTGCACGAACCGAAGGTAGGCAGTTGATTGATTTGCCAGAACTGAAGAAACATTGATTCGCATATATTCTCCATTTTCAGAAGAAGCTTCGGCTGTTCTATTGTTTATTGTTGAAAAAACGGTCCAGTTTACACTATCTGCACTCACCTCAACATAAAGTGAGTTGGTATTATTTCCATAAAAGCGTTGCGATTGATAAAAACTAAGGTGTACTGAAGGTTTGGGAATAATAGAAATCGCAGAAGATGTAATGCTTGCATTCACATTTACGAAACCGCCAGTCGGACTTGGAGTATTGTATAGATCAGAAGGTAGTAATAAATAACCATTGGCACTGCTCGGCGAATTCAAAGCCAATGCTTGGGCCGAATATTGCCCGCCGGGAGCGGTGTTTGACCAAATCCATAAATGACTTGTACTGCTTTGACTCTGGCTTGTCCATCCGGTGGGCAACTGACCGGCAAAATCTTCATGATAAAGTGTATCACCGGCAATCAGCTGAGCCTTTAAAGAGAAAACTAAAAACAGAAAAGTGCTAAACCGTAAAATAAATTGTGCTTGCATGAGAAAATCGATTTTACATAAAAGTACTCATTTACTGCATATGCTACTGCGAAAAGAAAGCCAAGAGGATGACAGATACACCAACTAAGCTAGCGTAAAAGATTCCAAGTAATGGCAGTTTCCATATAAGTTGTTTAACCTTTTGCTCATAAACTTTTCGAATAGCCATAAAAAGATAGATCAGCAGGTAAAAGGCAAGTAAAATAGCTAGGAAAAAATTCACCAATTGCAATTCAACTAATGCTAATAGCCAACTTAAGATCAGGTATATACTCCCAATACTGAAAATGCTTGCATGAAAATGAATAGAGAATATAAAGTGAGTAAGCGGTCTTCCACTTTTCCGAAAGAAAAGAGCTAAAAGCAAAGAAAATAAGGGAGAAAGTAGAAAAAAGAGTTTAGGTAGGAAAGATTCAAAAAACTGATCCCAAAATTGCTCATCCATGCTGAGTTGCGCACTAGCATTGCTTTCCTCAACTTTCAATATACTTAGCAATAAAAAGAAGAAAATACTGCTGAAAATAAATAAGCGGAGCGGTGGAATGTAACTGACCCGCTTTCCCTTTAAATATTCTAAGGTTAAAAATCCCGGACGAATAAAAAGTGGTTTTACTGATTGAAAGATCTTAGAATCGAAAGTAAAATAATCACTCAAAAACTGACTCAGAAAGGCAGTTAAGCTGCTATCTTTACTAACCGACTGTCCACATTGGGAACAAAAGGAATCTGACGGATCTAACTTTTTTCCGCAGTTCAAACAATTTTCGCCTTCAATTGCCTTCATTTTAATTATTTTGGTCAGTGTGAATTTTGATCAGTCTTTTATGCGTCCCTTCGCTCGCCTTTTAGCTTTTATTTTCCTTTTCGGCCTCAGCCATATGGCTATTGGGCAAAAGGCATCAAACAACAAACTCACAGATTCTAAAAGTATACATAAAAGCGATTCAACTTCTGAAAAAGCAGTTCTGGATACTGATGAATCCTTAAAATATATGGGTAGCCGATTATTATTTCAGGTAAAAAAGCGCTTGCATTTAGTCGACGATGCAGAGTTAAAAGCTGAAAAAAAAGCACAAGAAAAATCTAATAATGTCAAATTCTCACTCTTTGGTCTAACCATAGAAAAAGATTGATATGGGGTCTTACTTCGCTAAATTAAAAAGCAAGCAAATTGTCTTAATTATCGGCCTTTCTGTATTTGCCCTCTATGGCAATACCTTAGGTCACGACTTCGCTTTAGATGATGCTATTGTCATAACCGACAACGAGTTCACTAAAAAAGGATTTTCAGGGATTTGGGATCAGCTAACTAATGATCAGTTTGTGGGCTTCTACGGCACCAAAAAGGAATTAGTTTCTGGAGGGAGGTACCGGCCGCTTTCTATGGTCATGTTCAACATTGAATATGCTTTATTTGGTGAAAATCCATTCATCAGTCATTTAATGAATGTGCTTTGGTACTTGCTCAATGCACTTTTGCTCTTTCTTGTTTTAAAGCACTTGCTGCCAAAAAAATGGGAAGAAAACCCTTGGATTCCACTTTCATTATTGGTGACCCTGATCTGGGTTTTTCACCCGATTCACACTGAGGTGGTAGCCAACATTAAAGGGCGCGATGAAATCATGGCTTTTTGTGGCGAATTGCTTACCCTTTGGTTTTTGCTTCAATGGCTTGAAAAGAAACAAATTGGGCAATTGTTAGGCATGGCAGGAGTTTTCTTCTTAGCATTATTGGCAAAAGAAAGTGCCATAACCTGGTTGGCCGTTTTTCCTTTAGCGATTTATTATTTCAAAAATGAACAGCTCAAAAGGGCACTTCCTGCTTTCGGATTGCTTCTTTTTGTTGCCCTTGTTTGGCTTGGAATCAGATATAAAATAGTGGGTGGAGGAATTAGTGATGTGGCCGACAATCTGATGAACGATCCTTTTTTGGAATCTACTACAGCAGAAAAATATGCCACCATTATGCTAACCTTGGGTAAATATGTAAAGCTGCTGTTTTTTCCGCATCCTTTAACCTATGACTATTACCCCAAACACATTCCAATTGTAGGTTGGAATAATCCCATGGTTATTCTTAGTGCTTTTCTCTACCTCAGCATGATTGGTGCAGCAATCGTTGGTTTTTTTAAACGAAACCTATACAGTTTTGGAATTTTAATTTTTCTGATCACCCTGAGTATTGCTTCTAACCTCTTATTCCCTATTGGCGCTTTTATGAACGAGCGTTTCATCTATGTTTCCTCCTTAGGCTTTTGCCTCATTCTTGGTCATTTTCTGCTCTTTGGCTTGCATGAAATAGTAAGGCATAAGCAGCAATTCAAAACAGTCTTCAGCTTGCTTACAGTCATAATTTTAAGTCTTTACAGTCTAAAAACAATAAGCAGAAATTTAGTTTGGGAGAATAACCTGACCCTTGCCACGCATGATGCTAAGGTTTCAGTTAATGGAGCTAAAAGTAATGTAATGGCCGGTGGATTATTGACAGAAGAAGCATTGAAGGCCAATAATCCTGCTGAAAGAAAACGGCTATTACAAGAAAGCATTTTCCATTTAGAGCAGGCACTTAGAGTATATCCTGATTACATCGATGCATTATTGCTGATGGGAAATGCCGAATGGGAAATGTATCGTTCGGTTGAACGAGCAATGCCTTTTTATTTTAAGATCCTATCCATCAATCCGCAGAATGCCAATGCTTGGCGAAATATATTAGTGGTCTTGGAGCAAACAGATAAGATCGATTACAAAATAAAAACTTACGAAGAGCTTCGGATCATTGATCCTCAAAGAGAAATGGTTTACGTTAACCTAGGTAGAGCCTACGGCAGAGGTAGAAATCAATTGACAAAAGCTTTGGATATCTTTCAAAAAGGATTGCAGCGCTTTCCTAACTCCTATGAGTTGTTGAGCAATAGCGGTACGGTTTACGGACTGCAAAAAAATTACCCTGCTGCCATAACAGTGCTTCAAAAAGCTACTTCAATCAGGCCAAACAGCTCTAAAGCTTTTATTGACCTTGGTTTAAGTTACTTTTACAATGGACAGCTAGAAGAAGCTAAAAAAGCTTTTGACCGTGCAAAAGAATTGGATCCAAATTTAGAACGCAATAAACTACCTGTATGATGAATCCTGAGATTAACTTTCCCGAAGAATTTCCGGTTTTAGAAACCGAAAGACTAAGCCTACAAGCTTTCACACCCAATGATGTCGACCATTTCTTTAATTTAAGATCAGATGAAGACTTTATGATGTACTTGGGCTTGCATCCAATCAAGAAAAAGTCTTCTGCACGGGATCGCATCCACGATATCATTCACGACTTTAACACAGAAAAGGGCTTGAGTTGGAAAATTGCCTTGAAAGGAAGCAGCGATTTAATTGGCTATATCGGCTACTGGAAAATAGATTACCAGCATTACAGGGCAGAGATTGGCTTTGGCCTTGACCAAGAACACCAACAGCAGGGTTTCATGACAGAGGCCCTTGGGGCGGTTAGAGATTATGGATTTGAGCACTTAGGGCTTCACAGCATAAAAGCAGATACGGATCCTAGAAATCAAAGCTCAATTCACTTATTGGTGAATAGTGGCTTCAAAAAAGAAGCGTACTTCCGTGAAAACTATTTCTTTGATGGAGAATTCTTGGATAGTGAGTTCTATTGCATCATTCGCAGCGATTGGGAGAAACTAGCGTGAGACGGCTGCGCTGTTAGAAAAGAGAAAATAGATTAAAGACGAAGGATTAAGGTTGAAGGATTAAAGCTAGTGTATGAAAGTGGTTCTTTTTAATTTGCTTTAAACTTTAGTCTTTCATCTTTTATCCAGATTAGACCGCTACGCTGTTAGAAAATAGATTAAAGACGAAGGATTAAAGTTGAAGGATTAAAGCTAGTGTATGAAAGTGGTTCTTTTTAATTTGCTTTAAACTTTAGTCTTTCATCTTTGATCCAGATTAGACCGCTACGCTGTTAGAAAAGAGATTAAAGACGAAGGATTAAGGTTGAAGGATTAAAGCTAGTGTATGAAAGTGGTTCTTTTTTTATTTGCTTTGGTCTTTCAACTTTTATCCAGATTAGACCGCTACGCTGCTAGATTTTAGAAAGTGCTTGCTTGCAACTCGAGTTAATTTTCACTTTATTTCTTTCTTAACCGCGAAGACCGCTAAGAATACATAAGTCTTCG
>P_1C_Liq_1_UnCtyDRAFT_1000070_pt1 | contig 21079 bp, 15 predicted proteins | sample Pon1CUnioCityCA_2_FD_10230 | JGI IMG/M metagenome (IMG submission 10230) | reverse complement strand
AAATCTGGATTTGTTATAAAAAGGGGGAATATTGAAACTTATGTCGAAAAACTCCGTTTACTTGTTGAAAACAGGGAATTGCGGGAAAAGTATGGTACTTTTGGGCAGCAGTTTGTTCGTCAACAATTTAGTTATCAGCGATTAGTTGCTGATATGGATCGATATTATAAAACGTTGATAAAAAATGAATAGTACGTTTTACAAATTTATATTAGCTTTTGTTGGTGTTGTTTTGCTCAGCGGTTGCGGAGTGAACAGTCATATCATGTTTCAAGATGAGGATGAGGTGATTAGAGAAGATATTCCTTTGTCACCATCAGATGCTTATAGGATCTCTCCAGATGATAAAATTCGGTTCACGATGTATGCGGAAGAGGGGAAGCGCATAGTTGAAGTGATGTCAGGTATTTCTGAAGACGGTGAGACAGCTAGTCGCATTGGGGTAGGTGGAGAGATTGAGTACCTGGTTCGCACTGACGGAATGGTAGAACTTCCGATTCTAGGAACAGTACAAGTTGAAGGTTTAAGTATCGTTGAATGTCAGGAAAAACTAGCGGAACTTTATGGACAGCAGTACCGCAATCCTTTTGTTCTGGTAGAAGTGACGAATAGAAGGGTGATTGTTTTTCCTGGTTCGGGCGGAGATGCAAAAGTGATTCCTATCACCAATAATAATACAACATTGATGGAGGCTATTGCATTGGCCGGAGGAATAACGGAACGAGGGAAAGCCAAAGTGATAAAGGTGATGCGTAAAATAGACGGTGAACGAAGAGTTTATCTCATTGATTTGAGTACGATGGACGGGTTAAAATACGCCGACATGATTGTACAGTCAAATGATTTTATATATGTGGAGCCAACAAAACAATTATCGCGCGAGCTCTTGAAAGAAACAGCTCCAATAATTTCATTGATTTCTTCGGCAATTGTCGTCATTTCAGTGATTATTTCATTGTAATAGTGTAATGCAAAATGAACAGGATAAAATAGCGGGAATTTTTAATATCGATTTTGATGTGATACGCATTGTTTTGCGTCGCAATTGGTATTGGATTTTCATCTTGCTGGGACTTTGCGTCGCCGGAGCTTTTTTCTATTTGAGATATACAAAACCAGTTTATGAATCACACATGTTGATTCAGATAAGTTCTGAAAACCAAGGGGCTGACGTTTTAGACTTTAAAAAACTCGATGAGGAGTCTTCCATATCTAAAGAAATAGAATTGCTTCGATCTGAATTATTGTTCCGCCGAGCAATACGAGATTTGCACCTCGATATCAGTTATTATGCCGAAGGAGATGTACTCACCGAAAAAAGATATGAATACAGCAATTTCACCATCGTTCCACATGTCCTTAAGGACTCAGCTCTTTGCAATCAACCTTTGTTTGTATCGGTTGAGGATGAACAGATTAGTATTAGTCTTGATCGGCAAGGTAAAAAGCGTTGGCTGTGTAAACCGAACGAACGCCTTGAAACACCCTATTTTGAAATTACACCGCAGGTAGCTAATTGGGACGATTTTGTCAAGGATAATTCAACCAATCAACTTTATTTTGAGTTTAATAATCTTGACATTTTAGTGGCACGGTATATCAGCAAGTTGAAAGTAACCCCGATCGACCCAAGTGCTAAAACGATTGAAATCAGGTTCGAAAGTCACAGCTCTCGCTTTGCGCATGATGTCGTTCAATCAGTGGGAGCCAACTTTTTTGAGTACGACGAGGATTTTAAGAAGGAAAGTGCTGAAAATGTGCTTTCTTTCATATCTGTGCAACTGGATTCGTTGCAACGAGAACTAAGCGAGTCCAAAGACAGTATAATGGCTTTTCAAAGACGGGAAAGTCTTCCCAATGCAGATAGTTATAGTGAATCTGTAGAAGACAAGTTAGATCAGTTTCTGTCGGATGAATATGAGGTTAAAAGTGAGTTGCGTACACTTAAAATGCTCAAAACTGAATTGTCCAGCGACGCCAACAGCTTAGAGATCTATCAATTGATACCGCAATTGTTGGGAAAGTCATTTGAATCCAGTTTAGACGAACAGGTTACTACGCTGCAAGAACTTATTGAACGTAAAGAGGATTTAAGTTATCAAGTGACCAATAACCATCAAGTGATTGAAAAATTGAATGCAAGGATCGATAATCGGGTCGATTATATCAACAAAATAATCAAAACAATTAATGGACGACTTGAGAATAAGTTAGCTGTTATTCAAAAAGAAATCCACCGACTAGAAAATCAATATTACGATCTACCTGAAAAACAGATGGAATTATCGCGATTAAAAAATATACAGAATCTGAATGAAAAATATTACACGCTGCTTACAGAAAAGAAAGTGCTTTACTCTATATCGAATGCAGGTTATACCCCTCAGAATAAGATTTTAAATCCACCTTCAAAACCTGTTTCACCCATTGCCCCAAATGGCAAGGTGATTTATGGTATCGCTACTTTTTTAGGTCTCAGCTTAAGTTTTGGACTACTACTTATAAAGTATCTGACGTTCGACGAAATAAATGAAGTTAATGAATTGCGTAAGATTTTGCCTTCCAATATCGGTGTGCTAGGATCAGTTCCCAAAGTTCGACAGAAAATGGAGCATTCTCAACTCTTGGTTTCTGACGCTCCAAAATCGAGAGTGAGCGAGTCATTCAGGACCATTCGAACAAATTTGTCTTTCGTTGATAAACGAGCGCGTACAATAGCTGTCACGTCTTCAATTTCAGGCGAAGGAAAAACGTTTATTACACTTAATTTAGGAGGTATTATTGCGATGAGCGGTAAATCTGTAGTTATCCTGGATCTCGATTTGAGAAAACCGAAGGTTCATCATGGCTTTAATGGTGATAACTCCGTTGGGATGAGTAATGTTCTGGCGGGCCATGCTGCGATTGGAGATGTGATTTGTGATACTCCAATTAGAAACTTGTCTTATGTTTCTGCAGGACCTATTCCACCGAACCCTTCAGAATTGATTTTAAGTGATTATTTTGATGAGGTCTTGCAAAAGTTAAAAGAAAGTTTTGACATGGTTATTATTGATAATCCACCCGTTGGATTAGTTTCCGATGGAATTAATGTACTTTCTAAGGTAGACATACCCATTTACGTATTTAAAGCGAATTACTCAAAGCGGAATTTTGTTAAAAATGTGGTGGACATAGCAGACCCAAAAGAAATTGAACATTTGAATGTTGTACTCAATGCAGAATCACAGTCTAAGACCGCTTACGGGTATGGGTATGGCGGTTATTATTCAGACGAGGAGAAAAAAAGTTGGTTCAAACTTAAAAGGTAATTCAGGTGAAGGTAGAACAAACAGCTATTGATGGAGTCGTGGTGATTGAGCCACAAGTATTCGGAGATGAACGCGGGTATTTTTTTGAATCATTTAATGCCAGAAAATGGGATGAAAATTTAGGAAGGGTGCCTCAATTCGTGCAGGATAATGAGTCCAAGTCTCATCGAGGTGTTCTCCGGGGGTTACACTTCCAGAAGCCGCCATTCGCGCAGGCAAAATTGGTGAGAGTTGTTCAGGGATCTGTACTTGATGTAGCGGTAGATATAAGAAAGGAGTCACAGACATACGGTCAACATGTCGCTGTTCATTTAAGTGCAGAAAATAAAAAGCAACTGTATGTACCTGAGGGCTTTGCACATGGATTCCTTACCCTTGAGGATAACACCATCTTTAGTTATAAGTGTACGAACTTTTATGCACCAGATAGTGAAGGCGGACTCTTGTGGGATGACCCCGAATTAAAAGTGAATTGGGGAGTTAACAATCCTTTAATAGCTGATAAAGATAAGGTTTATAGTAATTTTTGTAACTTTGATTCCCCATTTTAATTAGGGATACGTGTTAGAAAACTACTTTTTAGAAATTGCTGCTTTTTTTTCCGGCGCTGTATTGATATCCTGGCTAATCAATCGGTTGCTGCTTAAATTCTCTCGAAATCTAGGTATACGCAATAAAAATGATGTTGTGGTACGCTGGAGCAACGAGTCGAAACCCTCACTTGGAGGAATAAGTATGTACATCACGTTTATGATCACCACAGTTTTTTATGCGTCCTATCACCAGGGGGATTCTATCTTTAACAATACACAGTTTATTGGTTTGATGTTGGCCTCAGCTGTAGCTTTTGGGATTGGATTGGCCGATGATGCTTATAATACGAAGCCATTGCTCAAGTTGAGTGGTCAACTCTTATGTGGGATTATCGTAGCGGGATCTGGAAGTGTGATCCAGTTATTCCATCATGAGACTGTTGACCTAATCATCACAGTAGTTTGGATCGTTATTGTGATGAATAGTCTCAATATGCTTGATAATATGGATGGAATTACGGCAACAGTAGCATTATTTATTTTGTTGGCCTGTATGTTCATGATCTTAATGGTCGCGAATTATCAGTTTAGTTTTTGGGTTATTATCTTAGTCGCTGAAATTGGTGCAATCGTTGGTTTTCTGTTTTATAACGTGAACCCCTCTCGAATGTTTATGGGTGATACGGGAAGCCAGTTTATTGGGTTGTATGTAGGCTTTTTTGCTATTCAGGGCTTGTGGAACGTACCAGCGGAAGTAGAGGTGCCTTCTTGGAGCGGTCTGTTGTTGGCTTTGGTTGCCTTTGCTCCCGCAGCGGCAGATACACTAACTGTGGTGATCAATCGGTTAAAAAGAGGCGTTTCCCCTATGGTTGGAGGGAAAGATCATACTACTCACCATTTGGTGTACAGAGGCTTTTCAGATTTACGGGTTTGGTTGGTTTTCTTGATGATCAGTGCTGCATCTCTTCTTTTGACTATTCTTCTCGGACGATGGATTCTAATGGGTGAGGTAAGTATCACTTGGTTGGGACTCGTTTTTTTCTTGCTTGTATTTCTCTCGCTTTATTGGAATACAATGAAGTATAAACCGCGAGGCTGAATTGAATCTACTTTTTACTACGAGATAAATCACTATTTTTGTGACCCCTAAAAATGCGTTGAATGAAGCTAATTATACTTTTATTTCTGTGTACAATTTTTGTAACGTGCGTTCAACAAGAAGAACAATCGTCAACAACCAACCAAGAAGTTACCTCTCTTCGTCAGTTTAATATTCCAGAGGTTCCGAATAGTATTCAGTTTGCGGGAGAAACGATAGCACTTGATACGAGAGATCAAATAGAGCGATTTGATCGAGAATTGATTGTAAATAACTTTTGGCATTCCAACACAATCCTTTTTATGAAGCGAGCCCATCGATGGTTTCCCAAGATGAAAGAAATTTTTAAAAATTATGATGTTCCTCAGGATTTGATTTATATCAGTATTGTCGAAAGTGGACTAATGCAGGTAAGAAGTCCTGCAGGAGCACGTGGATTTTGGCAATTAATGCCACAAACAGCTCGGCAATATGGTTTAATTGTCAATGGTGAGATTGATGAGCGGCTTCATGTAGAAAAGAGTACTCGGGCAGCGTGTCAATATTTGCGGAATGCTTATGAAGAACTGGGTTCTTGGTTGCTGGCCGCTGCGGCATATAATAGAGGTGTTCGGGGAATAGAAGACGCCTTAGAACATCAACAGGTGGATGATTATACAGATTTACAGCTAAATGCAGAAACACACCGTTACGTATTTCGCATATTGGCCGTTAAACTAATTATGAAAAACCCTGAGGAGTTTGGTTTTCATCTTACTCAAACGCAAATGTATCCTGAACGGAAAGTGCGAAAAGTTCAAGTTACCGAAGACATAGATGACCTCGTAGAATGGTCTTTGGAGAGAGGAGAGCTATACAAAACAACGCGACAACTTAATCCATGGATTCGACAATCTTATTTGAAAGTGCCTCGTGCTGACACGATGATATTAAGTTTACCTGATGAAACGAACAACTCTATAACTTCAGCGGTTATGAATGATACGATCAAGAAGAATTTATGAGCGAAAGCATTGAAATTTACGGAGCTGAAGAGCACAACCTAAAGAATGTTGATATTACGATACCCAGAAATCAGCTGGTGGTATTTACAGGTTTAAGTGGTAGTGGTAAATCCTCTTTAGCGTTTGATACTATTTTTGCAGAAGGTCAGCGACGGTACATTGAGACTTTTTCCTCTTATGCGCGCCAATTCCTGTCAGGGATGGACCGCCCTAAAGTTGACAAAATTGAAGGTCTTTCTCCCGTGATCTCAATAGAACAAAAAACTGTTTCTAAAAATCCGCGCTCGACGGTAGGAACAATCACGGAGGTATACGACTTTATGCGGTTGTTGTTTGCTCGACTGGGGACAGCTTATTCTTACGTATCAGGTGAGAAAATGGTCAAATATTCCGATGATCAAATTGTTGACCTCATCCTAAAAGAATTCAGTGGAGAAAAGGTTGTTTTTCTGGCTCCCTTAATCAAGGGGAGGAAAGGACATTATCGCGAGCTCTTTGAAAAAATAAGGAAAAAGGGATTTACAAAAGTACGTGTCGATGGAGATATTCAGGATATCAAAAGCGGCATGAAACTGGATCGCTATAAAATCCATGATATTGAAATGGTAGTGGACCGTGTAATAGTCGATAAATCGGACCGTCAGCGCCTAAAGAGTGCTGTGGAAGCTACAATGCAGCATGGAGATAAATCGATGATGCTCCACAAATATGGGACTGATGAAGTTCGTTTTTACAGCCGTTCGCTCATGTGTCCAACTTCAGGAATTAGTTATCCAGAGCCCGAACCAAATCTGTTCTCATTTAATTCTCCCTACGGAGCATGTTCAAATTGTAGCGGACTTGGTGAAGTATCTGTTATCGATATGAAAAAAATAATTCCCGATCCAAAGCTTTCGATAAAAAAAGGAGGTTTGACCCCCTTAGGGAAATATAAACGCACCTGGATATTTGATAAGCTTGGCGATTTGCTAGAGGCGGAAGGGTATAGTATAAATACGCCATTATCGGAAATTCCGAATGATGTCATGACGACGATTCTGTACGGTCGTGAGGCGACGAGAAATAGATTGGGGAAAAATGTTTCTGCCTTTGAGGGGGTCGTGGATTTTATGACGCGTCACTTTGAAGAAAAGCATTCAAAAAAAGTAACACGTTGGGCACAGTCGTTCATGAATAAAAAAATATGTCCGGAATGTGAAGGTTCGCGTTTGAATAAATCGGCACACTATTTCAAGATCGAGGGGCGACATATTGGCGAGCTGGTGCAGCTGGATATTGCAGAATTAGCTGATTTTTTTAAAACCTTGCCTCGTAAACTGTCAAAAAACGAATTGAAAATTGGAAAAGAAATTCTGAAAGAGATCAATGACCGACTTTCCTTTATTCTTGACGTTGGATTGGATTATTTGACTTTAAATCGCTCGGCAAGGACACTTTCCGGTGGAGAAGGGCAGCGAATTCGACTGGCCACGCAAATTGGTTCTGAGTTGATGAATGTTTTGTATGTTCTTGATGAACCGAGTATAGGGCTCCATCAACGAGACAACACCCGTTTGATTGATTCGCTGAAACAGTTGCGCGATGCGGGAAACTCTGTCATAGTTGTAGAGCACGACCGAGAAATGATTGAGTCAGCCGATTTTATTGTGGATATTGGACCCGGAGCAGGAGTGCATGGCGGTGTCATTCTTAGTGCGACTAATTATGAAAACACACTTAAAACCAATTCTTTAACAGCTCAATATCTTAAAAATGAACGCGTTATTCCAGTTTCGAAAAAACGTCGAAAGGGAAATGAAAATAAACTAGTGCTTAAAGGAGCTTCAGGACATAATCTCAAAAATGTCAAAATGAAGATCCCTTTAGGAACTTTTACATGTATTACGGGTGTTTCAGGAAGTGGAAAATCAACATTAATCAATCAAACACTATATCCTATTTTAAATGCTCATTTCTACAAGGGGGTAAAGAAGCCGCTTCCCTATAAAGAAATAGAAGGGTTAGAGGCGCTGGATAAAGTGATTGAAATCAATCAAAGNCCTATTGGCAGGACTCCACGTTCGAATCCAGCAACGTATACAAAGGTGTTTGATGAAATCCGCAGTTTGTTTGCTAGTTTGCCAGAAGCTCAAATTCGCGGATATAAGCCCGGTCGTTTTTCATTCAATGTGAAAGGTGGTCGCTGCGAAACTTGCAAAGGGGGAGGACTTAAACAAATTGAGATGAACTTTTTACCCGATGTGTATGTGGAATGCGAAACATGTAAGGGGAAGCGTTATAATCGAGAAACACTAGAAGTTCGATACAAAGGTAAATCTATTTTTGATGTGTTGGATATGACCATTGACGATGCTGAATCATTTTTTGAGCCTATTCCAAAAATTTATCGCGTCGTCTCGACATTGAAATCTGTTGGGCTCGGATACGTCAAACTCGGACAACCTTCAACAACTTTGTCCGGAGGGGAAGCGCAGCGTATAAAACTGGCTTCTGAGCTTGCTAAACGCAGTACAGGTAAAACGATTTATATATTGGATGAACCTTCTACTGGTCTTCATTTTGAAGATATTCGAATGTTGCTGGATGTGTTGGATAAGCTTGTTGAAGAGGGGAATACTGTATTGGTAATTGAACACAATTTAGATATTGTTAAATTCGCGGATTATATTATTGATATCGGCCCTGAAGGCGGAAGTAAAGGAGGTGAAATAATAGCCGAAGGAACACCCGAGGCATTATCAAAAAAGAAGAAANCATCATTTACGGCAAAATTTTTAGCCGAAGAATTAAAACGATAATAGATGAAAAAAGATTGGTACGAGATTAAAACCAATGACAGCTGGGCGATCTTTAAGATCATGGCAGAATTTGTTAATGGTTATGAAAGTATGGCTAAAATAGGGCCATGTATTTCTGTTTTTGGCTCGGCAAGAACACAGCCCCAAAGTAAGTACTACCAGTTGGCTGTCAACGTTGCGAAATTATTGGGAGAACGAGGCTATGGAGTCATTACTGGTGGTGGTCCTGGTATTATGGAGGCTGGTAATAAGGGTGCCCAAGAAGGTGGTGGTAAATCGGTAGGTTTGAACATTGACTTGCCTTTTGAGCAAAGTGGAAACCAATATATTGATCCGGAATCTAATTTGAAATTCGATTATTTCTTTGTCCGAAAAGTAGTTTTTGTCAAATATTCACAAGGGTTTGTTGTTTTGCCTGGAGGATTCGGGACAATGGATGAGCTATGTGAAGCACTTACATTAATTCAGACAAAAAAAATCAATAGAAAACCCGTTGTCCTGATTGGGAAGTCATACTGGGAGGGACTCTTTGAATGGATTAAATCGACAATGCTTGCTGAAGGGAATATCTCTGAGGATGATCTAGACCTTTTTGCGCTTGTGGATACTGAGGAAGAAGCTATTGATTATATTGATGAATTCTTTAAAACGCATGCACTCACTCCAAACTTCTAAAAGAGGAGAATCGCTCATACAACTGACTTCTGATCGGTTTACAGTTCGATCACTTTCCGTGGATGTTTCATTTTGAAGCGATTACTACTTGGCGGGCGAGAAAATTGATTTTTTAACCAGTAACTTGAGGAATGATCACTACCTAAATGAAAACGTTTTATCTTGATGAAAGTTTCCTTTTTAATTCAACCTTATTTCTCTATATTCGCTAAATATTTGAAGATTATAACTATTACGCGATGAAACTTATCCTCACAAAGAATTTAAGTCGGTTACTCTTTTGCATGTTATTGACGTCTTTTGCTAATGCTCAGCCTTTTTGGACTGAAACGTTCGGCAGCGGATGCAACTCAGGAACGGCGGCTAATGCTTTCAGTTCTCCAAATGGACAGTGGACTACGGAAACACCTGCCGGTAATAATGGTGCAGATGCGAATATCTGGTATGTCAGTGCGGAAGAAAATGGTGTAGGTGTGGGTAATTGTGGAACTGGCTGTGGTTCAAACCCTACATTACATATAGGAGACGCTACTGCAGACACAGGAGCTACCTATCTTACCGATGGTAGCGGTTTTGGTTATGATGTATTGACCGATACTCGCGCAGAATCCCCAATCATTGATTGCTCTGGTCAATGCGGAATTGATCTAACGTTCGAATATTTGGAAAATGGCGATGGAACGAATGATAATTTTACATTATGGTATTTTGATGGTGGAAATTGGACACAACTCGATGATCCGGTAAAGACACCACTTACTTGTGCAACCGATGGTGAATGGTCATCCTATTCTACGACATTACCAGCTTCGGCAGACAACAACCCTAATGTTCAGTTGGGTTTTCGTTGGGTAAACAACACTGACGGAGTGGGAACAAATCCTTCTGTAGCTATTTATAATATTCAGCTTTCATCAACTGATGGAACGGATCCTGCAATTACCTGTGATGGAAATGTGGATGTTTATATGTCTCCTTCGATCTGTGAAGCTCAGGTCCCTGACCTTATTCTGCCGCCCACGGTTGTTGTTTCTGACAATTGTACGGATGACAGTGATTTGCTTGTTTCACAAGATGTTGCTTCAGGAACGCCTATAGCTGGTCACGGTACGACAATAACAGTCAATGTTACTGTTGAAGACCTTTCGGGTAATACGAACAGCTGTGCTATAGACGTGACTGCATTGGATACGGCTGGTCCTGTCATGAATTGTCCTTCCACTCAAACGATTGAAGCCGACGCAGCTTGTGAAGGAACCTTAGACGATTATATATCTTTGGCTACTATTAACGATAATTGTTCGGCTTTTGGAGATTTAACCATTACTCAGAACCCAACACAAGGCACAACGATATCTGGCGATCAACTGGTTGAAATCAGTGCAACCGACAACCTTGGGAATACGAATTCTTGTGATTTTATGGTTGAATTGGTGGATACCACTGCTCCAGTGATTACTTGCCCACCGACGCAAACGCAGTCTACAGCACTGAATAGTTGTGATACGTTGTTGTTAGATTATACGGATGAGGTTGTATGGAATGATAACTGTGTCTCTGATGTCAACAATATGACTTTCCAACAGAGTCCCAGTCCAATGCTAACTGTTTCAGGAACTACCACTGTCGACATAGAAGTTTTTGACCTTGAAGGCAATAGCACATTGTGTAGTTTTGACGTAGAAGTGATTGACGAAGAGGCTCCAGAAATCACCTGTGCCAGTGATTTAACGATAGCTACTGATGCCAATTGCGAGGTACAGTTGCCCGATTTTTCAGGAAATATCGGCTTAAACGATAATTGCAGTAATAACACTGATATTGTTGTTACGCAGTCTCCTTCAATCGGTACTGTAATTAGCGGAGAAGGAACTGTTCAAACCATTACAATGACAGCAGAGGATGAGGCTGGAAATACAAATTCATGTACCTTCGATGTGACACTCTCAGATACAACTTCACCTCAAATTACGTGTCCTGGAACCCAGACGGAGAGCGCTGGGGCTTCATGTGATTTCACAGTTCCCGATTATAGCTCCGCACTCACCTTGGATGACAATTGCAGTGCTGTAGGTGACCTGCTCGTTTCACAAGATGTTGCTGTAAATTCATCGTTACCTGTGGGTTCTCATACTGTGGAAATGACTGTTGAAGATGAGTCGGGCAATATTTCCAACTGTTCTTTTACACTTGATGTGGTCGACGATATTGATCCCACGATTAATTCATGTGCGCCTGATCAGGTTGAAAATGCGGGAGCTAATTGTGAAGCCAATGTTGGTGACTATCGATCACAACTGAGTGCTACTGATAATTGTGATGCGACGGGTGATCTCAGCGTTACTCAAAGTCCGGCACCTGGATCTTTAATTAGTGGTACGACTACTGTCACACTGACTGTAACGGATTTATCGGGGAACAGTTCAACGTGTGATTTAGAAGTAACATTGAATGATGTGATCAACCCTGTTCCAGATTGTTCCTCGGACACTATGGTGACCGTCAATGCATCATGTGGGTACAATGCACCAGATGTGACTGGGATCGTTGGGGGGACAGATAATTGCTCTATTCTTGGAGATATGACCTTAACGCAGGATATAGCACCTGGAACTAATCTGAATGGTGCTCAATCCATTGAAGTGACGCTGACAGATGAGAATGGAAACAGTGCAAGTTGTTTCGTAGACGTCATACCTGATGATACTATTGCGCCAGATATCGCTTGTCCTTCAGATCAAGTTTTCAGTAATGGAACGAATTGTAATTATGCGATCACTGATTTCACATCATTGGCAACAGTTTCTGATAATTGTGGTACACCTGCAGTGTCTCAAATACCTGCTGTGGGAACAGCAATAGGTACAGGAATGCATGAAGTAATATTTGTAGCGACGGACGCTGCTGGTAATGCGGATTCCTGTTCATTTATGTTGACTATAACAGAATCAGTAAATCCAGTGATTACTTGTCCGGATGATACTACGACTTGTGATCCAGTTGTAAACTACGATTTGCCAGCGGTCACTGAAAATTGCAATGGTTATCAATTGACTCAGATAGATGGGTCGGGTTATTCTATTGGTGACGAGTTCCCTATTGGGATTACAACACAAACTTATGAGGTAGCTGACTCATCAGGTAATACAGCTACATGCACCTTCGATGTTGAAGTGCTCGAATATCCCGACACACCTACTATTAACACTACGACTACCGGGCTGTGCGACACCACTAGTTTAAGCTTAAATGCTGAAAACCCTTCTAGCGGTACTGGTGAATGGAGCGTGACCACCGGTGGGGCTACGGTCAGCAATGAACTGGCGAACAATACAGGTGCTACTAATTTAACTTATGGAGATAACACCTTTGTTTGGACTGTCTCTACTACTAACTGTGGAAGCCTTTCGGATTCATTAATAGTTACTGTTTATGAACAGCCATTACCCGCAAGTTTACAGGACTCATTGTATTTGTGTCAAGATACTTCAATTAATATTGCTGCGAATCAGCCCTCTTCTGGTTCAGGCGCTTGGTCCGACGTGGATGGAGTAGTTAATTTCCTCGATAGTTCATCTGCTAATACACTCGCTTTTGATTTTCAGGGCGGTTGGAATGATTTGACTTGGACTATTACTAATGGAACATGCCCACCTTCAGCTGATACGATGAGTGTTTTTTACATGCAGGAAGGAGACATCTCTAACGAGGATACCACAGTGTGTGTTATTAATGATGGTATCAATTTGTCGGGTACGGCAACTTTTGGAGATATAAAGAGTATTTGGTACGTGATTGAGGGAGGTGCCGATTTTGCTAATAGCACTACGTCATCCACATTGGTGACTAATCTTGATGGTGGCGAGAATGTAATTGTATTTGGTCAAAGTCATCCCTTCTGTCCAACTACGTTAGATACTATTACATTGACTGCCGAGCAATGTGGTGAATACCAACCCGTAATACCGACAGTGATTACTCCAAACGAAGACGGACGCAATGATTTATTCGTTGTTGAAAATTTGAATATCCTATATCCTAAGGCGCAAGTAAAAATTGTGAATCGTTGGGGAGATCTCGTTTTTGAGTCTGAAGGATATGAAAAACCATGGAACGGCACACTCATGAATGAAGGAGAACAATTACCTATTGGCACTTATTTTTACAGAATTTTATTGAATGACGGAGAAGGAAACGAATTGAAAGGTTCAGTTAGTATTATCCGATAAACCAAGACTTATGAAAATTTTACTGAGTATATGCATTGTCTTAATGTTCAGCATTGGGGGTTGGGCACAACAAGAAGCACAGTTTTCTCAATATTACAACAATCCTTATTTCTTTAACCCTGCTGCAGGCGGACTCACCAAGACTATTAACATAGATGTCGGTTATCGTCGTCAATGGCTGGGGCTGGAAGGAACACCGCAGAGTTTTTATGTTACAGGGCATTCCGAAATAAGTTTAAACGATCGCGATAAAGTGCTTAATGAATTTAATGTCGACCGTGAAAATATATTCAAAAGTCCAAAGAAAAGTATAGGCATAACAAAACACGTTGTCGGAGGCCGTATGATGAGCGATCAGATAGGACCTTTTCAGAAAACGAGCGTTATGGGAAGTTATGCATATCATTTGCGATTTTCAAAAAAAACTATGCTCAGTTTGGGAATGAGTGCAGGTTGGTCGAGCTTAGGAATTCGAAGTGATAGAGTAGTATTATTGGATCAGGATGACGCTGAATACAACAAGTTTCTCGCGAATAATTCGAATCAAAACTTGTTTGATATTAATGCTGGTATAGCACTATATGGCGAACGCTTCCAAGCGGGTGTTTCAAGCACTCAACTTCTCAAGAATGAATTGGTCATTGACGAAGTAGTAACTCAGTCTCAATTAGGTCGACACTGGTTTGCTTACGGAATGTATAAATTCCCAATTCCCACAACAGATTTAGCAATTGAACCACATTTCATGGCGCAAATTGTGGGAAAAGCACCCGTATCTTTTAATTTGGGTGCACGTGTGATCTATCAACGTCGTTTTTGGGCGAACATTGCATACCGCTTTAATGACGCTCTCAATTTTGCTGCAGGAATGAATGTCGGTCAACGTTTCAGAATTGGCTATGCCTATGATTCTCCAATGGGCGCTGTTCAACAGGCAACAAACTATGTACATGAATTACAACTAGGTATGGTGATTGGAAACAATCGTAACATTGAGAAAGAGCTACAGGACGAAGAAAAAATGTGATTGGTCGAAAAAGTGACCATTTTATGGACATCTTTTAAGAATCAATGATTTAAACTTATTAAATTGTTGATTCGACAAATGAAACGTAAAGCCACACATAGTCTCAATCTACACGAACCTCGCATCCAGGAGGGGCTTTCGTCGTTTTTGGAAGTGATTCATTTTTTTAGCCAATCGGTGATTAATCTGAAATCAGAACAGGACGTGTTTAAGATTCTCGTTGGTGAAATTACGCCCCGTCTGGGATTAGAGGATTGTGTGATTTATAAGGTAGATTACGAGCATCAATGTATTAATCAAGTTGCAGCTTACGGGCATAAGAAAGATGGTAGCTCAGCTATTCTCAATCGACTCACTTTGGATTTAGGAGAAGGTTTTGCTGGTATTGCAGCTCGTGACGGAGAATCTCTGTTAATTCAAGATGTTTCTGCGCACGAAGATTATGTTATGGATCTAATTGAGGCGGGTTCTGAGATTGAAATTCCGATTAAAATCAATGATGATGTATACGCTGTGATTAGTAGCGAACATCCCGAAAAAGGATTTTACAATGAGTTTCATGTAAAGCTCTTTGAAATTCTTGCATCGATCGCAGTGGGAACACTCGTTAAAATACAGGAAAACCAGGAGTTAGCTGCTATTAAACGTCGTCTAGAAAGCATTCTAGAGCGTAAAAGCTCCGATTTAGACCGCGCTATCGATACGTTGTCCTCTCAGTACAGCGAGTTAAAATATCATCACAAAAAACGAGAGTCGCTCATTCAAGAAGTGCACCACCGGGTGAATAATAATTTGCAGATAATTTCGAGTATCCTAAAACTATACATTAATAAGTCAGAAGAAGAATCGAATGATCTCGTGGAGATTCATAACCGGGTACAGACCATGGCCTTGATTCATCAGAATATTTATAAAACGATGGAGATGAACTTGGTGGATGCCACTTCTTATATACGTGATCTCATGAGTTATTTGAAGAGCTTGTATAGAGATATCTATGTTTCTTTTGAGGAACACGTGCAATACAAGCACATGAGTTTAGATACATTGGTTCCATTAGGCCTTTTTATTACCGAGTGTATTCATATGTGGCTTGACCGGGCGATCCACCAGGGAATGGATGAAATTCAATTTACGGTAGATTTAGCTCCATGTGATAACAGTACAAAATACATGCTTAAAATAGCTGATGACCGCGAAAATAAATTATTTGAGCACCTGAATCTGCAGGAGGAAGCGAGTATAAATGCGGTCTTAATTACGGCTTTGATAGATCAACTAGAAGGAGAGTTTGAGGTGGTCTACGATGGGCGAAATTGTTTTTTCCTTTGTTTTAATCTTTTAGGCTAAGAAATGATTTGCACGAAAAGTGTTAGATTTGCGGCAGTATGAGATTGTTATATTTTTTGTTAAAGTATATTTTGAAAATTCCGTTGTGGATTTATTATCCGCGGATGAAAAACGTGAATAAACCGAAAAAGCGTTTCGCAAGAACTATTTTCGCGAGTAATCATTCAGCCTCTTTTATGGATCCTTTGGTGGTGGCGGCAACACAACCCTCGATTGTTTTTTTTATGACGCGATCAGATGTTTTTACCCCGTTGCTGAAACCAATATTATGGGCTTCACACATGTTTCCTATTTACCGCCAACAAGATGGAGAGGATACCAAAGCGAAAAATGAAAAGGTATTTCAAAAGTGTTATCGTGTTTTAAATTATGGTCGAAGCTTACTCATTTTTTCGGAAGGGTTTACCGATGATGTTTTTATTCGACGCTTAAAACCCGTAAAAAAAGGTGCTGTGCGTATTGGATTTGGAGCATTGGAAAAGCAAAACTGGAAAAAAACTATTTATATTCAGGCTGTTGGAGCAAATTACGCTCACCCTAATCATTTGGGCAGTGATTTAGTGATTTCGAATAGTGAGCCGATTTGTTTGAATAATTACAAGGCAGCTTATCTCCGCGACCCGAACAAAACGATTCATGATCTGACAATGGAGGTAGAACGTCGTATGCGTGCACAAATTACGGATGTGAGAAATAAAAAATGGGCACCGTTACATGAGATGATTATGCGTATTACGCGCAGAGGAATGCATGTAACCGATACCAATAAGAATATCCCTCTACTGAAGAGATGGGAATATAGCAAAGAATTAGCCCACTGGATCAATGAGAATGAAAATGCTCAAGAGGAAAAATTGATAGCGTTGAAAACGAGTTTACAGACATACTTTGATGAATTGAAACGGCTCAATGTAAAAGAAAATGATTTGTACCATGTTTGCTCGAGGAGTTGGAGCAAATGGCGAGATAGAACTTTTTTAATTCTGTTATTTCCGATAATGGTGTTGGGTATGCTAAGCAATTATTTGCCTTACATCTTTATCAAGCGTTTTGTTGAACGTTCTTTCCGGAGACGCGTTTTTTGGGGTAGCGTCAAGATGATGCTTGGCGTGGTGGCTACAGGTCTTTTTAATTTGATTTTTCTTTTTGGAGGATATTATTGGGTTTACGCATCTTGGAGTTTTTGGCTGCTCTATTATTTCTTTATCGTCCCTCTCTCTGGAGTTATTGCATACAATTGGTTTTTACGTTTGAATCAGCTCAGACGAAGATCAAGTGTGCAGAAAAACAGCGGTGACTACAGTGTGTTCACAGAGCGAGAGAAGTTGATGAAAAAGATAGAGGAATCTATTCCTGTAGCTTAGTTAACGATTAAGACGAGTGAGTAACCATTGATAGGTGCTGTATAAAAGTAGAGCTATCAGTGAACCTAAAAGTATTCCACCAATAATATCAGATGGATAATGGACGCCTAAATAAATACGGCTATAAGCAACAACACATGCCCAGATTAATAAGAATGGTGTAATCCAACGAAAGGTACTACGCAACCGAAGTGAAAACATAATTGCGATAACGAACGAGTTGGTAGCGTGGCCAGATACAAACCCATATTGACCACCTTTGTAGAGTTCACCTGGTTTCATTTCGTAGAAATATAAAAGGTGCTTTAATGTTTCATGATGCGATGGTCTGTAACGAGCTACACCTTCTTTGAAAAGGTGCGTTGCCGTAAAATCTGCCAACCCCACGGCCGCAAATCCGAAAAGCGTAAACAAAAGAGCTGCCCGAATAGAGTATTTAACATAGACCAAAACAAATAATAAGATATAGAATGGAAACCAGACGAATTTGTTGCTAATGGCCCACATCACATCACTCCAAAAAGGTGATCTCCAACTATTTATAGCTATAAGAAGTTGTTGATCTATTTGTTCCAACCATTCGATCATACCTGCAGTGTTTTCCACAGTAAGTCTTTCAGTTCTGAAATATTTGATTCCGCGACTGAAGATATAAATAAATGAGGAATATCAGGAAGGTCAGGTTCGATTTCAGCGATGAGCTCTTCGTCAAGCATATCGGATTTTGAAATAGCCAATACTCTTTTCTTATCTAAAAGTTCTGGATTATATTGCTCAAGTTCTTTCAGAAGTATCGCATATTCTTTAGCGATATCGTTACTATCCGCAGGTATTAAAAAAAGCAACGTTGCATTGCGCTCAATATGTCGCAGAAATCGCAATCCTAATCCTTTTCCCGTATGGGCTCCTTCAATAATTCCAGGTATATCTGCCATGACAAAAGACTGATTTCCACGATAATCTACCATTCCGAGGTTGGGGCGCAAGGTTGTGAAAGGATAATTCGCAATAGCAGGTTTAGCAGCTGAAACTACCGAAAGTAATGTGCTCTTGCCGGCATTTGGAAAGCCGACTAAACCGACATCTGCAAGTACTTTCAATTCGAGTATACACCAGGATTCACTACCTTCTTCACCAGGCTGAGCGTACTCGGGTGCTTGATTGGTAGAGGTTTTGAAATGATGATTACCACGACCGCCACGGCCACCTTTCATGAGAATATGTTCCTGACCATTTTCACTAATCTCGAAAAGGACTTCATTCGTTTCGGCATCTCTCGCTAGTGTGCCTACTGGAACGTCCAAAATAATGTCATCACCTTCTGCACCTGTCATTAAATTGCCGCGCCCGGGCTCTCCGTGTTTGGCTTTGATGTGTTTTTGATATTTCAAATGGAGTAACGTCCACGTGTTTTCATTTCCTCGAAGAATAATGTGACCACCACGACCGCCATCACCGCCGTCAGGTCCACCTTTTGGAATGTACTTTTCCCGCCTCATGTGGCGTGAACCAGCTCCGCCATTCCCCGAACGACAATATATTTTAACGTAATCAACAAAGTTGTCTGAGGCCATGGTGTATGTCGCTTCTTATTTAATTTTTTCGATGGTTGAAAACAGGCGGTCTGTAATTGATTCGATGCTTCCCATTCCATCTACCTCGTGGAACTTACTTTGTTCCTGGTAGAAGGATTTAACGGGTGCCGTCTCTTTTCTGTAAACTTCAATGCGCTGTTCAATCACTTTAGGATCGGCATCATCAGTCCTTCCAGAATCTTTAGCGCGTTGCTGTAAACGTTCTTTGAGTTCTTCTTCCGGAACGTCTAGCGCGATCATAGCAGATATTGAAGTGTTTTTTTTCTTCATATATTCATCTAGCGCTTTGGCTTGTACTTGTGTCCGTGGAAATCCGTCAAATATAAATCCTTTAGGGGTGCTATGTTTTTCCACCTCAGATTTCACCATGTCGATCGTTACTTCGTCTGGAACCAATTGACCTTTATCGATGTAGCTCTTGGCGAGCTTACCAAGTTCCGTTTTATCTCCGATATTAGATCGAAAAATATCTCCTGTAGAGAGATGTATTAAACCGTAATGTTCAATTATTCTTTCTGATTGTGTACCTTTTCCCGCTCCGGGAGGTCCAAATAATACAAGATTTAACATTTTATTTGTCTTTCAATTCGTAAATATCCTTCGTATTCCTGCCCTCTTCGAGGTAATCCAAACCGTAACCGACGATAAACTTTTTCGGAATTTCAAAACCTACGTATTTTGGAGAGTGTTTACCCTGGAAAGCTTCGGGTTTGTAAAGCAACGAGGCAACTTCGAGGGAAGCAGGTTCATCGTGATTGATCATTGAGAAGATCTTATTAAGAGTCAGTCCAGTGTCAACAATATCTTCTAATATAATGACATGTTTATCCTTAATATCGTTTACTAAGCCTATTAATTCATGCACCTTTCCTGAACTTGAAGTACCTTCGTAAGAAGCTACCTTTATGAAGGAGATTTCACAATTAAAATCAATGTTCTTCAGCAGGTCACCAGCGAACATGAAAGCGCCGTTGAGTACTCCAACAAATATGACAGATTTACCAGAGTAATCGGTGTTGATCTGATCAGCTATTTTTTGAATAGTTGACTGAATATCTGAAGACGATATGTAAGGTTCGAACTCTTTATCTTTGATTCGCACGTTGCAATAAGTTTGAAACCACAAAGATAATATTTTCTAAGTACGCTCAACTTGTGTGTAATGATTTACTGCCACCTCAGCGAATGACTTTTTGCTACGGGACTAAAACTACCGAATACCGGATGTTTTCTTGAAAGTTGAATGAGGTCTTGGTGTGATCATTAGTCAATGGATCATTCAGATTTCTTCTTGTTTATATTTAGTTCGCTTGCAGCAAAAGAAAAGAAATGATTGGAGAACACGTTTTGAATTCGCTATTTTTGTGAATATGGAAAATAAATGGTACGGAGAACAATATAAGTTAGGTGTTCTAGGCGGCGGACAATTAGGGAGAATGTTGATTCAGTCAGCTATAAGTTATGACGTTTTTATTCACTGTATGGATAAAAGCAAAGAAGCGCCATGTGGTCTTTTAGCGAATGAATTCGTCGAAGGTGATATTACAAATTATCAGGATGTTCTTGAATTCGGAGCGGATAAGGATGTGCTTACAGTCGAGATAGAAAATGTAAATATTGAAGCACTTGAAGTTCTAGAGGATCGTGGTGTTCATGTTTTTCCGCAGCCTCGAGTGTTAAAAATCATAAAAGATAAGGGATTACAAAAGCAGTTTTATGTGGATCACGATATTCCCACAGCAGATTTCGTTTTGCTCGAGGGGCGTGCGGATCTCAAAGCCCACCATAGTCGCTTTCCGGCCATTCAAAAAATGCGTACTGGGGGGTATGATGGAAAGGGTGTTACGCGCATTAAGGATGATACGGATGTAGAAAATGGTTTTGATGCTCCTTCACTGCTAGAAACAACAATAGATTTTGAAAAAGAATTATCGGTCATTGTTGCGAGAAATAGAGAGGGAGAAGTTGCCACGTTTCCGTTGGTTGAGTGTGAGTTTAATCCCGACCTCAATCTCGTCGAGTTTTTATTTGCTCCAGCAAACGTGGAGGTGTCTATTGAGCAGCGAGCCGAAGCGCTTGGAAAAAAGGTGATAG
>P_1C_Liq_1_UnCtyDRAFT_1000069_pt1 | contig 21439 bp, 21 predicted proteins | sample Pon1CUnioCityCA_2_FD_10230 | JGI IMG/M metagenome (IMG submission 10230) | reverse complement strand
GAGCGAGACGTCCAATAACAAAAAGCTACACCCTAAATTGCGCACCCCAAAAGTCATCCAAAAAATTAAAACTATCATTGAAGCAAGTACGGCCGATTTTAAAGCATTAAATCTTGCCAATGATGCACCTGCTTTAACACCACTCACTGCGGAAGATAAAATGCTGCGCTCGCGCAACAAAAAGCGCCTCAACAGTATCAAAGACGATTTTGTGGCCCCGGTCAAAGAAGAAATGAAAGCGCTATACGGAGCCCCATTGACCAACTACGTGCTTTCTAACCGGAAAGTAAAACACCTTGTATTGGGAGAGCTCGAGTTATTGAATTATCAGAAACAGATCATCTCAAGTATCGCTGAAAAAATAGGTTTGAACTGGCCAAAATCCCTCTAATAGAATAAAAAAAACGCCAAACACCCAACCTTTTCCGTGCGGTTTACGTATATTAGCTACATAAAATGCATTGAAATGAAGGTATTTAAGGGAATAGTAGGATTGTTTGGAGTTGCTGTAATCGCTTCTTGTGTTGAGCATGAAGTGATCCCACCACCCAAAGAGGAGGTAGACTTGACGTGTTCTTTTTCTGCCACGATTGAAGGAGATGATTACGAATTGATCCAGGATGTGAATGGTTATTACTGTAATCCGACTCAAGCTAAAGAGATCTTACCAACTCCACAGCCTTCTAATGTGAAGTATTTTTCCGAAATACGTTCGGATGCGCAGTTGGACTTCTTAAAAATTGGTTTGGGAAGTTTGAGTTTTAATGCAGACGAAGATATCGACCCTACTGTTGAGCAGTTTACTGCTTTCTTTAATTCAAATACGCTTCCTGATTTTGATGAAAATGCCGATGAAGGTATCGAGATTGTATTCCGTGATGGACAGGGAACGGTTTGGACGAGCATGGATACGACCAATGAGGTTCAGAATTTTGAATTTACTTCGCTCGTTCAAGAGTCTGACGAAGAAGGAGACTACATGAAATTTACCGCAACATTTAATGTTTCCCTTTTTGATGATCTCGAGCAACCAACAGACACGCTTCTGATTGAAAATGGTGTTTATTCGGGATATTTTGAGCGGTAAATGGATCTGAAGATAATAAGGGGCTGCGCGTCTCAACTATAAAAGAATTTAATGCCCGAGAACTGAATATTGTAAGATGGCTGAAGCGTTGAAAATTGCAATTATTGGTGACTTTAATTTTACGTACAACGCACATCATGCCACTAATTTAGCCATTGAACACTCTACCCGCCTTTTGGATATTGATGTCAATTATTACTGGATCCGCATTCATGAAGCAGCAAATTGGAAAGCATCCCATTTTAAAAATTATGATGCCTTTTGGATTGCTCCAGGTCCCTTTGAAAATGTGTTTTTTCTCAATGGTATTTTTCATNATATAATGGATGCTCAATTACCATTGTTTATAACGGGAGAAGGTATACGCGTACTGCTAGATGTCCTCATTAGGTCCTTTAACCTCAACCCCAACCAAGAAAAATTGATTTCTGATAACCTGGCGCCAAAAGAAACGTTTGAGAAAATTGAAGTTGTTCCGGTGAGTGTTGAACTCAAAAAGCTCTATAATGACCTCAGCCGCGTTGAATTTACCGCAGCTCGCTTTTCGATTTATCCGCAACTGCTCGATTACTTGCGCAAAGAATTAGTGGATATAGAAGCGATCAACCAATTTGAAGAACCTGAAATATTTAGTTTGAAATCACAGCCCTTTTGCGTTGCCTCCATGAGCATTCCACAAATCTGTAGTACGAGAGAAATGCCTCACCCGCTGATTAGTGGTTTTTTTAATTTTGCCACCCAATGGACGCAGCAAATGAAGGCGAAATAAGGCGTTGTTTAAAACGTAATCGCTAAAACAAACCACCTTCGGTTCGTTGCTCAAAGCCTTTATCGACGGGAAGGTCAGGGCCCTCTGCAGCGTTTACCGCCAATCGGTCGCAGCGCTCGTTCTCTGGATGACCGGAATGCCCTTTCACCCAAACAAATTTCGGCTCGAATTTTTTGTGCAGCGGTAAGTAACGCGACCACAAATCAACGTTCTTCTTGTTTTTAAACCCTTTTCTTTGCCAATTAAACACCCAGCCCTTTTCAACGGCATCTACTACGTACTTCGAGTCGGAATAAATGGTGACTTCATGTTGATCGGTTTTTAGGTGTTCTAAGGCGACAATAACAGCCAACAGTTCCATGCGGTTATTCGTGGTTTTGTGGTACCCCGCAGCAATTTCTTTCTCTTTTCCACGATAGCGCATCACTACACCATACCCTCCCGGTCCTGGGTTTCCTTTTGCAGCTCCATCCGTGTAAATTTCTATACTCATGAGACAAAGATAATATATTTCACATTTTTTAAGAAAACGAAGGAAACTATGAGCTAATAAAAAGTTTCCATTGTAAAATTTTGTTGTAAATTTGCCGCGCAATGGAAAAAAAGAAACTCGAAATAATTGAAAAATCGTCTGACATGTTTCTGAAACATGGAATAAAATCTGTGACGATGGATGATTTAGCACGAGGCCTTGGTGTTTCGAAGAAAACGATCTACAAATATTTTAACGATAAAGATGACTTAATCACCCGCATTGTAAAGACCAAAACAGCGCAAGATCGTACGGTTTGTGAGGAGTGCCGACACGATGCTGAAAATGCCATTGAATCCTTATTTCAGATTAGCGAATTCGTTTCTTCGATGCTCAGTAATGTTCACTCATCGGTGTTTTTTGATTTAAAAAAATACCACCGCAGTGCTTGGGAGGTAATGGAAGAGCACAAACACTACTTTGTGAAATCCCAAATTAAGGAGAATATATTGCGCGGTCAACGTGAAGGATTTTATTTGGAAACGATCGATTCCGAAGTGTTGGCATCGACCTATGTTTCGATTATGGATGGATTGTTTGATGGTCAATCGTTTGATCTCGATCGACTTAATTTTGCATCTATTTTCCATGAGATCCTTTTGTTTCAAATTAGAGGACTTGCAAGTGATAAAGGAAGAGCTTATTTAAAAAACAGAATGAAACCATGAAATATTTAATAATCTTAATAGTAACCTTTTCTGTGATCCTGGTGAGGGCTCAGGAATTTTCCTTGTATGATGCGCAAACGTTTGCATTGGAAAATGCTGAAAAATTATCCCGTGCGAATCTCGATATTGAATCGGCAGAAAAACAGGTGGTCGAAACAAGGGCGATGGGATTACCACAAATTAACTCCACGATGGACTTTCAAAATTTTCTAACTATTCCTGTTCAAGTCGTCGATGGTGAATTTATTGGTCAACCTGGAACGTTAGTCAGTTTCCGGGCAGGTACAGATTACAATGCAAACGCGGGAGTTTCTCTTAACCAGTTGATCTTCGATGGTTCTTACATCGTTGGACTACAAGTTTCCAAATTTTACACCAAATTTATGGAGACAAACAAAGAGAAAACCAAACAAGATATTTTGGCGGAAGTAACACAAGCTTATGAAATGGCCCTCATTAGTGAAAAGAACAAGGCTTTTGTCGATACGCTTCTAATTGTTACTGAAGACTTGCTCGAGAAACAAAAACATTTATTTGAGACGGGGTTTATTACGCAGGAACAGCTCGATCAAACTGAATATTCAGTGGCGCGAGTAAAAGCGAATGCCATAGCAGCTAATGTAGCTAGTGAAAATGCAAAAACAGCACTAAAAATGACCATGGCTTATCCCATCGGAGATTCCATTGTGCTGACTGAAAAACTGGATGGTCTCCTGGAAGATCAAATGAAGGATTTATCTGGCTCCATAGAGGAGAATATTCAACTCGATTTACTTCGCCAACAACGCGAATTATCTGAATACGATTATAAAAACATGAAAATGAATAATTTGCCAAGGTTGTCTGGTTTCTTCAATCATCAGTATAATGCCTATAGAAATGAGTTTAACTTTTTCGATTCTAACGAAGAATGGTTCGAACAAACGGTGGTTGGTATACAGCTGAATATACCGATTTTTTCAAGTGGAGAGCGTTGGGCGAAAATGCAGAAAGCTAAAATAGCTATCAAACAAGATGAATTGAATATTCAAGAAATGGAGCGCAACTTAAAAGGTCAGGAAGTGCGCCTTAAAAACGATTTGAGGTCTGCTCGCGCACAACTCGCGCTCAAGAAAAAAAATGTAAAACTAGCGCGGAAAATTTATGATAACGCTTTGGTTCGTGCTGAAATTGGAAAAGAGAACAGTATTGAAGTAACACAGAAGTACAATCAACTTATTGGAGCGCAATCGGAATACGTCAACGCGATGATGGAAGTTTTCAAAACAAAAGTTGACTTGGACGAATTATACAATCAATTAATAAGAGAATAATCGATCAGTAATGAAAAAACGAACGAATAATTTTATAGGAGCTGTAGTCATAGGTATGACAATCGTTGCATGTACTCCACAATCCGATTTGGAAAAATTGAAATCGAAAAGAGCTGAGTTGAAATCACAAGTAGCTGATTTGGATGAACAGATTCGTGCACTCGACACTACCCAAACGAAGCTGCTCCCACTCGTGAAGACAAAAAATGCACGCGTCGGTTCTTTTGCCCATCAAATCAATGTGCAGGGAGAGGTCACTTCTGACCGCACAGTGATGATTAATGCGGAGGCTAACGGAATGTTGGATGTAATGAAGGTGAGTGAAGGCGAAAACGTTGCTAAAGGTCAAACGTTGGCAGTGATTGACACTGAAATTTTAACTTCAAACATCCAGGAAGTTAAAACGCAATTGGAATTTGCTGAATACAATTACAATAAGCAAAAAGAGCTGTTTGATCGTGGTGTAGGTACAGAGTACGAACTGGAACAGGCCTCTAATCAGCTAAAATCATTGCAAAAGCAACTGAAAACATTGAAAACACAACGCGCTAAGTCTATTGTTAAAGCACCTTTTAGTGGGGTCGTTGATGAAATTATGACACACGAGGGAGAAATGACAAGCATGCAATCACCATTACTGCGACTCGTTAATAATAATCAGGTAGAAGTAGGTGCGGATATTTCTGAACACTATTATACACGCGTTCAAAAAGGAACCCAAGCAAAGGCTTATTTCCCTACTTTGGATGATACGCTGGACCTGGAAATCACATCAGTTGGAAACTTTATTCATCCAACGAATAGAACATTCAGAGTAAAGGCGAGCATTGATGATAATGAACGGTTGTTACCAAACATGCTGGCCGACCTTTATGTGACGGACTTGACCATTGACACAACACTGGTTGTACCTGCAAAAGGTTTATTGAAATCGCAAAAGAATGAAGATTATATATTCACGCTTCGGAAGGAAGGTGAGCACTTTAAGGCACATCAGATCTTCGTAGAAGTCATTAGCCGCCATGCTCATGAAGCAGCGGTGCGTGTGCTTAAAGGAAATGTCGGCGATACAGATCAAATCGTTGTAGAAGGAGGCCGTGGAATTACAAATGGCGACATCGTCAGAACGCTTTAAATCGATATTATGTCAGAAAATAAAAGCACAAAGATTTTTGGAATATCCAATTGGTCGGTGAAGAATTCAAAGACCGTCTTTCTGATCATTACAATTTTATTGCTGGGAGGGATTATTTCCTATCAATCGATGCCGAAGGAAAACTTTCCGGAGCTACAGATCCCTGAGATTTATGTGGGTATCGCAAAACCGGGTTCTTCTCCGGCGTTTATGTCGGATAAAATTGCAGAAGCAATAGAAAAAGAGGTATCGACGATTAAAAAGGTCGATGAAATCAATGCGAATTCGCAGCATGGATACACCACTGTTCGCATTAAATTTGATTTTGACATCGATGTTAATGAGGCACTGACAAAAGTTAAAGATGCCGTTGACCAGGCGCGATCGGAATCTGATTTCCCAGAACTTCCTGCAGAACCCAACATCTTTGAGATCAACCCGAGTGATTTTCCCATAATGAACATCAATTTAAGTGGAAAAGGACCGAAAGTGTTGAAGGAGATCGGTGAAGATCTCAAAGAAACAATTGAAGATTTACCTGAAATTAACGAAGTGAATATTCGCGGTGTTCAGGAGGAAGAAATGCGCATTGATGTCGATCGACTTAAAGCAGAAGCTGTTCGTGTCTCACTCACTGACATAGAGAATGCGATTAACGCTGAGCACAATACCATTTCAGGTGGAGAAATTCTGATGAATGGGATGCGCAAAACCATTATGATTGATGGTGAATTCGAAAATGCCCAGGAACTCGGTGAAATTATTGTCAAACAACAAGACTACAAACCTGTAAAATTGAAAAACATTGCCGATGTCTATTTCGGTGACGGTGACACGACTTCTTATGCAAGAGAGTTTGGACAACCTGTTGTAATGTTGGATGTCATAAAACAAGGTGGAGAAAACCTATTGGTAGCTGCTGATAATATTGATAAGATTGTTCAGGAGGCAAAAGAAGAGAATGTGATCCCCTCGGGTGTCTCTGTATCTATAACGAATGATCAGTCGACACAAACGCGTGACATGGTAGCAAATTTGGAAAACTCTATCATATTCGGAATAATTCTCGTCACACTTGTTTTGCTTTTCTTTTTAGGAGCACGAAATGCCATCTTCGTAGGTGTAGCAATACCGCTTTCCATGTTGATGTCGTTTTTGATCCTTGATGCGATGGGGGTAACCCTTAATGTAATGGTGCTCTTTTCATTGGTATTAGCACTCGGTATGCTTGTCGATAACGGAATTGTAGTGGTAGAAAACATCTACCGACTCATGGATGAAGAAAACATGCCTCCGTTTAAGGCAGCAATTACTGGTGTGAGTGAAGTAGCATGGCCAATTATAGCCTCAACAGCCACAACTTTGGCAGCGTTTGTTCCGCTGGCGCTTTGGCCAGGTATATTTGGAGAATTCATGAAGTACCTCCCTATCACTTTGATGATCGTTTTAGGATCATCTTTATTCGTGGCACTTGTGATTAATCCAACTTTGACAGCCCTTTATATGAAAGTAGAGCAAGGCACTCCTAAAAAAGGAAAGGGAGTAATCTATGCACTGGCATTTATGGCTGTAGGCGTAGTGTTCGTGGTGTTGAATTTTACAGCATTTGGAAATATTTTGGCTTTAATCGGTATTATTTCCCTGGCTAATATTTATCTGTTCTTTCCAGGTACGCATTATTTTCAGCAGAAATTTTTACCCATCCTGGAACGCATTTACAAGCGCTTTCTGACCTTCGCGCTTAAAGGACACCGACCCGTTATCTTTATTGTTGGTACGTTTTTCTTGCTGATAGGCTCAATTATGTTGATTAACGTCTTTCAGCCAAAAGTTGAATTTTTTCCGCAGAACCAACCTAAGTATGTCAATATATTTATCACTCACCCCATTGGAACGGATATTAAGGAAACCAATAAATCGACATTGGTGCTCGAAGAGAAAGTCAATGAAGTGCTTGAGCCTTACTTGAAAGATACAGTTGGAAAGCCGAAAGATGCATGGATGATTCAATCGATCATTTCTCAGGTAGGTAAAGGTACAGGTGACCCATCGCAAGGACCGAGTATGGGAGACTCTCCGCACAAGGCAAGAATTACTGTCAACTTTGCGGAATTTGAGTATCGTGATTCTGTCAATGCAACAAGTTTCTTACTTCGTAAACTTCAGGGGGAAATTAAAGGGACACTGCCGGCAGACGTGCAAGTATCTATTCAGAAAAACTCCATGGGTCCACCTCAGGAACCTCCAATTAATATTGAATTAACGAATATCGGCAACCCTGATTATAAAGGACTCATTTTGTCGGCGACGGAAATTAAAACGTACCTCGATCGACAAAAAGTTCAAGGAGTTGATGAATTAAAGCTGAATGTCGAAGCTACGCGGCCAGAAATTCCTATCGAAGTAGATCGTGCTCAAGCAAGACGATTGAGTGCTTCAACGAGTCAGATCGGTATGGCTATTAGAAAGGCATTACTTGGGCAGGATGTGGCAACATATACGAAAAACGAAGAAAATTACGATATGGTGGTTCGATTCAAACGTCAGGACCGCTATAACCTTGACGCCTTACTGGACCAAAAACTGATGTTCCGCAACAAAACGGGACAGTTATTGAATATACCGATTCGAAGTGTGATTAAGGATCCAGAAGAAAACATCTCTTATACTGGTGTGGTTCGTAAAGACCAAACACCGATGGTAGTGATTTCTTCTGATGTCTCCGAAGGTTTTAACGCCAATGAGGTCGTGGCGGAGCTCAAAGAAAAAATGCTCGATTACAAAACAGAAGACCAATTACCTAAAAACGTCAAATATTCCTTTACAGGACAGCAAGAAGAGCAAGCTCAGGAAATGGCGTTTTTAAGTCAGGCCCTAATGATCGCCGTATTTTTAATCTTGTTGATTATCGTTACGCAATTCAATTCCTTTTCCACACCGGCAATTATATTATTTGCTGTTGTGCTTTCGTTGATTGGTGTATTCCTCGGCCTTGTGATCAGCGGACAGACCTTTGTAATTATTATGACCATGATCGGGATTATTTCCCTCGCAGGTGTCGTTGTGAACAATGCCATTGTTCTCATTGATTATACAAATATTATTCGTGAAAACCGCAAAGATGAACTTGGACTGGGAGAGGAACAGAGCTTGTCGGATGAAGAAGTGGTTAAAGCTACGATACGCGGAGGAGAGGTGCGTTTACGACCAGTATTATTAACGGCTATAACGACAGTACTTGGACTAATTCCGCTCGCTGTTGGATTGAATATCGATTTTGTAGGTTTGATAACGAATTACGACCCGAATATTTTCATCGGTGGCGACAATAACATGTTCTTCTCACCAATGGCATGGACCATTATTTATGGGTTGACATTCGCGACATTCTTAACGCTCGTCATCGTTCCGGCGATGTATTTGTCACTATGGCGCCTTAAAGTTTGGGTTTATAAAAAGGCGGGATGGAAGTTGCGATCTAAGGTGTAGCTTTGCGTATAATAATAAGACCACCTGGTTTTCTGGATTAAGCCAGGAGATGGTGTATCGTTTTACCTGCAATAATTTGGCATTGGATAAATGCGGGACAACAAGAAACGGAATGGTCTTATTAGCAACAATGGGTAGTGGGCTTCTTGCACGTGGCAATGCCTGGATGAATCTAACATCGGTAGTTATTATCTATAATAATAAAGTCACCTAATAAACTGAAAAAGGAACGAACTGGCATGGTTAATGTTGATATTGTTTGTCAACATATTCTTTGAACAAAAATATATTCAGTAAACTTGAAAAATCGAAAATTTTTAATTTATGATTATCAAAAAGTTACTTTTAGGATTTACCGCAACATTCTTTTTAGCAATGGCACCGCAAGCTCAGGTTGTTTACGCAGAAGATAGCGAATACAATGCTGATATTACAGTATATGTAGTTGACAGTGAATACGATGCTGACCTGATCGTCTACAAATGTGACTCAGAATACGATGCTGATGGCAACGAAGGACTGTGGTATTTTGATGACAGTGAATATAATGCTGACAAAACAATCTATTTTGAAGACAGCGAATATAATGCTGATCTTTTGATTTATTTTACCGACAGTGAGTACGACGCAGGATGGGAGGAGAACGATAAAAAACACTTAATGTATTAAATTAGTCTCAATCATCGTGAACGGGGTAGTTACATGCTCGAAACTGAAAGGTTAACAGTTGCATTTATACCTAGCGATTTTAATGGTGCAGCAGATCTACTGATCTTTAGTTGCCATCATTTTTTCAAAACTTGACCAAAGTGCATCTGCTGTGTGATCCCAGGAAAACAATTTAGCGCGTTCCAACCCTTTTTTGCGCAGTGAGCTACGCAAAGCTTCATTACTTACGAGATTATAAAGTTGTGTAGCGATGTCATCAGTTGAAAAAGGGTCGCAATAGAGAGCAGCACTTCCACCTACTTCGGGGAGTGACGTTTTGTTCCCTGCAAGTACAGGCACTCCGGAACCCATCGCTTCGAGGATCGGGATACCAAACCCTTCAAAATAACTAACGAAAGCGAGACAGGTCGCTCCACCCATAGCAAATCGGAGTGAATCAGTATCCAGATGACCAGTAAAGAAAATTGCATTCTGCAAGTTTTCGGGTAATTCGAGCTGTTGACTGTTCCACATTGATTCTCCCGCAATAACGAGATTGTGTGGAATACCATAAATATTTTTGAGGGTTTCAAATGCCTTTATAAGGCGTTGCAAGTTTTTTCGTTTATGGATTGCACCCACAAAGAAAATATAAGGCTGACCATCACTAAATTTTTTTCGGGCACCAGCTAGTTCATTTTGTTGCAACGGCCTGAATGTTGGAGACACGCCATTGTGGGTCACGTCAATTTTTGCTTCATCGATCCCGTATGTTTTGATGAGGTCTCGTTTGGAGTAAGCAGAAACCGTACAAATTCGTTTTGCTTGTTTAGCGAACAAAGGGAAGTGATGTTTCAGATAATTCAGCATCGGTCGCGGTAAATCTTCAGGGTTATGCTCGAAGTTTAAATCGTGAATAACTGCCAACTGAGGTGTTTTTGTACGCAAGGACAAGTATCCGTCGGGCGAAATAAACGCGTCGCAGTGATATTTTTTTAATGCACGGGTGACGGAGTAATTGAACCAAATCTTAAAGAGCAACGGATGTCTCGCTGGAGGCTGTAAAACAACGGGTGTTACGTGATCGCCAAAAACGAATTTTTCGTCAAAAGGTCGATCGAAAAAGAACACAAACTCGTGTTCTGGATGATTTGTCACGATGCGCGAAATCGTTTCGTAAGTGAACCAACCAAAACCTTCCATTTTGTGGGACAACAAAAAACGCGTATTTACAGCTATTCTCATCTTATATTAAGGGCTAAAAATAAGTAATTGAAATTGTAAACAGACAAAATATCGAAAAACAATGACAAGAGCCTCAACAATTATGAGTGCTGAAGAAGGTGATGATTACTGGACGTTACGTCATCGATCAACGAAAAAAAGCGATGTAAAACTCTTTAATTGCCCTTTTTTAGCTTGAGCGTGTTGATCACCGAAGAAGAGATAAGGCGTTCGGTTAATTGTGAATTGTGCTGTATCCAAAAACTAAATCCACCTCTCAAACGTTGATAAAAGAAAAAAGCATGCAAAAGAATATTGTTCACTTATTGATTGTTTCCATTTTAGCTTTTGGTTGCAGTGCCAACCAACAAAATAGCGTGGAAAAACCGCAGAAAGAGCATACCGTAAAAAGACCGCCCGATCTACAAACGAACACCGTTGCTTATTTTGCAAGCGGTTGCTTTTGGTGCGTAGAAGCTGTTTTCGAATCAGTAATTGGTGTGGGTGACGTAATATCGGGATATAGTGGCGGTCGCAAGTCCACAGCAAATTACTCCATGGTGAGCGCAGGTAAAACGAATCATGCTGAGGCAGTAGCTGTTCATTATGACTCCACACAAATTGACTATCCTACTTTGTTGAAAGTATTTTTTGGTTCTCATGATCCCACGACGCTCAATCGTCAGGGGCCTGATCGCGGAAAACAATACCGAAGCGCTATCTTTTATCGCAACGAAAAAGAGCAGCAATTGGCAAAAAATTATATTGATAAGCTCTTAACGAAGGGTGTTTATCCAAAAGTCACTACCGAAGTGGTTTCATTTGAAGCCTTTTATCCAGCAGAGGACCACCATCAAAATTACGAGGCGCGAAATCCGACCAATAGTTACATCAGAAATGTTTCGATCCCCCGGTTAAATCGATTTAAGAAAAAGTTTCCCGATTTACTCAAAGAAGGACATGATTAATTTTTTCTACCTTAAAAAGCCGATCACCTGTCTCTTTTCCATTACATCTTTATTTTTAACGAATAAATGGAAACGAATGGTGATACATTGATTTCAAACCATACGTGTGCAGCTACTCAAAAGTGAGGTCAGTGACTTGTATTTACTACTTTAAAGGCTTTGTTACTGGCGTGTTATGGCATTGTGATGAAATTTTATTCAAAACCAAATAAAAAACATTGACCTTTGTAAAAGATTATATACCTTTGCCCCGAATTTTGAAGAGAACTATTCTTTTATAAAGTGAGAATAATGTTGAACACAACGCTAAAGGCATTCATTTGGAGTTTGGTTTTATTGGTGGCCGCTCCTGTTTTTTCAAGTGAGAGTGAGGACGGTGAAACCACTGATGTGAATGAGATGATCATGCATCACGTTAAGGATGCACACGAATGGCATATTCTCACAATAGAAGGTGATGATGGTCACGAGAAACATATTTCGGTGCCCCTTCCGATTATTTTAATTGACGGTGGCTTAAAAGTTTTTCTGTCTTCTGAATTGTATCATGGTGAACATGTGGAGTTCACGAACACCAAAGGAGAAAAGGAGCATTACCTTGTTAATGAAGATCTCGGTTATGGCTTGTACCACGAAAAAATATACAAGCTTAACCAAGCTGGACGTTTGACGTTTGAACACGGTCATCCTACGAATGCGAAACCACTCGATTTTTCTATCACAAAGAATGTTTTTGCACTCATTTTTTCGGCGATACTTCTATTTGTACTTTTGAAAGCCGCTGTTAATACGTACAAAAAAGATGGAATGGCTCCGCCCAAAGGCTTGGCAAAGTTTATTGAGCCTTTTGTAGTTTATATCAGGGATGATATTGCCAAGGAAAATATCGGAGAAGCGAAGTATAAGCGCTTTATGCCTTTCTTGTTGACGGTGTTTTTCTTTATTTGGGTCAACAATTTATTAGGATTGATTCCCGTTTTTCCCGGAGGAGCAAATTTAACTGGAAATATTAGTTTTACGTTAGTGTTAGCTTTCTTCACAATGATTCTAACAATAGTTTCCGGAAACAAACATTATTGGGGACATATTTTTTGGATGCCTGGCGTTCCGGTTCCAATGAAGATATTTATGGCACCGATTGAGTTGTTAGGCGTTTTTACCAAGCCTTTTGCATTAATGGTTCGTTTATTTGCAAACATCACTGCAGGACACATCATTATCTTATCATTGGTTGGAATAATATTTACGTTCCAGAGCGCAGCTTGGGGGTTCTTATCAGTGCCAATGGCGTTGTTTATTAATGTATTAGAGTTGTTAGTTGCCTTTTTACAGGCGTTTATTTTTACGATGTTGTCAGCGTTGTTCATTGGAGCGGCGGTGTCTGAACATCATTAATGTGTAATCTTTATAAAAACAAATAGTTATGTACGGAAGTATAGCAGCAATTGGAGCAGGTCTCGCAGTATTAGGTGCGGGATTAGGTATCGGACGAATCGGTGGTTCAGCAATGGACGCAATCGCCCGTCAACCTGAAGCTTCTGGTAAGATTCAAACAGCTATGATTATCGCTGCGGCGTTAGTTGAAGGTGTTGCGCTTTTCGGCGTGGTTGTAGGACTACTAGGAAACGCGAAGTAAATTATAAAAGTGGTGCGCTAACGGTTGGTTAGGCATCACTTTTTATAAATTTGAACAAAATAATTTAATAGTTATAAAATGGATTTAGTTACTCCAGACATAGGGTTAATTTTTTGGACAGGACTTGTCTTCCTTCTATTAATGTTCGTATTGACGAAGTTTATTTGGAAGCCATTGATGGGTGCAGTTAATAATCGTGAAGAGAACATTCAGGAAGCACTCGACATGGCCAAGAAAACGAAAGCAGAAATGCAGGAGCTTCAAACGAAAAACGAGAACTTGCTGAAAGAAGCACGAGTAGAGCGTGATCAAATGATCAAAGAAGCGAAGGAGACAAGTAATCAGATGATTGAAGATGCTAAAGGTAAATCAAAAACGGAGGCCGATAAAATCATTGAAAATGCACGAGTTTCTATTGAGTCTGAAAAGAATGCGGCGATCACAGAGTTAAAAACTCAGGTGGCCACAGTGGCACTCGAGATTGCAGAAAAAGTAATTCGTGAAGAGTTGTCTTCAGATGAAAATCAAAAGCAATTAGCTTCGAAATTGGCAGATGACATCAGCTTAAATTAGGAAGATGAAAGGATTTAAAGTAGCAGGTCGATACGCACAGTCTCTTCTCGAGTTAGCTCAAGAAAAAGAGGTGGTGGATGCAGTGGTGAAAGATATGACAGTGTTCATTGATGTTGCCAATGAGAATCGTGATTTTGCGGCATTTTTAAATAATCCCATTATCAAATCAGATAAAAAGAATGCGGTATTAGATAAAGTGTTTCCTGATTTTCAAGGAATGACAATTAAATTCTTTCAATTATTGACGAAGAACCGTCGGGAGATGCTTTTACCGCTGATCGCTGATGAGTTTGTTGCAAAAGTGAAAGCGGCACGTGGTATTGTACCGGTCACGCTTACTGCGGCCCGACAATTGAACCCGGAAGTGAAACAGTCAATTCTCGACAAACTCGGTAAAGCCGTCAAAGGAGAAATTGAACTGAATGAAATAGAAGATGAAGCCCTCATTGGCGGATTTATTGTAAGAATGGGTGATACGCGTATAGATGCGAGTGTCGCACATCAACTAAGTGAATTGAAACAACGTTTAACAAGATAATTTAGTGTTGAGTCACTAATAAAAGTTTGTAAAGATGGCAGATATAAAACCAGCAGAAGTTTCTGCAATTCTAAGAGAAGAGCTTTCCGGATTTAAATCGGAAGCAGAACTTCAGGAAGTAGGTACCGTTCTCCAAATCGGTGATGGTATCGCTCGTATATATGGACTCGGTGGAGTGCAATACGGTGAATTGATCGAATTCGAAGGGGGATTGCGTGGAATCGCATTGAACCTCGAGGAGGATAATGTCGGTGCCGTACTACTGGGGAATTCTTCCGAAGTGAAAGAAGGAGATACGGTAAAACGTTTGGGGATCATCGCCTCTGTTCAAGTAGGTGAAGGAATCGTCGGACGGGTCGTGGATACGCTCGGAAACCCCATTGATGGCAAAGGGAAAATCGAAGGAGAACTTTTTGAGATGCCCATTGAAAGAAAGGCACCAGGAGTTATTTATAGAGAACCGGTGACTGAACCGCTTCAAACGGGAATTAAATCGGTGGATGCGATGATTCCTATTGGTCGTGGTCAGCGGGAGTTGATTATTGGTGACCGTCAAACGGGTAAAACAACCGTAGCTATTGACGCCATTATTAACCAAAAAGAATTTTACGATCGCGGTGAACCTGTTCACTGTATTTACGTAGCTATCGGACAGAAAGGTTCGACGGTGGCTGGTATCGTGAAAAAATTAGAAGAAGCTGGTGCAATGGCTTACACGACGATCGTCGCAGCAAATGCTTCTGATCCTGCTCCAATGCAATATTTTGCGCCTATGACGGGTGCAGCTATCGGAGAATATTTCCGTGATACGGGGCGTCCAGGATTAATTGTATTTGATGACTTGTCAAAGCAAGCCGTAGCATACCGAGAGGTTTCACTCTTACTTCGTCGTCCTCCAGGTCGTGAAGCATATCCAGGAGATGTATTCTATTTGCACTCAAGATTATTGGAGCGCGCTTCAAAAATCATTAATGATGACAATATTGCGCAACAAATGAATGATCTTCCCGAGTCTTTAAAAGGTAAAGTAAAAGGTGGTGGTTCATTGACGGCACTACCGATCATTGAAACACAAGCAGGAGACGTTTCTGCATATATTCCTACGAACGTCATTTCGATTACGGATGGTCAGATTTTCTTGGAGTCAGATTTATTTAACTCTGGTATTCGTCCAGCGATTAACGTAGGTATCTCGGTATCACGTGTTGGTGGTTCTGCACAGATTAAATCGATGAAGAAAGTTGCCGGTACATTAAAATTGGACCAAGCCCAGTATCGCGAACTCGAGGCGTTTGCTAAGTTCGGTTCCGATTTGGATGCGGCTACGAAAGGAGTCTTGGATAAAGGTGCGAGAAACGTGGAGATTTTAAAACAGAACGAAGGAGATCCTTACCCTGTAGAACGACAGATTGCTATTATTTACGTGGGAACAAAAGGGTTGATCCAAAATGTTCCTGTTGATAAGGTAAAAGAATTTGAAGAAGAATACCTCAATTACCTCGATGCCAAACATAAAGACATTATGGATACGCTCAAGTCAGGTAAATTAACGGAAGAAGCAACGGATACTTTGGCAAAAGTAGCTAAGGAAATCTCAGCAAAATACTAATGGCCAGTAAAGGCTTGTGCTAATTGTAGATAACAAATGGCAAACTTAAAGGAAATAAAGAACCGGATTACGTCGATCTCTTCGACTATGCAGATTACGCAGGCCATGAAAATGGTGTCTGCTGCTAAGTTGAAGCGCGCTCAGGATGCAATTACTCAGTTGAGACCTTATGCTGAAAAAATGCAGGATATCTTGAGTAACGTGAGTAGCACGTTGGATTTATCCGAGAATCGCTATGCCGAAGAACGGGACGTCGAAAATGTGCTCGTGATCGGAGTTTCTTCGAATAGAGGACTTTGTGGTGGGTTTAATAACAACATCAAAAAACGCATAACCACATTGATTAATGAAGAGTATAAAGGCAAGAATGTCGAAATTCTCTCGATTGGTAAAAAAGTCAATGATGCTTTTAAAAATGGTGGGCATTTAATGAGTCGACCTGACGAATTGAGCGCGCCGGAAGCTATATTTAATGACCTGACATTTGAACATGTCTCCGAATATGCAACTTTTGCTATGGAGCGTTTCCTTGAAGCCAAATATGACAAGGTCGTTATTGTTTACAACGAGTTCAAAAATGCGGCCTCGCAAATTATTCGTGCGGAACAGATGCTGCCTATAAAACCTGCAGCAGATGAAGGAGATACCACAAGTGATTATATCTTTGAACCTTCAAAATTAGAAATTGTACGAGATATTATACCAAAAACGCTGAAGTTGCAATTGTTCAAAGCGATATTGGATTCGTATGCTTCTGAACACGGAGCTCGGATGACTGCCATGCATAAGGCGACTGATAATGCTTCTGAACTGAAAAAAGATCTTACGTTGGAATACAACAAAGCGCGTCAAGCTTCTATTACTAATGAAATCCTTGAGATTGTTGGTGGTGCTGAGGCATTGAACGGATAAAATCATTCTATTTTAAGAGAAGGGCACTGATGTCAGTGCCCTTTTTTGTTGCTGTCGTAGGAATCTATTCAGATACTTCATACTTTTGTAAGCATCAAATGGAGTTTAAGATCCCATTCATACAACAATTGAAATCCTACAATAAAGGATTTATAGTAAACGACTTAGTAGGTGGTTTAACGGTTGGAGTAATGCTTATTCCTCAAGGAATGGCCTATGCCTTTCTTGCTGGAGTCCCTGCTGTATATGGACTGTATGCATCACTTGTTCCATTGTTAATGTATATGGTTTTTGGCTCATCCCGTTATGTGACCATTGGTCCGGCAGCCTTGATCTCATTGCTCATTATTACAGGTTTAGATAAAATTGGTATTACAGATCCTCAAGAATACCTGAATGCAGTTTTTGTAATTGCATTGATTGCAGGGGTGTTTCAACTTCTTCTGGGTTTTTTCAAATTGGGAAATATTATCAATTTTATATCTCAACCAGTTTTAAAGGGCTTCATAATCGGCGCGGCTTTTACAATAATTCTTAGTCAGGTTAAACACATTTTCGGTATTCCTGTAGAGGGTAGAGCGACCCTTGATGTGTTACAGCAGCTTTATATGAATTTGGGGAATCTTGATTTGTACACGCTTCTACTAGGTCTTGGAGGTGTCACCTTTTTATTGTTCATGAAGACATTGAGTAAAAGAATTCCATCGCAATTAATATTGGTTGGACTAACCCTTGGCCTTACTTATTATTTTCAACTGGATCAAGAAGGGGTGCAAATCCTAGGGGAAGTTCCTAGTGGTATACCTGACTTCTCAGTTCCTGAAATGAGCTGGGATATGATCGTGTCGTTGATTCCCGTGAGTATTACTATTGGATTGATCAGCTTCATAGAGGTATATGCTATTGGAGTCTCTCTTGAGGATAAGAGAGACTCAGCAAATGTTGAGCCTAATCAAGAGTTAATTGCTACTGGTTTAGGAAAAACCTTGGGGGCCTTTTTTTATGCGTTCCCAACCTCGGGTAGCTTTTCAAGATCAGCTGTGAATAAAGAGGCTGGCACACGTACAAATGTTGCTGGAATATACACGATTATTTTGATTATATTGACTTTATTGTTTTTAACCCCTTACTTTTATTATCTTCCTAAAGCGGCACTTGGCGCTATAATTATTGTTGCAATTTTTGGTTTGATCGACATTAAATATGTTCGTGATCTCGCAAAAGTTGATACCCGAGACCTGGTGATGTTGTTTATTACGGCATTGATCACATTTTTGATCGGTATTCAAGAAGGAATTATTACAGGTGTTGTTTTATCTATTGCATCATTGACATATAATACATCCTATCCTCACATTGCGGAGTTGGGACTAGTAAAAGGGACTAACACACTCAGAAACGTGAATCGTTTTGAAGATGTCCAGGTCGATGAACATATTTTGATCATCAGAATAGATGCTCCATTGACCTTTTCTAATGTGCCTCAGTTCATTTCGAAATTAAATCAGTTTGAAAATCATAAAAAGGATTTGTCTTTTGTGTTATTGAATGCGAGTGCTATCGATTATGTTGATTCAACCGCCTTGAAAAAGATCAAAGAAATCGCTGACGATTATAAAAAACGAAATATACGTTTTGCTATTTCAACGTTAAAAGGACCTGTTCGGGATAAATTTAAACGATCAGAAATGTTTGGTGAAATAGGGGAGGAGAATTTTTTCGCCAGTGACTACGAAGCATTGAAAGCGTACAAAGAAGGTGAAGAAGACCAGGATAAATCGTTGATCTTTCAATCGAATAAATAAGAGGCTACAGGGACTTATAATGTTCGTAAATAGCTTGCATGAAAGCATTACAGCGTTCTCTTTCTTTGGGTAGTTGTTTTTCACTAAATGTATTGATCAGGTACTTACCGTAATCAAGGTGGTAAGTAAATTTACCTTTAGGCGTCACCCATCCAAAACCTCGAGTTGTTGCATGTAACGCGAATGCAGGAGAATTTGGATTTAAGAGGTCTTTACTCCAGGGATAATAACCTTTGTGGGGGATACCCATTTGATACAGAAGAGTACTCACAATATCTACCTGAGAGCCTAGTTTAGTAACAACTTTTCCGCGCGCATCTTGATTAAGGGGTTCGCCATAAAAAAGAAGGGGTATTCTATAGAATTCAGAATCATTTGGATTTTTCACATAAGGTGATGCATGACCGTGATCTGCAACAAGTACAAAGAGTGTGTTATCGTACCAATCAAAACTTCGACAGCTATCAATGAATTCGGCAAGACATTGATCGGCATAGATAATCGAATTCATGAAGTTCTCTTCGCTTCCCTCCCAGCGTTTTTTATCATGTGATGGGTAATCATAAGGTGAATGTGTACTTCCTGTAAAAGCACACTCCAGAAAGGGGGCCGATGAATTGTTGATGCGATTTAAAAATAGGTCGTAGAGATCTTCATCATAATAATTTAATTTCCCCCTGGGTAAATCGCTTGGAAAGTCTGCCTCATCTTCTAACCGATCAAACCCGTGATCGGAAAAATACCCTTCAATATTACCGTATTTAAGGTCACCACTGAAAATATACCCTGACGAATAATCGAGTGAATCTAACGACTGATTGAGAGCGGTTAACTTTCTGTGTTTAAATGGCTGCATCGAAATTGATATTTCAGGAAGTGCTGGGTAGCCTGAAAAAATACTGGCGTTTCCAATCTCTGAAGTACTCCCGGTGGCATATATATTTGTAAATAAAACACCATCTTCTGACATACGATCAAATTCAGGAGTACCTCCAGGTTGACCACTTAGCTTTGAACTTACCGTAGATGTCCAACTTTCCAAAATCACAAAGACTAAATTGGGGCGTTTGTTTTTCAGGATGAGGTTCTCGTGTTTTTTGGGATATTCGTAAAAATCTTTAAGATGCTTATCCACCTTCTCTTGTGGGTAGTCAGTTATATGTTGATCTATATTGGATCGGTTATAGAGTAAATAACTCTTAGCAAAGAAATAGGGTGAATTCACTGAAATATCATTGACAACATAGTTTTTTGAAAAATAGGCTGAATCAATATTAATCGGAATTTGCTGTAATCCTCCTCGCGCAAGTATGAATGTAAAACCAAGAAAGAGAGGAAGTATTAGAACACCATTTACTAAACCAGAGAAAACGGTGTTTGATAGTTGATTAAAGCGCTCTTTTTTAAAAAGCCAACGCATTATTTTTATACCAAAAACAAACTCTAGGATTAAATAAAAAACAAACCAGACCGTCATGCCGATGTCTGCCGTTTTAAACACTTCGTCGGGATGACTAAGGTGCATAAAAACGCGGGATGTTAGTTTGTGGTTCCATTCTGTGTAGGCATTAATTTCACCAGCGTGTATCATAGATACAGCCACAACTTCAATAATCAGAATTAGTTTAAAAATCAAGTAGGCGTATCTCCAGCGAGTTATAAAATAGAGTGCCAAGGCCATCAGGGGTAAAAAACTAAGCGCGGCCCCTGTTGCTGTATCAAGACGGATAGAATGAAAAAAAACCAAGGTCCATTCCCAAAATCCATTTTCAAAGGCTTTATCAATGTTGTGTATTGAAAAAAGGAGACGCTGGAAATCAAAAAGCAGTATCCAAAACAATATGAGCAAAACAAAACTCTTAAATATGTTCAAGAATGTTTTCATGAAATATTTTGAGTTATTCGAGCTCTGGTTGGATATTCAGCGCTGAACAATCTTTTGCCGCTTTTTGCAAAGCTTCAGGTTCCATGTTTTGAAAACGTGCACAAATGCTATCGCGATACGATTTAGCCTGCTCCAGACTATCTTTTCGGGCTTCAGAAAAGCTTCCATCAAAAAAAGAGGCAGAGACTTTATTCAATCGATTTCCCGCCTCAACACAATCGCAAAGTTCTATATCCTTTTGCTCACTTGAGCAACCTACAACTGAAGATAGAACAATAACTAAGCAGATAAAATACTTCATTAATTATTTAGTTTTGTCGAGTACTTTAGGAATACGGAAATAATCAGAGTCTTTCTTCGGAGCATTTTTGAGGGCTTCCTCGTGCGTTACTGTTGATTTTGGAATGTCTTCGCGCAGAACATTGGTTGCTTCAGAAATAAACATCAGCGGCTCCACATCAGTTGTGTCAACCGCCTCTAACTTATTCATGAAAGAAGTGATGTTTTCCATATCTTTTTTAATCGCCTCTCGATCTTCTCCTTCAAAAGAAAGCCGCGATAAGAAGGCAATATGGTCGAATAATTCGTCGTTGATTTTCATGGATCATCAATTTAATAACGCAAAGTTAATCATTCTTTTGGGGTAAT